>Ga0163161_10001017_pt1 | contig 21369 bp, 15 predicted proteins | sample S45metaG_FD_129847 | JGI IMG/M metagenome (GOLD analysis project Ga0163161, IMG submission 129847) | Switchgrass rhizosphere microbial communities from Kellogg Biological Station, Michigan, USA - S4-5 metaG | ecosystem: Host-associated > Plants > Roots > Rhizosphere > Soil | place: USA... | reverse complement strand
CGCTAATCTGTTTTGCCATGCGCTTGAAAATAATGCTACTTTTGTGCAAAAGTAACCATAATAAATTTTATTGATGAATGCTGATGCAATAATTATTGGTGCAGGTGCTTGCGGATTGATGTGCGCGGTGCAGGCAGGCTATCTGGGCAAGAAAGTAATTGTGCTCGAAAAAAACGAAAAACCCGGTGCCAAAATTTTAATTTCGGGCGGGGGGCGCTGTAATTATACTAATCAATTTGCATCAGCTGAGCAGTTTATATCAGCAAACCCACATTTCATCAAATCTGCCTTTACCCAGTGGACAGTTGACGATACCATTAGCTTCTTTGAAACTTATGGCATTACAGGCAAAGAAAAAACTTTAGGTCAATTATTTCCTGATGATAAAAATGCGAAAGATGTTGTTGAGGTTTTTACGTCCATTTGTGAAGATTTTGGCCAAGAAATTAGGTGTAACGCAGATGTAAAGAATATTGAAATATTGCCAGAAGGCTTTAAAGTAAGTTATGAGAAAGATGGTAAAACTGTAATTTTAACTGCAGAGAAACTAGTGATTACTACTGGAGGTTTACCTATTCCAAAAATGGGCGCTACGGATTTTGCCTTACGCTTTGCGAGAAAACACGACTTAAAAATTATTGAAACAGCACCAGCTTTGGTTCCGTTAACTATTACCGGTAGGGATGAAGAATGGTTTGCACAACTTTCGGGTAATTCTGTTTTCTGTGAAGTGAGCAATGATGTAATTTCGTTCGAAGAAAATATCCTTTTTACCCATTGGGGGTTAAGCGGGCCTGCTATTTTGCAGATTTCTTCTTTTTGGAGAAGAGGTGAAACGATTAATTTAAATCTGTTGCCATATCAAAATATTGTTTCACTCTTAGATGAGGAAAGGAAAAATAACGGCAAAACTTTATTGTCGACGCTCTTAAACAGAATTTATACCAGGAAGTTTACCGATGCATTAGGCAAGTTTTTACCTTTAAACAAACCTGTTGCAGCATTAACAAAATCAGAAATTGATTTAATTGAACAAACCATTCATCATTTTAAGGTTAAGCCTGCTGGTGATAAAGGTTATGATAAAGCTGAAGTAATGCGTGGTGGAATTGATACGAACGAAATATCTTCTAAAACTTTAGCATGTAAAAAGATTCCGAACCTGTTTTTTGGTGGCGAATGTTTGGATGTTACCGGTTGGCTGGGCGGCTATAATTTTCAATGGGCCTGGGCAAGTGGTTTTGTGATTGCGCAGAATTTATAATATCCGTCACCCTGAATTTATTTCAGGGTCTATCTAAGCCTCGTACGCTTCTAAATGGCATATGCCTCAATGAAGCAGCTGAAAACATAAAAACTTAGATGTTCTTAGATAGTCAATATTATTTGAAAATGAGCGGCTGTAATACTTAGGATACTGCAGCCCTGCTATCCCTTCAAGTCCTCACTCATGCTTCGTTATGGGCTTTTCGTTCTATCAGGTTTTTAACCCGAAACAGTGATTCTTAGGAGCAAGCTAAATTAAATCTCGCATTTTTTTAAAACCCGCGAGATTTGGTCTTAACCTAATGGTAATTTATATGCTTCTTATCTAATTAAAGTAATCGTGCCTGTTAAAGCTTGACTAGTGTTTTTCGATTTTATTAAATAATAATAAACACCAACATTAGCCGCATTTCCCTTTACTTTTCCATCCCAGAATGGTGCCTTGCCTGTAGTTGTATGAATGATATTTCCATATTGGTTAAAAATCTGAATGTTGCTCTGAGGATCATTTTCAAGCCCGCTTACCTGCCACAAGTCGTTCACGTTGTCATCGTTAGGACTAAATGCATTTGGAATTATAATATCTTTACAATACTGAACAACGGAATAGCTTACTGATTTCGTACATCCATAAATATCTTCGACCGTAAGGGAATAATTTCCTGGCTTGTTTACTTGATAAAAATGACTTGAAGTCTTTTGGCCTTCCCATGTGTAAAAGGCAAAGCCTGCTGGCGCTTCAAGTGTCGCTTTTTCCTTCGCAATCACACAAATCCGAACCTGCTCAGGCTGAAGTAACAGAAGTGGTTCGTTCACATTTACCTCAACTGTTGCGCTTTCATTTCTACAACCCGAGGTGCTGGTAAAACTGACTGAATAAATTCCGCTCCTGTTAATTTTTATGGTTTTAGTAGTTTCACCGGTACTCCAAAGGAAATCTGTTCCAGGTTGGTTAGCTACAGCGGTGAGTATGACTTCTTCTCCATTGCAGAGTAATTTATCTGAACTCCTGCTTATGGTTACATCTGGAATTACGCTAAAGCTGATGTTGATTGCCTCTGATGTACTTGAACATTCATTGCCATTAGTTAAAGATGCTGTGTAAATTCCTGCCAAAGCAATTGAAATGATATTCTGGTTTTTAAACTCAGGAAGCTCCGACCCGTTTCGGTACCAATTTACAATGTAACTATTCGGATTGTCAATCTTAATTTCTGCAGTTTCACCAACACAATAAGCTGTTTTTGACGTTGTAAGTTTGGCTGTTGGTAGGGCAATCTGATTAATTTTCACTTGCTTTGAAAGCTCATAATAGTTTTCACAGTTACTTACCTTTACCTCGTATATGCCAGGTAAGGTTGCATTATAGGTGTTCTGTGTCGCATTTGGAATGTCAGCACCATTCTTTACCCACTGGTATTTATAGTTTTCTACGCGTTTTGTTTCAAGGGGATAAGTTTGTCCTGAACATAAATTTACCTCGGCAGGGTAGTTAAATGTAATCTCAGGACTTGTATTATTTTTAATGATGATGGGTAACGACTTGAGTGTAAGGTTCTCACATAATGCAGTCAATTTGAAAGTATATTTTCCAGATTCTTTTAAGTCTACAGCAGCTTTTCCTATCCATTCGCTTATTTCTACATCATCTTTAAACCACTGAAATAATAACTGACTTTGCAAACTTACGGGTACCCTTGTTTTTACATTGATGCTTTGGTTACCACAGATTTCAAATATAGCCTCTTCTTGATTATAGCCATTCGAAGGTGTTTTACTGTAGAGAAAATCAGTATATTTAAATTTCTCATAATAATCCTGATCAAGGCTTAAATAGATTTTTGAAATACCCTGATCCTTGGCCACCCACAATACTTTCTCGCACATTGTTTCCCTCCAATAATTATAGTCAGCTTCTTTTGAAATTTTAATGTCGGTATCTACACATATAGAATTTATCTTCTGATTTGCCAAAGTAGGAAATTGAATAAATTTCAAACGATCTAACTTTTCCGGACTTGTTGTAAATTCATTAAATATTGATGCGGGAGTATAATACAGACCATCATCCGCAGCTGCAAAAGCAAAGTTTTGTTTATAAACAGGCGTTAAAGCGTAAGCTTCTTCTAAATCATTAATTTTTTTGTCGTCTAATAATTTTTTGATTTCTAAACCTGTACATGAAACATTATTATAGGCAAATAAGCCTTTGTCAGTACCCCATATATTATACCATATTTCCCAATTTTGAACATTTGGTATTCCGAATTGCCAATGATGGGCAAAAAGCGTACAGTTTATTTTAGCCGGATAAGGCAATCTATCAGGAATAGAAGAGGAATAAGTTGAATATGCTGATGGGAAGTTTAGTGTAACATGATCATTCACAAAACATCTTGCCATGATAAATATATGTTGGAAATCAACTGATTTGAAACCAGCATTAGTGATTCTCCAATCTGGTTCATTAACCAAGGGCTGGTTAGGGTAAATAAACTGATTGGTAATGGTGAGGTTTCCCCGAAAAATTTTATAAGCATGCTTGTTGGTAGCCACGGCTAAGTAATCATTAGCAGGGTTGTAAGCATTAGCAGGTTCATAATCAATATTTCGTTTTGTATTTATTACCGAAATATTATTTACCCTTGTAACACCCGGTTCCTCAATTTTTATTTCATGTTTTATACCGCCCTTAAAATGTACGATTGTATTTGGCTTAATCAGAAAATACATTTCTGATTCATTAAAGCCGGTAATTTCATTAATTACCAGGCCATTTGTAAGCAGATAGGGTTTAAAAGTAGTTTCAAGCGCTGGTTTATAAAATACTGTTCCTGAATTATTGAGTGCCCAGACAGTATGATCTTCTACCGAAACAAAAATCTGTTTAAATGATTCAGTTTCCAGATATTTCTCCCCTGAGGTTAAATTTAGCTGTGCCAAACACAAGAGGGGAAATAGCAAAAATAAAGGAAGAAAGAGGCGGTAACTTAAGCTGAAAATCATACCGCAATGATATTAAAAACTAGCAATAAAAGCTAACACAGAAACTACAAATAAACATTAGGCATAATTTCCCATGCCCATGGCTTTTTAAAGGTTTTGAAAGTTCTGAGCTGCGAAAAATATAAAACTTCACTTGTTTTTCGGTTAGCAATATCCCTTCTGTGCAGATTACCAACAGTAGTAAATAATTCACGGGTCTTGAAATCGTAAACCCTTTCTGTCATATCGCCGCTATTTTGGTTAAAATAAAGATTGATCGCACTCGTTAAAAACCAGTCTTTATTTTCGAATTTAAAGGTGTAACCCAGTTCCCAGCGCCACTCCGAGCCACCCTGGAAACGGAGATAGAGTTGCTGGTCTTTAATGGCAATCTGCTGCAGTGGATCACCCAATTTACCGCCTTCTTCCGAACGCAGTATGAAATCGTTGTTTTGGGTTGATAAACTGTAATTACCTGTTGATTTATCTTTAAAAAAGATAGCCAGTATCCTCGGCTTTTGGGTTTCTTTTATAATGTCGGTATGGTTATCGCCATATACACGTGTTTCATCTATTGTCTTATTAAATTCAAAAACTACCGCTAAATCGTCTGAGGCATCGTTGTTCAAGTCGCCATAAACCTGATCGATAACAGTCCAGTTTACAGGGGTAAATTGTTGAGCAGAAGCCCCCTGTGCTTTAATTTTAGGAAATATAAATGTTTTTTGCGCAAAGCTGATTTGCACACAGAGCATCAGGATGTAAAAACAAAAAACTTTCATTCAGGTAGAAAACGTGTTGATGTAGGGTTAAAACGTTTGAATTGGTGTTTTAGTTTATTGAATTATATCTCACGACTCATTATGCCACCACAGATATTATATTGGGATTAGCATTTCTTCCGAAAAATAAACCCTGAAATAAATTCAGGGTGACGACTGTATAAAAATTCCCTTACTTTTGCAGAAAAACAATTCCCTTTGAAAACCGAAATATTTGCAATTACGCCGCCATTTACCCAACTGAATACCCCATATCCAGCAACGGCGTATATAAAAGGTTTTCTGAACACTAAAAATATCAGTGCTACACAAGCCGATTTAGGTATTGAGGTTATTCTACAGCTGTTCTCTAAAAAAGGCTTGCAAGATTTATTCAGTTTAAGCGGTGATGATCAAAACAAAAAAAGCGATAATGCTAAACGTATTTTCGCATTACAAGATGAATATTTAAAAACCATCGATGCGGTAATTGCGTTTTTACAGGGTAAGAATCCAACTTTGGCATTGCAGATCTGTAGTGACGATTTTCTGCCCCAAGCTTCAAGATTTGCTACTTTAGAAGAGCTGGATTGGGCATTTGGAGCGATGGGCACACAAGATAAAGCAAAACATTTGGCTACACTTTATCTTGAAGACATATCTGATTACATCGTAGAATGTGTTGATGAAAATTTTGGTTTTAGCCGTTATGCGGAGCGTTTAGGAAGAAGTGCAAACTCTTTTGATGAGCTGTACGATGCCTTGCTCAAAGAACCAACCTATATTGATCATATCCTGATTTCGGTTCTAGAAGAGAAAATTAAAACCGTTCAACCTAAATTGTTCCTGATTTCTGTTCCTTTTCCGGGTAATTTATATAGTGCATTTCGTTGTGCACAGTGGATAAAGACCAATCATCCGGAAATTAAAATTTCTATGGGGGGCGGTTTCCCAAATACAGAATTAAGATCATTGTCGGATGCAAGGGTTTTCGAGTTCTTCGATTACATTACCTTAGATGATGGTGAATTGCCAATTGAACTTTTATACCAAAATATTACACACCCAATTCCAGCTGAAGCCCATTTTTATAAAAGGACTTTCCTGCTCGAAAATGGTCAGGTGGTTTACCGTAACGATGCCTTCAGAAATGATTATAAGCAGGCTGATGTTGGAACACCAGATTATACAGGTTTGTTATTAGACAAGTATATTTCGGTAATTGAAATCGTTAATCCCATGCACCGCATGTGGAGCGATGGACGATGGAACAAACTCACAATGGCACATGGTTGCTATTGGGGAAAATGTACTTTTTGCGACATTTCGCTCGATTATATCAAAGTCTACGAACCTGTTGCCGCCAAATTGATTGTAGATCGGATTGAAGATTTGTATGAAAAAACCGGGCAAAATGGCTTTCACTTTGTTGATGAGGCTGCACCACCTGCGCTTATGCGTGAGGTTGCCTTAGAAATCATCAGAAGAAAATTAGCCGTTACCTGGTGGACGAACATCCGTTTTGAAAAAAGCTTCACTCAAGACCTATGTTTATTGTTAAAGGCTTCGGGTTGTATCGCAGTTTCAGGCGGACTGGAAGTTGCTTCAGATCGTTTGTTAAAGCTGATCGATAAAGGCGTAACAGTAGAACAAGTGGCTAAGGTTACCCGTAATTTTACCGAAGCCGGAATTATGGTGCATGCTTATTTGATGTATGGTTATCCTACGCAAACCGTGCAGGAAACGATCGACAGCTTAGAAATGGTACGACAACTGTTTGAAGTTGGGATATTACAGTCAGGTTTTTGGCATCAATTTGCCATGACGGCGCATAGTCCGGTAGGCATGTACCCGGAAAAATTTGGAGTGGTAAAAGACACTGAAGTGATTGGCACTTTTGCTAATAATGATATCAATTATACCGATAAAACAGGCATTGACCATAATAAATTCAGCTTCGGGCTGAAAAAGTCACTCTTTAATTTTATGCATGGCATCTGTTTTGATTACGAACTGCAGGATTGGTTCGATTTCAAAATTCCAAGAACGAAAATTCCAGCAGATTTTATTGAGAAGGCTTTAAATGATGGAGATCAGTTTAATACGAAACCTACTGCAAAAGTAGTGTGGATAGGAGGAAAGCCTTCTACGGAGTATTTTACCAAATCGAAAAAGGGAAATACCTGGGAAATGGCATCATTAACTTTTCACGATAAAAAAGAAACCTTTAAGGTACAAACTAATAAAAATGAAGGGGCGTGGTTAACTGCTATTTTAAGCAAAATTTCGATCTCAAACGAAAAAGTTTATACTTTTCAAGAGGTTAAAGCCGATTTTGAACAAGAAATGGAAAATTTCGAGCTGTTCTGGTACGCTAAACCGATCAATACGCTAAGGGAATACGGCCTGTTGGTGCTATAAGCCCTTATCACAATAATCGTCATTTCGACTGCAGTGTTCCAAGGGAACTCATTCGGAGGTGAAATTCATTATAATAGATCTTTCTATTTCGCTTCGCTTCAATCGAGATGACGAATCCCTGTTTAAAACGAACGTAAGCACTACATCTTCATTTTAAAATGCGTCAGGAAATAGATAAGGCAGATTAATATAATCGAATTTAAGATCAGTAATAACCACGAAACAATAGATTTCCGATCTTTCATTACTGCTATAAAAGATGTGATATAAGCCATTGCAATCAGCGCTAAAAACAGGTTTATGGTTTGGATACCCAAGATATAGTATCCGTTGTATGAAAAAACGAGTGCACTGAGTACTAAGAATACAACTGAGGCAGAAGTGTAAAGTTTGCTTGGCTTCATAAAATTTATTTGCGACAGTTTTACGCTTTTATCAGAGTTTAAAATTTCAAATTTTCAGGTTTGAGCTTCGGAATTTACCAGACCAATACTTTTAAACCGGTAATCTCTTGAAAGTGCTTATCTCTATTGCTTAGTTTAAGTTTATATTGTATTGCAGATGATGCTATCCAGATATCGTTCTCCGGAATAGGAGTGCCTTTTCTTCTTAGGTCGGCCTTGATTTTGCCGTAGATAAGTGCTGTTTCATCATCTATGGCTAAAACGTTGTAAGCTGAAATAAGCTTTTTAATATTGGCAAGATTTTGTTCAACTTTAATTGAATATTCTGCACCATAACAGAGCTCTCCAATAACAATTGAAGATAGATATATTTCAGATTTATCAATGTGGTTTGCTACGCTAACATCGCCCTTAAACAATGCAGAAATGATATTGGTATCTAATAATACCTTATTTCCAGCCATCTAGGTCGATGTTTTCACAATCTTGTTCAACAGCTTTGTCAATCAAAGCCATATCTGATTTTGAGATTAGGCCTATAAAATCATGAGCTGATTTTTTTTTATCGGTTAATACTGATTTTTTTAAAACCTTTACAATATTCAAGTCTTCCAAATCCTTAAGAAGTTGGTATGCTTTATTATTATTGATCTGCAGTAGTACGGTTTCCATAAAACAAATTTTCTTAAAATTAGATTATTATGCTAAAAAATTAATCACAGTGCGGAACAGTAAATGTCCAGGTTTCTGACTCTCCGTTTGGAATAATATAGCCATTTCCTCTGATATTCTCAAACCACAGTTTACCTCTCAATTTTTCTCTGGTTCCAACTTCATTTAAGGTAGCACTATCGTAAAGTCGACCATTGATCATTACATATTTAATTTTCTCCGAATTGCGGATATCATCCAAAGGATTGGCGTCCATGATCACCATGTCAGCCAGTTTTCCCACTTCTAGTGAGCCGATTTCTTTGTTCATGCCCAAATAACTTGCACCATTTAACGTTGCAGCCCTGATGGCTTGCATTGGCGTAAAACCACCCTGAACAAACATCCATAACTCCCAATGTGCACCTAAACCCTGGATTTGCCCGTGTGCACCAAGATTAACTTTCGTACCGCCATCAGCAATTTGTTTAGTCGCTTTTGCAATATCGATATGGTTGTAATCGCTGTACTCAGAAGTTGTCCGGCGTCTTGCTCTTGCATCAATAATCGAGCGTGGGGTATAAGTCATCAATTTTTCGTTTTCCCAAACATTGGTTCTGTCATACCAATAATTTTCGCCCCATTGTCCACCGTAAGCCACAATTAAAGTAGGTGTATAAGCTACATCGGTATTGTTCCAAAGCGTGGTAACGTCTTTGTACACCGGTATAACAGGGATACTATGTTCTATTCCGGTATGCCCATCTGCAACCATATTCATGTTGGTGAAAAAGGTTGAACCGCCTTCAGGTACAACTTCCATATTTAACTGTCGGGCTGCTTCTAAAATTTGCTGACGTTGCTCTCTTCGTGGTTGATTGTAGGATTTAACTGAAAATGCACCAACTGCCTTTAGCCTGCGCAGATTAGCCAAGGCATCATCTAAACTATTAATCACCACTTTAAAATCTCCGTCAGCTCCATATAAAATAGATCCTGTTGAATAAACCCTTGGACCAATCATTCTGCCAGCTTTAAGCATTTCACTTTGGCTAAAAACCATTTCGGTATTGCTCGATGGATCGTGTGAAGTAGTGACACCAAAAGCCAAATTAGCCATATAACTCCAATCGCTCTGTGGTGTTATCCCATCAGGACTGGTACGCAAATGTGCGTGAACGTCAACAATGCCTGGCATAATGGTTTTGCCATTAACATCAATTACTTTTGCGTTGCCCGGAATGCTTACTGCATCTGCTTTTCCTATTGCAGTTATTTTATTTCCATCGGTAATGATGGTACCATTTTCAATAACTTCGTCGCCTTTCATCGAGATAATCCTTGCGCCTTTTAAAGCCACTATTCCCGTAGGCATGTCAGACTTTAATACCAGATTGATGTCGATAGAAGATGCTTCAGTTTTAGGTGTAGTTCCATCAAAGTTGAAAGCATTATTTACATCAACGGTAAAATATTTTGGTCCTAACGTCCAGTGCAGGCTTTTACTATCAGCGCTCCATTGAATATATGTTCCACCATCGGTAGTCACTTTTGTAACCGGAATAGCTTTATTACCTGCTGATGCATCCTGTGCAGTACCAATATTGATCATCGGCGTAATGTAAACGTTAAACAATTCGTTAAATGCTACCCATTTATTATCCGGACTGATCACGAACTGATTTGCATATTGAGAAGTAAAGTGTGTTCTTTCATTAGCTCCGTTTAAATCGATACTTTTTAATGCTTTTTTGCCATCAGCGTAACTCTGGAAATAAATGCGGGTATCAGTATTGTTAAATTGTGGACGGATTCCATTATCTAAAATCAAAGTTTTTGCACCACCATTGGCTGGCATTATAAAAATACCTGTTCCGCGGCCATAGTTATAACCTAAAACATCGTTACCGCTTCCTTTTCTGAAAACGATTTTATCACCTTTTGTTGAGTATTGGGGAGAATAATAAAAACCTTTTTCATCAGTTAGCATGATGGTTTTTCCTGATTTTACATCCGTACGCTTTATTGCTCCGCGTAATTCATCACTCCAGGTGGTATAAACAACATATTTTCCATCAGGACTAAAGGCGGGTTCAAATTCGAAATCTAATCCATTGGTTAACCTTTCTGGTGTTCCTGCTGGTAATTCTTGCTTGTATAAGTACCCTGCGGCATTAAAAACAATTAATTTTCCATCAGGCGAAGTGGTCAACTGCCTTAACATTTTAGCCGAAAACTCATTACTGAAAACCTGTTGCTCAAAATGTAATGCCTTCTGAACGGTTTGAATGGTATTGGCCTGAAAAGGAATGGTGCTATTAATTAAGGTTCCAATTTCTGTTTTTCTGATTTTTCCTTTTGCGTAGAAAATGATGCTTTTGCTATCTGGAGTCCAGGCAAAATTTGGATAAACACCAAAAATAGCCCAGGTTTCTTGCTGATCATGTGATAAATCTTCATTGACTGGCCATTCTTCACCAGTTTTTAGGTTCTGAACATATAAAGTGGATTTTAGCCTTACACGCTTTACAAAAGCAATCAAATTTCCATCAGGAGAAACCTGCGGGCGACAGGCACCACCTTGCTCATTAATCAAAGTAGTTAATTTTCCTGTTGTTAAATCCAGCTGACGGATGGCATAAATGGTTCCGTTAGGATCTTTACTATATTCAAAATTAGGCCCTGGGCTTACATCTTCACTAAAATAAACGTATTTGCCATCTGGCGAAACATTAGGTTCGCCTGCATCCTGCTGGTCATTTTTACGTTTGGTTAACTGCACGCCATCTCCACCGTTTATACTATACATCCACATTTCGCCAGCGCCTAACGATCGGCTCGCGGTAAAGTGTTTTCTGGCCACCAGGTATTCGCTATTTGGCATCCAGGTGGCATTATTCAATAACCTGAAACTCTCTTTGGTAACCTGTTTTTTGCCAGAACCATCACGGTTCATAATCCATATATTATCTCCACCGCTTTTATCGCTGGTGTAAGAAATGTATTTTCCGTTAGGACTAAAACGGGGTTGAACATCCCAGGCATTACCGCCACTAATTAGTTTTGCAACTCCACCGCTAATTGGCATCACGTAGATATCGCCAAGTAAATCAAAGGCAATTTCCTGACCATCAGCACTTACATCAAGGTTCATCCAAGTACCTTCATCAGTATTTAAAGTGAAGTTTTTTGTTGTGCCTTGATATTTTTCAATATCCCATTTTTTCTCTTGGGCGTTAGAACTGAAAAATAATAAGGAAAGAGCGGATAGAAAATAGAGATGTTTCATCAAATTTTTGATTAATTGTGGCGCAATTTAGCAATATCAACAGCTTTTTTATAGTTTTGGTACCGCCGATTTATGACAGCAATAGAGATTTTACAAAAATATTGGGGACATCAAGCTTTTAGGCCTTTACAGGAAGATATTATTTCCTCGGTTTTAGAAGGGAAAGACAGTTTAGCATTGTTGCCTACAGGAGGTGGTAAATCGATCTGTTTTCAGGTTCCTGCTTTGGTTAAAGAGGGTATTTGTATTGTAGTTTCGCCGTTAATAGCCCTAATGAAGGATCAGGTAGAGAACCTGAAATCGAAAGGGATTGAAGCCATTGCCATTTATGCAGGGATGGGCAAACGAGAAATAGATATCTTGCTGGATAACTGTATTTACGGAAAAATCAAATTCCTTTATCTATCCCCGGAGCGTTTATTGTCTGAGTTAGTGCGTGTCCGTATTTCGTACATGAATGTGAATTTAATTGCTGTAGATGAAGCACATTGCATTTCGCAGTGGGGGTACGATTTTCGTCCGCCATACCAACAGATCGCCAAACTCCGCGAAATCCTTCCAGGTGTTCCCGTTTTGGCACTTACTGCAACCGCTACTGAATTTGTGCGGAAAGATATTGTAGAGAAGCTTGAAATGAAAAACCCACAGATTTTTGTTAAAAGTTTTGCGAGAAACAATTTAAGTTATGTGGTTTTTGGCCAAGAAGATAAGTATAAAAAGCTGATCGATATTTGCCAGAAGGTAAAAGGCACAGGTTTGGTTTATGTTCGTAACCGCAGGGAAACTGCCGAGGTTGCTAATTTTATCAATAGGAATCAGATTAAAGCAGATTTTTACCATGCCGGATTAGAACGGGATGTACGTTTCTTAAAACAAGAAGAGTGGAAAAATAACAAAACCCGGATTATGGTGGCTACAAATGCCTTCGGGATGGGGATTGATAAGGCAGACGTTCGTTTTGTGGTGCATTTAGATTTACCCGAAAGTTTAGAAGCCTATTACCAGGAAGCGGGCAGGGCAGGGCGCGACGAAAAACGAAGTTACGCGGTTCTGCTAGCTAATCAATCTGACGTTCTGGGCTTAGAATCCAGGTATCTCGATAGTTTTCCTACTCCAGACGAGATCAGAAAGACCTATCACTATCTCGGCAATTATTTTCAGTTGGCATTTGGTGCAGGCGAGGGTTTAACTTTTACTTTTGATATCGCTGATTTCTGTAAACGGTTTAACATTAGTGTTTTAAAAACAATTTCAGCGCTGAAGTTTTTAGAACATGACGGTTATCTTACCTTATCCGAAAGTGTCTTTCTCCCATCGAGAATGATGTTTATCGCCAGTCATGAAGATATTTATCGTTTCCAGATTGAGAATAAGGCTTACGATGGTATTATAAAAACCATTCTGCGTTCGCATGGCGGCGCTTTCGACGGTTTTGTTAAGATTAATGAAGCCGATTTAGCCAAAAAAACAGGATTATCGTATAAAGAGATTATCGCATTGCTTAATAAATTACAAACTATTGAGTTACTTACTTACATTCAGCAAACCGACCAGCCGCAATTGCAATACATTAGGCCGAGGGTAGACATGGATCATTTCGATCTGGATGTGAAATACCTCGAACTGAGAAAGGAAATCCTACACAAACAGATTAACGCAGTGGTAGCTTATGCTTCATCAAATTTATGCAGGAGTATTCAGCTGCTTCATTATTTCGACGAACATCATGCTGCAAAATGTGGGGTATGCGATGTTTGTCTGGCTGAGAAAAGAGCCGAAAATCAGGGTCAGATAGAAGAGGAGATTGAATTTGAGATCTTTTCTTTGCTTCAACAACAGCCTTTAAGTCTTGATGATCTGGTTATAAATATTAAAAATGGTGCCGAAGCCGAAAGAATTGATGCCATAAGAGAATTATTAGATGCAGGTAAGATTAAAACTGATGGGAAGAAGTATTATCTTTAGCGAGTTTAAAACGATTAACTGTTTAAACTGTCGAAATCGGTTAATTGTACGATTTGTTGCAGTTGAACAATTAACCGATTAAGCAGTTAACCTCCTTAAAACTAAATGATAACAAAAAACAATAAGAAAACCATCCGTTCGTGGGCATTCTTCGATTGGGCAAACTCTGCCTATAACCTGGTCATTACTTCTACTATTTTTCCGGCTTATTATACCATTATTACCACGACTAAAGAACATGGCGATAAAGTGGAGTTCTTTGGCCGGACTTTTGTAAATACTTCGCTTTCCAATTATGCCTTATCATTTGCTTATCTGATTATGGCTTTTGCTTTGCCAATGCTTTCATCCATTGCCGATAGAAGAGGGAATAAAAAGTCGTTTATGAAATTCTTTACCTATGTGGGTGGAGCGGCCTGTATCGGTTTATATTTCTTTAAGCTAGATACGCTCGAAATGAGTATCATTTTGTTTGCATTAGCAGCAATGGGTTATATTGGTGGGGTATTATTCAGCAACTCTTATCTGCCTGAAATCGCAACCGAAGAGCATCAGGACCGCGTGAGTGCACAAGGGTTTTCATATGGATATATTGGTTCGGTTTTACTTCAACTGATTTGTTTCCTATTTGTGCTCAAACCAGAATGGTTTGGTATTACTGATGCTTCATTTCCGCCAAGGTTATCTTTTTTATTAGTTGGCTTATGGTGGATCGGTTTCTCTCAGATTCCTTTTTCAGCACTTCCCAATGGAAGGCCTCAGCACGATAAAGTAAGAACGAATATTATTAAAGATGGCTTTAGCGAATTATCGAAAGTTTGGGCGCAGGTTAAACAAATGAGGGTTTTAAAAGGATTTTTAGTTTCTTTCTTTTTCTACTCAATGGGCGTACAAACCATTATGCTTGCTGCTGCTGGTTTCGCTGAAAAAACGTTAAAACTAGGAACGGCAAAGCTTATTGCAGTGATATTGATCATTCAGCTTGTTGCTATTCCGGGCGCCATGCTCATGTCGTATTTAGCTAAAAAGATAGGGAATATAAACGTATTGATTATGGTCGTTGTAGTATGGATAGGCTGTTGCGTTTTTGGCTATTACATCACCAACGAATATCAATTTTACTCATTGGCCGCAATTGTAGGTTTGATTATGGGCGGAATCCAATCTCTATCGCGTTCTACTTATTCTAAATATTTACCGGTTGATACAAAAGATAGCACCTCATTTTTCAGTTTTTACGATGTAACAGAAAAACTGGCGATTGTAATTGGCCTTTTCAGTTTTGCTTACATTGAAGATTTAACCGGAAATATTCGCTACTCAATTATCGCTTTGGCATCATTTTTTATTGTTGGATTAGTTCTTTTAGTGCTTCTAAGAAAAAACGAACATAAAGAATCGCTAAAATTGTAAGTTTGCAGTCGTTAAGAATATTATGAAAGTAGAATTATTTGTACCTTGTTTTGTAGATCAGCTCTATCCAGAAACCGCTTTTAATACTTTAAGGTTATTAGAAAAATCGGGATGTGATGTAACCTACAATTCAAAACAGACCTGTTGCGGGCAACCTGCGTATAATGCAGGTTATTGGGATGAGGCAAAGGAAGTGGGTACAAAATTTTTAAACGATTTTACCGAAAACACCTATGTTGTAGCACCATCAGCATCTTGTGTAGGCATGGTGAAAGGTGGCTTTAACGATCTGTTTACCAATACCATTGTACATAACAAATGCAGGAGTTTGCAATCGAATATATGGGAGCTTTCTGATTTTCTGGTAAACGTAGCCAAAAGGGATTATTTCGGCGCTGAATTGGAAGGAAAAGCTGTTTACCACGATTCATGTAGTGCATTGCGTGAGTGCAAAATCAAAGATGAACCCCGCCAGTTGCTTTCGAAAGTACACGGTTTGGAAATGATCGAAATGGAAGATACCGATATGTGCTGTGGCTTTGGCGGAACTTTCGCGGTTAAATTCGATGCCATTTCATCTGCAATGGCCGAGCAGAAAGTTAATCATGCGCTCGCACAACAGGCAGATTACATCATTTCGACCGATTTATCCTGTCTTTTGCACCTTCAAGGGTATATTGAGAAAAATAATCTGCCTATTAAAACCATGCACATTGCCGATGTATTGTGTAATGGCTGGCTGGAAAGTACAGAATATTAGTTTAAACCTGCAAGGGCTTGTTCTAGTAAATAATGAGGCCGGCCACAAATACTTAAATGTGTTAAGTTGACTTAGATGATCAATATTATTTTGAAAATCAGGGTTTGGCACCTTTCGGTTACCACAGTCCTGCTATCACTCCAAGTCCTTCCCGATGATTCGGGATACCTCGCTCCGGGCTTTCCGTTCTATCAGGTTTATTTAACTCAGGCCTGTAGTGCTATTGAAATTAAACTTTGCAGTTTTTTACGCTGCGTTTGCGTTAGGGATTGTAAGGGTTCAGTGCCGATTTTCCATCGGTACCGGAGCGTAGCGCAGCCCTGAAAAGCCCGACCTTTGCGCAGCTTAGGTAACGCCCAAATCAATATACACCTTACATTTTTTATCAGGGCCCACGTCCAGGAATTTCAAACGCTGCCTTCCAATAAAAAGATTCGAAATTGTAATATTTAAATTACTTTCATCCTAAATCTATGCTTAAACGATCTAAACGTAATCTTTAACAAAATTTAACACGCTTTACATTACAATCTGCAATATCTTTGTTAAACCTTTTTAAGGCTTTCGTATCTAACAGACAAAACAAAATCGTAATGAAAAAAATAATCTTCGCTTTACTGGGTGTTTTATCAATTGCATCAATTGCAGATGCGCAGCAGAAAAAAACTTCAGGGGCCATACAATTTGAAAATATTATCGACCCGGCAGCTATGGCTTCGGCAAGTGGTATCCAGCTAACCGATCAGATGAAAGCCAGAATGCCCTCATCTAGCAAAAGCAACTTCGAGTTATTATTTACAGCTACAAATGCAAGTTATATGCCAGTTGAAGAAACTGAAGATAGTAACGGAGCAGGTGGTGGCGGTGGCGGCATGGGCCGGATGATGATGCGTTTTGGTGGCGGCGGTGGTAACAGAGAATACTACTATACCTTTGCAGATAAGGGGCTTACAGAGGTTTTCGACCTGAACGATACCACTTATTACATGCCGAGTAAATTAACTTTATCTACTTCTGGACCGATAGGTTCTATGAGAGTGGGCGGTAGAAATCCTAATGATACCACTAAAGCAAAACCAGCTCCGGCACCAACAATCGAAGTGGTTAAAACAGATTCTACTAAACAGATTATCGGTTTTACCTGTCACCAGGCGATTATAAGATCTACAAGGGCTATTAAAATCTTGGATATGGATAAAAACGTAGTAGAAGAAACCAAAATCTGGTATACAAAAGATTTAGGTTTCGACTTTTCTCCGAACCCCAATATGTGGACAGAAGGTGCAGTTTTAGCGATCGAAGGCAGAGGCAATAGCTCGATTGCCAAAAGCATCGAGTATAGGAATGTGAGCGCAAAAGACGTAACCGCACCTAAAAAAGCAAAATTGATTACTCCTGAAGAGTATAAAACTAAAATGGAGAACATGATGAAACGTTTTAGGCAGAACAGACCTGGCGGCGGTGGTCAGATCAGATCATTTGGTATGAATTAATTCATTTCGTTGCCAGACATCCGAAGTTTGGGCATTGGCCTGTGTCCAAGCTTTGGATGTCTTTACATAAATTACCACCATAATAATTCTATCAGCCCTGAAAGTATAAGCTTTCAGGGTTTTTTTGTATCATTTTTGAAAAGGTTGGCCTTAGTTTTTGCATCTAAATTGAGAATAACTATTATTGGGGTTAAATCTAACCTAGCCAAAAGTGATTACAACCGAGAACAAAACAAATTTATTAGCAAGCAAACAGCATTTTGAAATTTTAGATGGATTAAGGGGTGTAGCGGCCATTGTGGTGGTAATTTATCATTTTATGGAAATCGCTATTACCAATTATAACAAGAATTTTCTTTCACATGGTTTCCTCGCTGTCGATTTCTTTTTCTGTTTATCGGGTTTTGTAATTGCCTATGCTTACGATAGCCGTGCACCACATATCGGGATTACACAGTTCTTTAAATTAAGGCTTATCCGCTTGCACCCGCTGGTGGTTATTGGTTCTGTTTTAGGACTGATCACTTTTCTGATCGACCCATACAGTGATCTTTATGAAGTTTATGGATTAGGGAAAACCTTTCTTTTGTTTTTATCCTCAGCTTTTTTAATCCCTTATCCGGCCATGCCCGAGCGGTATACCAACTTATTCTGCTTAAATGCACCGGCCTGGTCGTTATTTTGGGAATATATTGCCAATATCTTTTACATTTTTATACTTTACCGCCTGGGTAAAAAATTACTGATCGCTTTGGTTGTTATAGGAGCGGCATGCCTTTGCTATGTAGCTGTTCGCGCTACCAACGTAGGCGGTGGCTGGGGAGGACAGAATTTCTGGGACGGTGGAGCGCGTGTGCTGTATTCTTTTACAGCCGGTATGCTGGTTTACCGTTTAAATTGGGTGATCAAAAATAAACTTGGCTTTTTAGGCATGATCGTGCTTTTGCTTGCGGCCTTTTTAGTTCCTTTTAACGATCAATACAATTGGATTACCGAGCCTGTACTTGTGCTGTTTTACTTTCCACTTTTGGTGGCACTGGGGGCAGGTACAACATTAAAACCATTGTTTAAAAAGATCTGTAATCTCTCTGGCGAAATATCGTATCCGCTTTATATGGTACATTATCCGTTTGTATGGATATTTTTAACTTATGTAGCCGAAGTTCAGCCACCAATGTCCTCACTTTGGGTGGTTATCCCGGTTTCGGTACTGCTTTTAGTTCTTTTCTCTTACGTGGTAATGAAATTTGTAGATATTCCTTTGCGCAAATACCTTAAGCAAAAATTTTTAAACGATAACAGCATATGAAATCTTTAAAACCGACCTTGTTTTTCCTTTCCTTATTTATGCTGTTTAGCTGCAACTCATCAAATAATGATTATGCCTACAACGAAAAAATAACTTCAATTTTTTTAAGCCAGATGAAACAGATCGATGAAACGGACAGTGTTTTTAGAGATACTTCGAAGGTATATGTAAAAGGATTTTCGGATTCTATTTCCTTGGCGCACAAAGCAGAAAATCTGATCAATAATTCAAAAATGGATCTTGCCAATATTGCTGATCTTAAACCGGGTAAACAAGCTGCAAAATTTAACGAAGGTGTTATCGCATATCTAACAGCCATAAACGATTATGGAAAAACAGCACAAGAAATGCTGCAGGTAAAAACCACTTACGAGAAGAAAAAACTGCATGATCAACTGATGTTAAAGTATGAAAAACTGAATACTTACCCTGACAGTTTACTGGAAATACAGAAAGCATACCTGAATGAAGTGGGCTTACAACCAAAGTAGAATTTCAAGATTATCTATCAAATACGGTATAAAAATCGTATCTTTGCACAAAATAAAATCACATTGTAAGTGATCTTTAAAACTTTTTTATTTAAAATTTAAATCATAGTTGTAGATGATTAACATTACTTTACCTGACGGTTCTGTCCGCCAGTATGAAAAGGGCACTTCTGCCCACCAAATTGCATTGTCAATTTCTGAGGGTTTAGCCCGTAACGTATTAGCCGCTGAGGTTAATGGCGAAGTTTGGGATTCGACAAGACCGATCGAATCTGATTCATCAGTGAAATTATTGACCTGGAATGATACTGCCGGAAAGTCGACTTTTTGGCATTCATCAGCTCACTTAATGGCTGAGGCTTTAGAAGCACTTTATCCGGGTACCAAATTCGGTATCGGCCCAGCAATCGAAACTGGTTTTTATTATGATGTAGACTTTGGCGACCGTGAATTTTCATCGGACGATTTCAAGGCCATCGAAACCAAAATGATCGAACTGGCTAAACAAAAGGAAACTTTTGTGCGCGAAAGTGTAAGTAAAGCTGATGCGGTAAAATATTTTACTGAAAAAGGCGACGAGTACAAACTGGATTTAATTGACGGTCTGGAAGATGGTAAAATTACCTTCTATACCCAGGGCTCATTTACCGATTTATGTCGTGGTCCACATATTCCGAATACTGGTTTTGTGAAGGCAGTAAAACTGATGAATGTGGCGGGGGCTTACTGGCGAGGCGATGAAACCAAAAAACAGTTAACCCGTATTTATGGTGTAACTTTTCCTAAGGCGAGCGAGCTTACCGAGTATCTTTTAATGATTGAGGAAGCAAAAAAACGTGATCACCGTAAATTAGGGAAAGAACTGGAGCTGTTTGCTTTCTCAGAAAAAGTAGGAATGGGCTTGCCTTTATGGTTGCCTAAAGGAACTGCTTTGCGCGAGCGTTTAGTGAACTTTTTAACTAAGGCACAGGCTAAAGCAGGTTATGAGCAAGTAGTAACACCACACATCGGACACAAAAATTTATATGTAACCTCAGGTCACTGGGAGAAATATGGTAAAGATTCGTTCCAACCGATTAAAACGCCACAAGAAGGAGAGGAGTTCTTCTTAAAACCGATGAACTGCCCACATCACTGTGAGATTTACAAAACTAAACCACGTTCTTATAAAGATCTTCCGGTTCGTTTTGCAGAGTTTGGTACGGTTTATCGTTACGAGCAAAGTGGCGAATTACACGGTTTAACCCGTGTACGTGGCTTTACTCAAGATGATGCACACTTATTCTGCATGCCAGAACAGGTAAAAGAAGAGTTTAAAAAAGTAATCGACTTAGTGCTTTATGTATTTAAATCATTAGGTTTTGATAACTATACTGCTCAGGTTTCATTAAGAGACCCAGAGAACAAATCGAAATATATTGGTTCTGACGAAAATTGGAGACTATCTGAAAATGCCATTATCGAAGCAGCTGCAGAAAAAGGCTTAAATACTGTTGTAGAATACGGCGAAGCTGCTTTCTATGGTCCTAAGCTCGATTTTATGGTGAAAGATGCGTTGGGTAGAAAATGGCAGTTAGGTACTATTCAGGTTGATTATAATCTGCCGGAGCGTTTCGAATTGGAGTATACTGGTAGCGATAACCAGAAGCACAGGCCAGTGATGATCCACCGTGCACCATTTGGTTCATTAGAGAGATTTATTGCTGTTTTGATCGAACATTGTGCTGGAAATTTCCCGTTATGGTTAAGTCCGGAGCAATTTATTGTTCTTCCTATTTCAGAAAAATATGAAGAATATGCAAAAAAAGTTTTAGATGAACTAAATAATTCCGATATTCGCGGGCTGATTGACTTTCGTGATGAGAAAATCGGTCGCAAAATACGCGATTCGGAAGTTAAAAAGATCCCATACATGCTCATTATCGGTGATAAAGAAATGGCAGAAGGAAAAGTTTCTGTGCGTAAGCATGGTGAGGGAGATTTAGGCGAAATGACGTTGGAAGAGTTCAACAATTTATTAAGAAAAGAAATAACAGTTTAAATTAAATAGTACAAATTTGGCATTAGGAAGACCAGGATTTAACAGGGGACCACGTCCGCCTTTTAAGAAAAAAGAAGCAGAGCATAACATTAATCAGTATATTAAATCGCCCGAAGTGCG
>Ga0163161_10001016_pt1 | contig 21371 bp, 16 predicted proteins | sample S45metaG_FD_129847 | JGI IMG/M metagenome (GOLD analysis project Ga0163161, IMG submission 129847) | Switchgrass rhizosphere microbial communities from Kellogg Biological Station, Michigan, USA - S4-5 metaG | ecosystem: Host-associated > Plants > Roots > Rhizosphere > Soil | place: USA... | reverse complement strand
TCGGTTTTTCCGTCGCCGTCGAAATCGGCTCGGCTCCTGATACAGAGTGATGTGAAATTCCAGTTTGCTCCGTTGTTGCCGGCGTTCAGTCCGCTCATGACGGTCACGCTCGCGCTGCCTGCCTGGTCGCGTGCATCGACGCCGGTCATCGATATCGAATTGCCGTTCCAGGCGTGCTGCGTTCCGTTCACGCTCGACCGTATCCTAATCGCGGCGCCGCAGCCACTGCTGCCGCTATTGAAGTTTATCGACCCGTTATTGATAACCGAGCCGGAAAGGGTCAGGCTTCCGCTGCCGCTGAAGTTGAGAATCGCTCCGGGATCGACCTGGATATTTGTGTTTCCCGCGGGCGCGCCAAATGTCAGCGCAGAGCCAGCTGTGATCGTAGTAACATTGTTCAGCAACTCAAGCCCGGCGTTGCCGCTGTAAACGCCTGTTCCGCTGATCGAATGCGTACCATTATCCATAAAAACAATGCGGTTAAATGCTCCGCTGTTGTTTACAGTGCCGTTGCTGTGAAACGGACCATTCCAGGCGATGTTCAAGGTATGCCCGGCGAGATCGAGACTCGCACCGCTTGCGATGAGCATTCCTGAACCTCCCTCTATGTTGGATACGGTCGCGTCGCCGCTCAGCGTCATGGACGCCCCGGTGTCAACCGTCCAGCCTTTTCCGAAATAGCCATCGCCCTGAGCGGCGCCGCTGACCGTTTCTACCGGAACATGGATCCTCGGACCGCTCGTCTGCCTAAGCCTGACATTGCCCTGTGTTCGAATCCCGCTGCTCATGCTGGTGCCGGTTTCGGCATTTTGCTGCTCATAGATGACGTAGTTCGAGCCGATGGATGGGGCAATGATGACGAGCGGGTTAGTTAAGTCTAAAATACCGGCAGTCATCTGAATATTGTTGTTGTTCGCGGCACTGTTGAACGCGAAGGTCGTATTCGCCGCTATATGCAAAATGGAGCCATTAACTTCCAGTTTAAGGTTACCGCTGTAGGTCCCGTTGCCGGCGAACGTGAAATGCGCGCCCCCGTTGCGCATATAAAGGCGGTTAAACGCGCCGCTGTTGGCAAAAGTGCCGTTATTGGTGAACGTCACGTTATTACCGCTATAGTCCAGTTCAAACCCGCCGAGATCCAGGGTGCCACCGCTGTTGATAGTGATATTAAGGTTGCAGCCCAGTCCTCCGGTATTGGAGGCGAGTGTAACCGTGTGGGGATTGGCGATTATCACGTCGTCGCCGCAACCTGGCACACCCGCGCCGCCCCAGGTCGCCGCATTACTCCAACTGCCCGATTGGGTGCTGGTAAATGTTGTCGCGTGGGCGCGCTGCGCGCCGACAAGAATGGCTGCGAATACGAGCATTCCAACGGCTGCCAAGTGCGACAACCTAAAAATCCTGGCCCTTAGCGGCAAATGAATATTTCTTAACATCGCGGTGAGACCTCCTGATTTCGCTTTCATACTAAATAAGGCGGAAAAAGCGAAAAAATCGGGTCAGAACCGTGGAAAAAAAACGAGGCCGAACGATTTCGTCGTATAATCTGACGTAAACCCGGTAAAACTCGAATGGCCGAAACGCAGAATATCACTCAGATGCTCAGGGAAATGAGCGCGGGCGATGGTTCCATGCCCGAAAAGCTGCTGCCGCTTGTTTACGATGAGCTGCGGCGGCTGGCCCGCGGCTACATGCAGAACGAGCGGAGCGACCACACGCTGCAGGCGACCGCACTTGTTCACGAGGCATATATTCAGCTTGTCGACTGGAAAAACGTATCCTGGCAGAACCGGGCACATTTCTTTGCCGCCGCGGCGCAGATGATGCGAAAGATATTGGTCGACCACGCCCGTGAAAAAAAGGCTTTGAAGCGCGGCGGCGGTCTTCGTACGATCGCTCTCGATGACGCGGTCAGTTTTCCCAATCGAGACGTCGTGGATCTAATACCGCTCGACGATGCATTGAACGAGCTTGAGTCTTTTGATCCGCAGCAAGTGCGTATCGTTGAGCTTCGATTCTTCGGCGGTTTGACCATCCCCGAGACCGCTCACGCGCTGAACATTTCAGAGTCGACCGTCAAACGCGAGTGGCAGATCGCCAAAGCCTGGCTCTTCGGTCGGATGCAAGATTGATGTTATGAATGCACGAACCTGGAAGCAGGTCAAAGACATTTTCGCCGAAGTGGTTGACCTCGACACTCGTGAAAGGCTCGAACGGATCAACGCTATTTGCAATGGCGACCAAGAGGTCCGAAGCCAGGTCGAGGCGTTGCTGGCCTCTAACGACGAGGTAGAGAACTTTATCGAAGACCCGGCATTCACTCTCCCCGGCGCCCTTTCCGCCGAATCGGACCCCGCAGAGAACAAATTGATCGGCCGCTACCGGATATTGCGCGAGATCGGGCGCGGCGGCATGGGAACGGTCTACCTGGCAGCCCGCTCTGACGGTGAATTCGAGCATGAGGTCGCGATCAAGGTCGTCAGCAGTGCGTTCATGGGGCGTGAGAATCTGCGGCGATTTCGACGGGAACGACAGATATTAGCGGGCCTCAGCCATCCCAACATCGCCCGCCTTCTCGATGGCGGAGTGACCGATGAAGGCTTGCCCTATCTCGTAATGGAATATGTAGAGGGCGATCAACTCGTTGCATACGCCGGAATGAACCGTCTCACTGTTGGCGACCGGCTTCGACTCTTCCTAAAGATCTGCAGTGCGTTCGCACACGCGCACGGAAACCTCATCGTTCATCGTGACGTCAAGCCCTCGAATATTCTCGTCACGGTCGACGGTGAACCGAAGTTGCTTGATTTCGGCCTCGCAAAGATACTTGACATCGAGCGCGACGAGATCCGGACCGCAACGAATTTCCGCGCCCTGACGCCTGCCTATGCATCGCCTGAGCAGATACGCGGGGATGCGATAACGACCGCCTCCGATATCTACAGCCTCGGCGTCGTTCTCTACGAGCTGCTAACGGGCCAGCGGCCGTTCAATTTTGAGTCGATGACGCTTGAAAAAATGATCGCCGCCGCGGCGGTTTCCGCGCCGACACTGCCAAGCGAAGCGCTCGCCCGTGCTCGAGACGACAAAACGCAGTCGCGGGCCGCCGGTGACGAGACCACATCTCTTGCTGAAGTCCCGATCTTACCTTCTCAGCTTAAGGGTGACATAGACAAGATCGTTCTGATGGCGATGCGCAGCGAGCCCGAACGGCGATATCACACTGTCGAGCAATTAGCCGACGACGTTGAGCGCCACCTCGATGGCCTGCCGATAACCGCCGCCGAAGATAACTTTGTTTACCGCGCACGCAAATTTATTGGCCGGCATCGCGTCGTCGTCGCAGCAGCGTCAATGATCGTCGTGTTGCTGGTCGCCGGAATTCTGACGACAGCATGGCAGGCACGCCGCGCCCGCATCGAGCAGGCGAAGGCCGAGCAAACCAAGAAATTCCTCGAGCAAACGTTAAATTCTTCCAATCCGCTCCTCACGCGGGACCAAAGCCATGAGGCAACATTGACGGACGTCCTCAACGAGGCCGCCCGGCGGCTCGACGACGGCGAGTTCGCCGGCCAACCCGATGTCCGTGCCGAACTGGAGCTGATAATCGGCAACGCCTATAACGCGCATGGCGAATATCAGCTCGCGATCGAGCATATCGGGAAATACGTCGATCTGGAGAGTGAGTATTACGGCGAGGGTCATCCAAAGACGCTGGTCGCGATGTCGAGATGGGCAAATCTTCTTTTTTTCAAAGGCGATCTTGCCGAGGCAGACGCGATATACCGCCGGGTCGTGCCGCGGGTACGCCTCGAGCAGGCGAAAGGCAACGTCGACGCCGCCGACCTGGCCAATGCGCTCAACGACTGGGCTTATCTACGCCGGACGCGCGGCGATTCCCCCGAGGCCGAGACACTTTTTCGCGAGGCCCTTGCGCTCGATCCGCACTTGTCGAACGACGAATGGCGGCAGGTAAATGGAACGACGCGAAGCACTCTCGCTTCCGTTTTGTCCGACCAGGGAAAGTTCGACGAGGCGCTGGCAGTCGCGCGCGAAGCGGTCGAAGAGTATCGCAATAAGAACGAAACCGCATCGGCGAATTTTGGCTTTGCCTTAACGATCCTCGGAGGCTTGCTCACGGAAAAAGGAAACATGGATGAAGCGAACGCAGCATTAAGCCAGGGCGAGTCCATCATTCGCAAACGCCTGGCACCGTCGTCATTATGGCTCGGCGACAACCTCCGCGATCAGTCCATTGCTTTCTATCAACAGGGACGATACGCGGAGGCGTTGGATGCCTCGGCTGGAGCGTTGAAAATATACCGTGAAATGTTCGGTACTCATTATGATCATTATCCGACGGCACTTATGGTCCACGGGCTGAGTGTTCTTCGGATGCGTCGAGGGGCGGAAGGCGAAACCGCCCTGCGCGAGGCGCTCAAGATCCGCACCGATTCGCTGCCGCCTGATCATTACTGGGTCGCTCTGGCCAAAGGAGCGCTTGGCGAAGGGCTTGTCCTGCAAAACAAGTTCCAGGAAGCAGAGCCTTTGCTGCTCGAAAGCTTTAAAACCCTCGAAACGTCACAGGGCGTGCAGAATCCGAGAACCGAATTAGCGGCCCGCCGTCTGGTCATGCTTTATCAGAACTGGCACAGGCCCGAAGACACCGCAAGGTATCTCGCTGCCCTCACGCATTAGCTCTGGTCGTGCGCAAGACACGCCCGTCACGTTCCCGTTGCATTTACCTATTTCTTTCTTACATTTACCATATAGCCAATGCGGCTGCTCATCGTAAAGCTAGGCTCGGTCGGCGACATCGTGCACACGCTGCCAACGCTGGCGGTGATCAGGCGCATTTTGCCAGACGCCGAGCTCTCGTGGGTGGTCGAGACACGCGCCGCCGAGATACTGCGCGGAAACTCGATGATCGACAACCTGATAGAGGTCGACACGCGGAACTTGCGGGGCGGCAAGATGATCGAGGGCAGTTTGCTTGACGTCAGCAAACAGATCCGCGACCTGCGAAAGTTCGAATTCGATATTGCGATCGATTTCCAGGGATTATGGAAGTCGGCGATGGTCGCCAGGCTGTCAGGAGCAAAGCGTCGGTGGGGGTTTTCATCCGCCGGATTACGTGAACCGTCCAGCCGTTTACTTTTAACGGATACCGTCGATATTCCGCCACAGATCCATGTAATTCGCAAGAACATGGCTCTCATGGCGGCCGCTCTCGGCATCGAGGTGCCGGACGGAAATTTCGAATTCCCTGTAGCAACCACCTATGAGCATCGCGCTGAAGCTACCTCAATAGCTGACAGGGCCGGCGGCGAATTTGCGATCCTCAATCCCGGTGGCGGATGGGTAACAAAGTTGTGGCACGCCGAGAAATTTGGCGAGCTGGCCGACAAGCTCTGGGACGAAATGCACCTACCTTCCATCGTCACGACCGGGCCGGGCGAGTCGGACCTCGCGGTAAAGGTCGCCGCCAACAGTCGCAGCGGCCACACCTCCTTGTCGCAGCCGAGCCTTAAAGGCTTTTACGAGCTTGCAAAGCGCGCGGCGGTCTATGTCGGCGGCGACACCGGCCCGACGCACATGGCCGTCGCAGCCCGAGCGCCTGTCGTCGGCCTGTTTGGCCCGACCGAATGGTGGCGAAACGGCAGCATAAACCCCGACGATATCTGTGTCGAACGCACCGACATCGACTGCCGCGTCGACTGTCACCGCCGGACGTGCGGGAAATGGATCTGCATGGATTCGGACGTCGATGCGGTTTTTGCGGCGGTCGAACATCGACTGACACACGTCAGCGTAGCCGCATAGCAAATGGCTCAGCTCGACAAACGCACCTTACAACGCATCCGCGTGCCGCTCGGGTTCATCTTCGCGGCGGTTTTCGTCGTGTTTGCGCGACCGAACGTATTGACACTTTCCGTTGGGAGTGGCATCGCCGTAGTCGGCTTATTGATCCGCGCTTGGGCGTCGGGACATATTCGAAAAGCCGAACAGCTCGCCGTCAGCGGCCCTTATGGATTTACTCGAAATCCGCTCTATCTCGGCAGCTTTGTGCTGGGCGTCGGTTTTACCGTCGCGGCCGGAGTTTGGTGGCTGGCGCTCGTCTTTTGCGCCCTGTTTATCGGCATCTATTTGCCCGTGATGCGCGTCGAAGCAGAGGATATGCGAAACATTTTTGGCGGCGGTTTTGACGAGTACGAGCGTAACGTGCCGCTTTTTCTGCCTCGGCCCACGGCGGTAAAACAGGCAGACACGCGATTCGACCTTGCGTTATACTTGCGTTATCGGGAATATCAGGCCGCGATCGGCGCCGCCGTCGCGATGGGCATTTTGGCCGCAAAGGCATACTTTCTCGGACCGCTATGAAACGAGCGTTTTCCAGACCGATCTTCTTGGCGATGGTTTGCTTCGCCGCATGCGTTGGGATCTCGGCGCAGCCCGCTGACCCGCCGGCCGCTGCTGTTCGGATGTTCGACGGCGAGATCCTCAATTATGAAGGCAAAGTAAATAAGATCCTTCATGGTATCTCGGTCGCTGAACTGACGTTCAACTCGGCCGTCGACTCCGCCACCAACCGCCTGGTCATCAAATCACAAGCCGTCTCAAAGGGCACACTGCTCAAGGTTTTCAGTTACAGCTTTCTCCAGCAGTACGAATCGACCGTCGACGGCAACAAGTTCAACATCCTCAAAACGACCAAGCACGACGTGCAAAAGAAGCGCGTCCGTGACAGCGAGGCCGTGTTCGATTACGGCGAAAAACGTGTCCGTTTTGTCGAGACCGATCCCAAGGACCCGACACGGCCGCCGCGCCGCATCGCTTCGGTGATAACCGAGCCGGTGTACGACATGATCTCGGCGATCTATGCTGTGCGCCTGCAGCCGCTCTCGGTCGGCAAAAAGCTGGAATTTTCGGTCAGCGATTCGGGATTGCTATACAACGTGCCGTTGACGGTAACAGCCCGCGAGCAGCAAAAGACCATTTGGGGCAAGGTCTGGTGCTGGCGCGTCGAGCCTGACATCTTTGGCAAAAACCGTCTCATCGAGCGGAAAGGCAGCATGGTCATCTGGTTTGTCGACGACGCCCGCCGAACGCCGGTCCGGGCCGCGATCAAGACGGAGTACGGCAATTTCGACATCAAGCTCAGATCCGCGAGCGGCGTTAAATCGAGCTGACATCCCAGATCTTAAACTTGTAGTTTCTACATTGAGGCCGCATACTCATTGGTTGCGGCTTTAGTGATTTTTATGTCAAAGAGTACAGAGAAAGCAAAAACGCCGGTCGGAAAAAGGGCCGCGGCGGCAAAAGTAAAGCCCGTCGACCCGTTCGAAACGGTCGCCGAGCCGACGGCCGTGGCCGCGAAACCCAAAAAAGCGGCCGCTAAACGTAGAATACGTGCCAAAGTCGAGCCGGCATCGGAAGTTCCTGCGGTCGAAGCCGTAACCACCGCGGCAACCAAATCGAAAAAAGCCGCGGCCAAACGAACGACCCGCAAAACCGCAAAGAAGGTTGCCGCCCATGTCACGGATGCAACCGCCGAGATCGCCGCGACCGAGCCCAAGGTCGAGCTTTCGCCCGCGTTCAAGGCGCTGGCCGAGCCCAAGTTGCCCGAGCTACAGCGTGAAAATCGCGCGCGGCTGCTGATGCAGTCACCGACAGAGATCTATTTCTACTGGTCGATCCGGAAGGACCCATACCACATTCTCCGCGACGCGTTTGGCGACGTGGGCAGCTATACGCTCGTGCTCAAGCTCACGGACCTCCGTCGCGGCACTGAGGAAATTCATCGTGTCGAACGGGAAGGGAACTGGTGGTTTGCGGTCGAGCCGGACGGCGAATACCGCGCCGAGATCGGCTTTTACGCACCGAACCGGCCGTACTTTCGTATCGTCTACTCGAACACCGTCGAAACGCCGCGCCGCAGCCCGAGCCCGCATCCGGCGAGTGAGTCTGAGTGGCGCGTGACGGCACACAAATTCGCCGAGGTGCTCGAGGTCGCCGGGTTTGCCCATGATGCCCTCGATGTCGCGATGGCAGGCGACGATCAGACTGCTGCCGCGGATGCGACGCATGCCGCGTTTACCAGGTTCATCGGTTTGAGCAATGGCCAGGTGCGATCGATCGCGGCCGAGGACATTCGCTACACTATGGTCGCGCTCGCCGCGGGCCTCAAGCTCGAAGAACTACGCTGGCGTGTCAGCCCCGCGATGTTCGCCATCCTCCAGTCAAACGCCGACAAGCTCGAGGCCGGCAAGGCAAAGAGCGCGTTGACCGAGCACTTCGACATCGACGAATCCGAATTTGTCGAGGAACATCTGGGCCCGGCCGTCCACGGCGCGAGCCTCGTCAACTTCCCGCGAACGCTCAAACCGAGACGTCTGACGACGCGCTATAATCCATTGAGTTCGTACAGCATTCGTCCCTAAACTATGGTTGGCCGTCGGTGGTTCCTGGCTGACCACTGACGGCTGACCACTGTTTATCATGCCAACCGGCTATTTCAGCTTCATTCTCCACGCCCATCTGCCGTTCGTCCGGCATCCCGAATATCCCGAATTCCTCGAGGAAGACTGGCTTTACGAGGCCATAACCGAGGTGTACCTTCCGCTCATTTTCATCTTTCAAAGCCTGCACGAGGCCGGCGTCAAGCCGCGTCTCGCGATGAATATCTCGCCGCCGCTGTGCGAGATGCTGGCCGACAAGCTCTTGCAGGAACGCTACACGCGGCATCTCGAAAATCTGCTCGAGCTTGCAAAAAAAGAGCTGCACCGGACAAAGAAAGAGTCGATCGAGTTTCACGACGTCGCCAAAATGTACGTCGACAATCTCTCGGCATCGCTCGACCTGTGGAACGATCGTTACGGCCGCAACCTGATCAACGCATTTCGGGAGCTGCAGGACGAGGGCGTCATCGAGATCATCACGTGCTGTGCGACGCACGGCTTCCTGCCGCTGATCTCGACCGTGGAATCTCGCCGTGCGCAATTAAACGTCGCCGTAGCCAATTACAAAAAGCATTTCCGCCGTCAACCGCGCGGCATCTGGCTGGCCGAATGCGCCTACGAGCCCGGCGTCGAGGACCTGATCAAGGCCGCCGGCATCGAGTACTTCATCTCAGACACGCACGCCATTTTGTATGGCGATCCGCGGCCGCGTTACGGCGTGCACGCCCCGGTGATGACGCCAAATGGCGTTGCCGTTTCTGCCCGCGACGTAGAGACGAGCCAGCAGGTTTGGTCGGCCGAGATCGGCTATCCGGGCCATAAGTTGTATCGCGAATTCTACCGCGACATCGGCTGGGACGCGCCGCTCGAATACCTCAAGCCGCACCTGCACGAGGACGGTGCCCGCCGCCACCTCGGCCTCAAATATCACCGCATCACGGGCCGCGACGTACCGCAGAATCGCAAGGAGGCCTACATTCCCGCGCTGGCCCGCGAGCAAGCCGCCGTCAATGCGTCGCACTTCATCGGCGAGCGCGTCAAGCAGGCCAAGCGTCTGCGCGCGACCTTCGAAGGCCATCCGCCGCTCGTCGTATCGCCCTACGACGCAGAGCTTTACGGCCACTGGTGGTACGAGGGGCCGCAGTTCATCGATTTTCTTTTCAAAAAGCTGCACTTTGACCAATCGGACATCGTCGCCGTCACGCCCGGCGATTTTCTCGACAGCGAACTGCCCATCCAGGTCCAAAAACCGACCGCCTCGTCCTGGGGCGAGTCCGGCTATAACAAGGTCTGGATAAACCAACAAAACGCCTGGATGTACCCGTATCAACACGACGCCGAAAGACGAGTGAGCGAACTCGTCCGTCGCTTCGCTCCGGACAACGCGAGTGAGCGAGTGAGCGACCACGAGTCGATGACTTCGCTCCCTCACTCCCTCGCCCCCTCGCTCCCTCACCGTATTTTGGCCCAGCTCGCCCGCGAGCTGCTCCTCGCCCAATCCTCCGACTGGGCGTTCCAGATCTACAAAGGCACGACGGTCGAATACTCGACGCGCCGCTTCCAGTCCCACATCCAACGCTTCAATCTCCTCGCCGACATGCTTCCCAAAGGCTCCCCTCCTTACGAAGGAGGGGTGGCAGCGGCCGCCGCTGACGGGGTGGTTCTCTCCGATGCCCAGCTTGACCTTTTGCAGGAGATAGAATCCCGCGACAACATCTTCCCCGAGATCGACTTCCGCGTGTATGGAATGAGCGAGTGAGAGAGGGAGTGAGGGAGGGAGCGAGTGTGCGATACCTTCGCTCTGTCGCTCCCTCTCGCCGTCGCACCCTCGCTTCCTCACTCGCTCCGCTCGATGGCTTCCCCAAACCTCGCATATTCTGCGGGTCTGACGTCCTAGCCATACACCTTCCGCGTGTGTTTCATCAACCGGCCGTTTGAGTCGTACTTGTAGTAAACATCGGGCCTACCGTCGTAGCCGACCTTCTCGATCCAGATCGCCCGCCCATAAGCGTCCTCAGCCCTCTTCAACCTATCCAACGCAGACTTATATTCTAAAGCTCCCCTCCTTACGAAGGAGGGGTGGCGGCGGCTTCCGCCGACGGGGTGGTTCTCTCTTCTCACTTTTACCTTTTCCGTCTTCTCCTGCTCGCCGACGCCGTCTCATGCAGCTCCAGCAAAAGGATGCCGTCCTTATTCACAAACGCCTTTGGGAACCAGACGGTCTCTGTGGGTTTTATCTCGTATTTAGCGCAGAAGTTTTTTGCGCCGATGACGCGGCCGGCGCCCATGCCGCGTTTGGTCCGCAGCCGATACGAATGTTTGCGCTCAAGCGTCGAAGGCATCACGCCGATCACCTTGTGACGCTTGTCATACAGCAACGCCACGCCCTCGGGCCGCCCCAACGCCTCAACCGCCCGCCCGCTAAAATAAATGTGCCCGTCCCCGCTCAGCGTCACATGCACCCTATCCCGCGACCGCCCCACCTCACCCTCTTCAAACAGCTCAAGATTCAGATTCATCCTGCTACCTCAGATGCACGAGTGTATCATAGATAGGACACTGATGCAAGTGCGGGCTCAGGACGCTCGACGGCTAGTTTTGGTTTACAAACGCCTCGTCGAATTCTGGTCTTGTAAGGACAGTGCTGAACCCGCCGACTGGCATGTCTCCGTGTTTATAGACTCCGGTATAGGCAAGGCTCATGTCTTCGTATCTCTTAAACCCGAACACCGCCTCGTTCATCCTTGACTCGTTGAAAAGGTTCAGGCTGACCATGAGCTCAAACTCTTTTTTCTCGAGGCCAGTGACCTTTCTGAAAAGCTCTGGTTCGAGTTCAGTGATCACGTCTTTCAGACTTCGCTCTCGGTAGTCAGTGAGATACATGAAGACGGGAACGCGCGCGGCGAATTTCAGGAGCTTCTGGCGATATTTCTCTCGCATCGATTTAAGTTCCCTTTCGTCTTCCTTTAACTTGTTTTTCTCTTTTTCCGTGAGGTCCTTTTCGTTGGCCTTGGTCTTCGCTTTCTTTATGGCGTCGGATTTGTTGATGATTGTCTCGATATCCTGATTAAGTGTTCGGAATGCTTCGATCTTCTCAAGGGCGGCCAAAGCTTCCGGATTCGCCATTAATTTCGCCAGCGTATCATTATCTACGTTCACGAGAACCGCAGCTTGCCAACGGCGGGCGAGCAATGTTGCCGTTGAGCCGCTCATCGCCATCTCAAGCACTTCGCCCGCGTTGATCTCTTTCATTGCGTAACCGTCGTAGGCAATGACGGGAAGGAACTGAATAAACTCGGCCACTTTCTTTTCGAGATCGTAGTCGCCCACGTCCAGCTTCGAGCTGTATTCGGATATCTGCCGAAGCGCTCGGTCGGGAGCAAAATCGAAAACGTAGCATTCCTTCTTTATGATCTCTTCCTTGTTCGGTGAGCTTCCGTCCGGGTTCTTGATCGTCCAAGGCGACTGCACGCGAAAAGCCGATTGGAAATAAGTCTCAGGAGTGGACGTGCTCCGTAGCATGAAGATTCCGGTCCACGGGCGAACCGTTACGCCGGTAGTCAGCTTTCCACACGTTAAAGTGATCGTTTTTGATTGCAGCGGATTGCCCATTGCGTTCAGCACGGGAGGCAAAGCCTCGTTCGCGCTACCGGCTGCGCTGCCTGCACAGACTACGACCTTGTAATCTTTGTAAAACGTGTTCTGCGGTTGGCGGAGCAAGTTTCGCATTGCGAAGCACGAATTAACTCGCGGCAAGAACCACAGCGTGTGATTGAGGATGTTCCGAAGCGGCATGTGCGAAAACGGCATTGCCGGTTTCTCGGCCCGCATTTGAAGATCGTCAACAAGCATATCCGCGAATTGCCCGCGGATCAGATCGAGCCATTTTTGAACGTATTCGTCATATTTGAACTTCGCATTGTCACCATCGCCCTCGGCCGAGAAGAAGAGGTTTAGATCAAACTCCTCAAATTCGCCCTTTAGGGCGATCTCACGGATCTTTTCGGGCAGCTTGTAGGTCATCATGACCATGCGCGGCAGCGGTAGATACGGATTATCTTTGCCTTTCCACTCTGCCTTGGCTCTCTGCTCATCGGAGTATGTCCAGTTGTAGATTTGATCTTCAAGGAATTCGCCATTGGCCATAGCCCGGAAAGGCGTTCCAGAGAGGTAAAGGTAATGATCGGTCGTTATTGGCATCAGCTCTTCGCTGAAGTATTCCTGTCCACCCGATAATTTCGTCTCAACTTCACCACTCTCTTCTTCCTCGCTTTCGAAAAGCCCTTTCGCAGTATCGCGCCAAGCCCCGAAGTGATATTCGTCCAGCACGATGCAATCCCAATTCATCGCGTGGACCCATTCATTCTTCGGCTTGATTCCGCCAGCTGAGTTCTTGCCGAGATAATCCTGAAAAGAGCCAAAGCACACGATGGGCTTCTTCTTGTTTGCCTGAGCGAACTTGAGTTCGCTCGTCCGCGAAAGGAATTGCCAGCCTTCGAAATCTACATGAGACTTCAGGTCTTCTTCCCAGGCGCTTTGCACCGCAGGCTTGAAGGTCAGGACAAGAATCCGTTTCCAGCCCATCTTTTGCGCCAGTTCATAGGTCGCGAACGTCTTGCCAAAACGCATCTTTGCGTTCCACAAAAAGTGCGGGACCTTGTCGTCGGTGATCTTCGCTTGTTTGAAGTATCCGGCGGCCTTTTCTACGGCCTCCACCTGTTCGGGCCGCATCTTAAAGCTAAGATCGCGGCTGAGTTCGTAGGCTTTGCCGTCGCGCACTGCATTGATGGCCGCTTTAACCTGCTTGATATCGCAAACGAACCATTCGCCGGCGGCGTGTGGAACCTTCGCAGTTCTGAGGTAACGATGAATATCGTGGTCCGTAAAGACTGTGCCGTCGGTTCGAAGGGCAGATTCTTCCCAAACGATCCGATAGGTCGGATCTCCCGGCGTGACGATAGGATGCTGTTCCGCAACTCGAGTCGCGGCATCACGCGTCGTATAGCCTATCTTGAGCATTCCCTCGTGTTGCGGATGCGTCGATTCGTAAGCGTAAATCGTCGGCGTCGCCTCGGGCTTTTGGGGGAAAAAATTACTTGGCATCGGTACTTAGGTGTGCAAACCCTCGTCGAAGAGATAACGCTTTTCCTGCGGGATAGACTCACGGATTTGTTGATGATCATGATCCTTGCCGATTCTGAAGCCTAAACGGAGCAACTTGTTCCACAAGGAGTTGTTATTGATTCTCTTCATTCCATCGCTCTGCCCTGCTCGCACCTCGATACCAGGTCCAAAATCTAGCTCAATAGGAGGGTCTGGAAAGTAGATTCGAAGCTCGGCTCCGTACTTATCAACATCACCGAGACTAATCAGGTTCGGGTGGCTCGCCGAGAGTTCGTCGCCTGTTAACCGCTTGTATTGATCTAGGAAATTTCCAACAATCCTATTCGGCAGCTCCGCCTCAAAACGGGATTTCGCGGCAAGAAAGCCCAGCGACCGGAAGTAGGCTTCCGAATCGACCGGGTGCTTAGCCCCGTACTCTGCGAGCATGTTGTTGTATATCCGCGCCTTTATCGCCATGGATGCTTGGTCGATTCGCTCTTCGCTTCCGTCTTCGTACCGAACTACCATCCCAGAATCGGACATAGAAATAACCTCGTAACCTTGATTCCGGTCGCGGTAATGACCACCTACGAAGAAGGGATGTGCCATGGTTAAAAAAGCTCCGCCTGCATCGGCCTAATTATTGAGTTAATGAAAAGCGCTTCTGACGAGGAGATCTTGTAGCGCTTGTAAAGATCCTCGTCCAGCCATGCTTTGCTCATGTCCAGTATGGGTACGAACCCGTATGCGCTCTTTGTAAGGTGGTGCGAGTACATAAACTGTGATACTAGAAACCTGAAGAACTGAGTTTTCATATAAGCAACTAGGTTTTGCGCCTCCTCTTCCGTTGCGTAGCTTCCTGTCACGATATAAGTTTCGTTGCAGATCGTGCCCGGCGGCAAGATATCAATTTTGGATAGGACCCTTCGTCTACCGTCCTTATCAGGCTGGCCGGCATGATCGAAGCCTGCGTATGACGTAATGACCTTCCATTTATCAATCATCTCCTGCCCAACGACTACGTCCTCGCGCTTATACGGTCCTTCGCCGTTCAACCAACGGAGTCTGATACCACCACTCTTTTGAGGCCGCGCTGAAGTGTCCAAGCCGAACGGTTTTCGTGAAGTGACTTGACGGTCCATTTTTGGCTCATTTTTAGCGAGAACTTTACGAATAATTGGTATCGACCTTCCATCTCTGATAAAAACTGGGAACTCGTTTAGTGGCCGAACTGAGGTTTGCTTGTTTCCACCGTGAACGTTGGTAACTTTACAATCGCCTTCGTAGTCCTTTTCCCAGAGGAAATAACAGATGCCGCCAGCGATGTCGACCCCTGGGAACACCTCACGAGCATCTAAAAAATCTACAATCTCTTTTATGCGACGATCCCCGAGCATCTCCGCTCGAAATTCATCGAGACCCTTTCCACCGCCAAACCATCGAGATGGGATGATCATAACGAGGCTTGCAGGATTCATTTTTTTCGCTTGAGAGACGAATTCCTGATACAACGGCGAAGCACTCGCCTTAAAACCGCCGTCACTAAGCTGGTAGGGCGGGTTACCGATAATTACATCGAATTTCATATTGAGTATCTCTTCGGGCTTTTCCGTGTGGATCAGCGCGTAAGCGTGGGATTCCAGGTGTTCTTCGCGGTTGTACTCTTCTTTACTTGCGCCACAGAATGAGCATCGTCCGTTTCGCCAAGCATGCTCGGTTCGTTCGTAAAAAATGTTACCGTTTGGATTTTTGAACTTTGCCACCGAATATTTGCCATTGGCGCTCTTCGAACAATAAAGCGTTCGGCGCGACATCAAAGCGGTCAACTCGGTTATGGCAATGCCATAAATCTGGTTCTTGAAAATATGATCGATCCGCTTTTTCAGGTCGGGAATCTCATTTTCAAGTCCTTTGAGCAGCCGCTTGGCGGTCTCGCGAAGAAAGACGCCGGTCTTGCAGCACGGATCGAGAAACTTTGCGTTTTTGTCTGACCAAAGCTCTGCCGGCAGCAGGTCCAGCATCTCGTTCGCCAGCCGCGGCGGTGTAAAAACCTCGTCGCTTGAGAGGTTTGCGAGACACGACAGAACGTCGGGATTGTACTCAGTCCTCGTAAGCATCAGATAGGTCGAGATAATGCACCGGCGGGAATTCGGCTACCGATTTTGGAATAAAGACTTCCTCGCCCTGATCCGAGAACAGCGGCCCATCGCCAATGCGATTTACAAGATGCTGAAACAAATAATCGTGCCGCTTGACCCGCGAACTATCGATCAGCGACCAATGTGAAAAAACGATCGGCTCGCCGTCATTTTTCAAACTATCGAGCGTTGGACGGCCGTTTCCTTGCTCAACATTCTGTTCCGGTGGAACAGTCTTCAACGACAATGCGTCACCGTGCAGAATGTTTCGCTTCAGCACGTATCGAAGCGAATCAAGAAACCTGACATCGATCTCTTGGCGAAACAGCTTTCGGTATCTTTCCTCGAACACGTCGAACAGCCGATGCCGAGCTTCGATGACGTTGTCTTCCAAAATGTCGACGCCGTAAATGCACGCAAGACCCAACAAGCCTTGAGCCTCGAATTCGGTCCGGCTCTTCTTGTACTTCTTTTCGACAGCGTCAAGTTTCCGTTCAAGTATCGCCTCCAAGAAGTTGCCATGCCCGCATGCAGGCTCAAGAAACCGCGAATCGATCCGCTCAGTCTCGTCCTTAACAAGATCGAGCATAGCGTTGACCTCGCGCGGATTTGTATAAACCTCGCCGTGGTCTGACACACGTTGTCTGGATCTGACTTGAACTGCTTCCATAGGAGTGTTGGCAATTATACAACGGCCGGAATCCAGTGAACAGTTACAGGTGACAGGCGACAAGCTTGGAACACCCGTTCGAGACGGTTCGGATATCTAAGACGGGACAGGCGCGTGGCGGGACAGTTGGGACGGTTTTGGGAGCAAAAGGGGTAACACAATGCGTCACAAATGGGCGAAAACGCGTCGCAAAAGCGACTTTGAGAGGGCGAGAGTGTGCGAGGGAGCGACTTTGAGCGAGGGCGAGAGGGAGCGATTTTGCGAGGGGGCGATTTTGCGAAGGAGTGACCTTGCGAGGGAGCGAGTGTGCGATTCTCCTTGTGTCTTTCGCTCACTCCCGCCCTCGCTCTAGTCGCTCACTCCCGCCCTCGCTCCAGTCGCTCACTCGCAAACGGAAGCGGGATATGCGAAGATTGCGGAAAACCGAGGAACCAGAGCATGGCAAGGATTCGGAGCTTTCGCGAGCTGACCGTTTATCAGAATGCATTCGAGGCGGCGATGATGATCTTTGAGATCACGAAGACGTTTCCCGCGGCGGAAAAATATTCTCTTGTAGATCAGGTGCGGCGTTCTTCGCGCTCAGTGTGTTCGAACCTCGCCGAAGCATGGCGGAAACGGAAATATCCCGCCCATTTCGTCAGTAAACTGAGCGACGCAGCGGGAGAGTCTGACGAGACGCGCGTCTGGCTGGATTTCTCGAAGGCGAGCAGGTACATCGACGAGTCCACGTACACGGATCTGGACGATCGATATGATCATATCGTAGGACAATTAGTAAAAATGATGTCGGAACCCGAGAAGTGGAAGATAACGTAGGCGAGCGAAAATGCGAGGGAGCGACTGGAGCGAGGGAGCGAGTGAGCGAAAAATACAAGGAATCGCTCACTCGCTCCCTCTCGCCCTCGCTCACTCATTTCCATCAACTCTCAATTTCAGTTATCGACTGCGGACTGAGGTCCATCAGGTTGTCGCCGGGAACCACCGAGACGGGCGAGTTCCAGAGGGCAAAGCCGTTGCCGACCTTTGTGATGGCGAAAAGGTAATACTCTTTTGGCGCGATGTTGGCTATCCGCGCGCTGCCGTCCGAGCCGGTCGTGCCCGTGTATTTGGCATGGGCGGCGATGGCACGCATTGCGGCTCGCTGGAATTCGGCGTACTGGTCGGGATGCACGATTGCGAGACCGAGGCTTGACGAGAGCGAGTTGCCCTCGATCGGCTCGACGCGGGCCTCGTTAAGGATCGTCTCGACGTCCTTGTCCAGCAGGTAGAAACGGGCCGAACGGGCGGGCTGCGTCGCACCCTTGGGTGTTATCACTTGGGCCTTGATAGCGACCGTACCCTTATCCGGAGGCGGCTGTACCGGCGCAGCGGTCGTCGTGCCGGGAACGGTCGTCTCGGTCGGCGGCACGCCGGTCGTGGTCGTCGGCACCGACACCTGCGAGCCGGGAACCGTTACGTTGTTTGGCGGAAGATTGGTGGTCCGCAGATCGCGATTTGCCTCGGCCTGGCGGCGGGCGTTCATGGCGAGGTTCACGTTGGTATTGGCGTCGTCGCTCGACCCGCGAAAGAGGAGAAACAGCACCACGACCAGCAATATGGCGCATACCGCGAATACCGGTATCGCCCACGGAGGCAGGCCTTCGCGACGCGTGCGCGTTACGACAGCGGTCGGTACGGGTCTTTCGACGCGTTCAACGACCGGCGGCCCGGCGCTGAGCGGCTGGCCGCAGTTAGGACATGTGGTGGCGTTCGCCGAGACCTCGTGGCCGCATTCTGGACAATATACGAGTGACATGGTGTTTTCCTCCGTGGCGTTCAAGCCTGTTGAATTATGCCGTGTCGTGCCCCGCGCAAGTGTCTTGCAGGTTACACTCGAATTTGCGTAAACAAGGGCGGAAAGCTATTCTTATTGTTTTGTATGTCGGAGGAATAAATGGCAGATAAAGGCGTGGAGATCGCTCCCGCAGAAGGAAAACTCGGTATTTTGCTCGTCGGCCTGGGCGCGGTCAGCACCACTCTCGTCGCCGGCGTCGAGGCGATAAAACGCGGCATTTCGGAGCCGATCGGCAGCCTGACGCAGATGGGCACCATCCGCCTAGGCAAACGCACCGATAACCGCGTGCCGAAGATCAAGGATTTCGTGCCGATCGCAGCGTTGGACGACATCGTCTTCGGAGCTTGGGACATATTTACCGACAACGCCTTTGACGCGGCGATGAACGCCGGCGTGCTCGACAAGGACCTTCTGAATCAGGTCTCGGAGCAGCTCGCGTCATTAAAGCCGATGCCCGCCGTCTTTGAGCAGAATTACGTTAAGCGGCTCCATGGCACGAACGTAAAATCAGGCAAGAACAAGATGGAGCTGGCCGAACAGCTCATCGAGGACATCGCGAGGTTCAAAAGCGAGAACGGCTGCGATCGGCTCGTAATGGTCTGGGCCGCTTCGACCGAGATCTTTCTCGAGGCGTCGGATGTGCACAATTCTTTGGTTGCATTTGAGTCCGGCCTCTATGACAGCCATCCGGCGATCGCCCCGTCGATGATCTATGCGTACGCCGCGCTGCGGTCAGGTGTCCCATTCGCGAATGGCGCACCAAACCTTACTGCCGACATCCCGGCGCTCCTCGAGCTGGCCGAACAGAACAAGGTGCCGATCTGCGGCAAGGATTTCAAGACCGGCCAGACGCTGATGAAGACCATCCTGGCACCGGGCTTTAAAGCGAGGATGCTTGGCCTCGAGGGGTGGTATTCGACGAACATTCTCGGCAACCGTGACGGCGAGGTGCTCGACGACCCTGAAAACTTTAAGACGAAAGAGGAGTCTAAGCTGTCCGTACTCGAACACATTCTGCAACCCGACGTCTATCCTCAACTATATAAAGACTTTAGCCACGTCGTTCGGATCAATTACTACCCGCCGCGAGGCGATAACAAAGAGGGGTGGGACGCGATAGATATTTTCGGATGGCTCGGCTATAAGATGCAGATCAAGATCGATTTTATGTGCCGTGATTCGATACTGGCTGCACCGATCGCGCTTGACCTCGCGCTCTTTATGGACCTCGCGCAGCGGGCGGGAATGAAGGGAATTCAGGAGTGGCTGTCGTTCTACTTCAAAGCACCGCAGACGGCACCCGGACTTTATCCCGAACACGATCTTTTCATCCAATTGATGAAGCTCAAGAACACGCTGCGTCACCTTCGCGGCGAAGAGATGATCACGCATCTTGGTCTGGAATACTACGACTAGCCGCAGCAAATACATTTAAATCCGCGGATATTCCTGAAAAAATTGCCCTTTACGGGCAATTTTTAGTTGCACGGTTCTTATTTTCTGTGCTAATCATAGAGTTATAGGCGGGGCCTTCATACCCGGTCTTACCATCTGGGCCTGTCCGGCCCAAAGACAGCCAACGCATAATCCTTTGAAATCATCATTGTTGACGACGAGGTTTGCCGCCAGAATACCGGCAAGTTTTCGGAACAGATCTCGTTCTTGATGTAGCCGGATCGCGGTACATTCCGGCACTGGAGATAGGAGAAAATGAAACAGGAAGCGGCCAAGAAAAAAGAGAACCCGGCGAAGGGCATTTTGCTCGACCCCGATCGCAAGAGTGCACGGGCCAGCGAGTTCGAAGACAAGCTTTCGGGCTGGATCGTTGGCCAGGAACGCGCCGTCCGCCGCATGAGCGGGCTGTTTCAGATCTATCTCGCCGGGATGAACAACCCGTCGCGTCCGATCGGCACGATGCTGTTCCTCGGGCCAACGGGTTCCGGTAAGACGCGTGTTGTTGAAGCGGCGTCTGAAGTTCTTTTCAATGAACCGCACGCGGTCGTCAAGATCGACTGTGCCGAGTTCCAGCATTCGCACGAGATCGCAAAGCTGATCGGCTCGCCTCCGGGATACCTCGGCCATCGCGAAACGTCGCCGATGCTGACGCAGGAGAATCTGGATAAGGCTCATACCGAAGATACGAAACTTACTTTTGTTCTTTTTGACGAGATCGAGAAAGCATCGGATTCGCTATGGCAGCTGCTGTTGGGGATTCTTGATAAGGCAACGCTTACGCTCGGCGACAACCGCCGCGTCGATTTTTCTAGAACGATCGTCATCATGACGTCGAATCTCGGTGCGCGCGAGATGTCCGAGATGATCTCGGGTGGCATCGGCTTTGCACCGACCAAAACCGACCAGGCGAAAGAGGACAACGAGATCGACAGCAAGATCTATCGGACGGCGCTCGAGGCGGCCAAACGTAAATTCTCGCCCGAGTTCATGAACCGCATCGATAAGGTAGTCGTGTTTCGCAGCCTGAAGGAACATCACCTCAGGCTGATACTCGATATCGAGCTGCGATCGGTGCAGGACCGCATTACCGAATCGGCCGGGACAAAGTTCATCTTTGAATGCACGACGGATGCGAAGGAGTTCTTGCTCAGCGAGGGGATCGACCTCAAGTACGGCGCCCGCCACCTCAAGCGGTCGGTCGAAAGATTCCTCGTCTATCCGCTCTCAAATCTCGTTGCCACCCAGCAAGTTGAGACGGGCGATTTTGTCCTAGTCGACTTTGATGCGGAGAAGGAGTTGCTTATCTTTACCAAGCAATCGGGCAAGATGATAATCGCCGAACCCTCGGAAGAGCCGGTCGAGAATGAGCCGCTCGCTAGTGCGGACGCCGTCGGAATGCCGCTTCCGACCGCCTCGGCTGCTCCGCAAATGAGCAAGTCAAAGGGCGACGACCCATGAGAAGCCTAACATATTCGCTAAGCCATATTTATTGAGATGCTAGGTCTTGTCGAGGGCCTGCATTAGATCCTCGATGAGGTCTTTTACATCTTCGACTCCGACAGATAGACGGATAAGGCCATCTGTTATACCGGCGCTTCTCCGATCTTCGGGTGAGAGGGAAGCGTGCGTCATCGAGGCCGAATGCTGAAGGATGGTCTCGACACCGCCCAGCGACGTTGCCAGCGTACAAAGCTTAATATTGTTAGCAAAGG
>Ga0163161_10001015_pt1 | contig 21390 bp, 11 predicted proteins | sample S45metaG_FD_129847 | JGI IMG/M metagenome (GOLD analysis project Ga0163161, IMG submission 129847) | Switchgrass rhizosphere microbial communities from Kellogg Biological Station, Michigan, USA - S4-5 metaG | ecosystem: Host-associated > Plants > Roots > Rhizosphere > Soil | place: USA... | reverse complement strand
TCGCCGGTGAATTCAGCCATATACCTGTCTTTAAAAATGGTAAACTTTGCAATTGCGGCAAAAGGGGCTGCCTTGAAACGGAAGCTTCCCTGATCGCCGTTGCAGGCATCGCCAAGGAAGGAATGAATAACGGACAGATCACCAGTTTGTCTTCTTATCATGATGTTGATGCCGATGACATCATTAATGAGGCCATCAGGGGTGATGTTTTTTCAATAAAGCTCATATCCGAAGCAGCTTATCATGTGGGTGAAGGCCTCGCCATACTCATCCACCTGACGAACCCGGGGGCCATTATACTCAGTGGCAAAGGTAGTGTCATTGGCAAGCTTTGGCTTTCTCCCATACAACAGGCGATCAATGAGCACTGTATTCCTTTGCTCACCAATTTCACCGAAATCAAGATTTCCGATTTACACAATAAGGCACAGCTGATTGGTGGTGCGGCATTGATCGTTGAGAACTTTGGTAAAACACTGCACGATAAATTGGATGCCATAGAGATTGGTTTGCTGAATAAAGCAAGTTAACACCTGAACTCATATTTCTACATCTATTTTTACATCATCAGTGCGTTTCAAAAATTATAGCAGCCCCGGAATCAATTCAGACCGTCTGCAAACCCAGTGCCCGCTGCCGGTAGGCCGTAGGCGTGATCCCTGTTTTTTCCTTAAATAACTTTGAAAAGTAAAAGCTTGATTCAAATTTCAGTGTATAGGCGATCTCTTTTACAGAAAGGTTGGGGTCTGATAACATCGTTCTGGCCTTTTCTATCTTCAGCTGTATACTGTACTGCCCCGGAGAAAGGCCTGTATAACTTTTAAATACTTTTCTGAACCAGGAGTAACCCACCTGCAGTTCTTCTGCGGCCTGCTCGGGAGAAAATGCTTTGTCGATATTTGAACGAAACAGCAGCCGGGCTTTATTGACGAGGACCTCCCTGTCTTCATGTTCCGCAGAATTTTGCTTTAATGCAGCATGTAAGCTGCCCATCAGGTGCAATGCCGCACCAGATACCAGGGGTTGGTAACCGCTCGCTTCGGTTTTTGTTTTCTCTATAATCGTATCAAAAAGATTAAAAATCTGTTCGTTAAATCCGATATATAAACATGGGGCTTCGGGTTTAAAGAATCCGTTCTGTACCAGGTTGTCCATGATTTCCCCTTTAAGGCCAATCCAGTATTCATCCCAGCCGGTTTCTTCGTTGGGCTTATACCTGTGCCGCTCACCGGGGAAAAGCACGAGGACGGTGCCCGCTTTTACTGACTGGTATTTACAATTGTCAGACTCAAAAATTCCCGTCCCCTTGGTAATATAGAGGAACTGATATTCATCCAGAATCCTGCCGTTAGTCCAGTTAAAGTAATAATCGGCCGGATGGGTAATGATGGGATAGTTTGCGGCAGGAGCTGTACTGATACAGCCTGCATTCAGAATATGTAGTCCCCACTTCTTATCTTCAGTACTTAAAGGCAGATATTTATAATAATTGGTCATTGGTTTATAATTGGTTTGCTTGCAGAAATCGGAAATAAATCTACTAAGAATTTATGAATCCATCCTTATTGTCAAAATATACAGTTTAAATATCAAAAGATACAGGTATGCCACAGGCATTAATGATAAATTAGCTAGACCAAATGTGAACTCTCCCGTTTTCTATAACGCGGGTAACCATTAAAAAAGATAAAAAAAGCAAGATACTGTTTGCGGAGCAGGACAGTTAAGTACAGTTAAGCCAATTGCATGCTTTATACTTGTCATATTTTTCTAACCAGATATTAAAAAATATTATGCAGATTATTTTTGGAGTCATATTCCATTTTATCGGCGGCTTCGCCTCCGGAAGTTTTTACATCCCCTATAAAAAAGTTAAAGGCTGGGCCTGGGAAAGTTACTGGATCGTTGGCGGGATCTTCTCCTGGCTGATTGTGCCTCCACTAGCCGCTTACCTCACTATTCCCGGTTTCGGCGAGATCATCAGCCGTACCAGCGGTTCCATTTTAGGCTTAACATATTTCTTTGGATTGCTATGGGGAATAGGAGGCCTCACCTACGGACTGGGGGTTAGGTATCTGGGCGTTTCTCTTGGCAGCTCTATTATTTTAGGCCTCAGTTCTGTTTTCGGGGCGCTGCTTCCTTCCATTTACTACGATTTTAATCCGAAGGACGGGAAAGACAGTTTTACACATATCATCAGTAGTCCCTGGGGCCAATGGGTGATTGCCGGACTCCTGGTTTGTGTGCTTGGGATTGTTTTATGCGGCCGCGCCGGGATGATGAAGGAAAAAGATCTTGCGAAACAGCAGGAGACCAAAGACAGTGCAGAGTTCAGGATCGGGCTCGGATTGATCGTTGCCATAGTATCAGGGATCTTAAGTGCCTGTTTTGCATTTGGTATAGACGCAGGAAAGGATATGGCAAATGAAGCCAATACCCTCTGGAAATCACTTCATCCCGGGCAGGGAGAGTTTTTGTACCAGAACAATGTCACCTATGTGATTATCCTCTGGGGAGGCTTAACGACCAACCTGTTCTGGTGTATGGTCCTCAATGCACGCAACAAAACTTTTAAAGATTATACCAATACAAAAACGCCGCTGCTGGCCAATTATATTTTCTCGGCACTGGCAGGTACCACCTGGTTCCTGCAGTTTTTCTTTTACGGAATGGGAGAAAGCAAGCTGGGCAATGGTGCCAGTTCATGGATTCTCCATATGGCCTTTATTATCCTTGTTGCCAATGTCTGGGGGCTGGTCTTAAAGGAATGGTCGGCAGTAAGCAAAAAAACTTTATACACAGTTCTCACAGGTATTTTATTCATTATCATCTCCATCATGATCGTTGGATATGGAAACTCAATCAAATAGTAACATTTATAAACATTAATGATATGTCTGACGAAAAAGACCGTTTTAAGCACGTAAGTTATTTATGGGACGAAACTGAAGCAGCTCAACTCGCAGGAGACGAAGTTGCCCTGTTACTTTATCGTTCTAACCTCCTGGGAGCAGACCTTCGCCTGACCAACTATGGTGGCGGAAATACTTCCTGCAAAGCCGATGCCGTTGACCCGCTGACGGGAGATACCGTAGAAGTGATGTGGATCAAAGGTTCTGGTGGCGATATCGGAACCCTGAAACGCAATGGCCTGGCCGCTTTGTATGTAGAGCGCCTCAGAAGCCTGAAGAATATTTATAAGGGCATTGAAATGGAAGATGAAATGGTAGAACTGTTCAACCATTGCATTTATGACCTGAACTCTAAAGCACCTTCCATTGATACGCCTTTACACGGCTTCCTGCCGTTTAAACATATTGACCATTTACACCCTGACGCAGCAATTGCAATTGCTGCTGCCAAAGACGGAAAGCAGATCACGCATGACCTCTTTGATGGCAAAATCGGATGGGTAGAATGGCAGAAACCAGGATTTGATCTTGGATTACAGCTAAAAGCCTGTCTGGATGAAAATCCGGGGATTATCGGTATCATGCTGGGCTCACATGGATTGTTTACCTGGGGTGATACGGCCTATGAAAGTTATATCAATACCCTGGAGGTCATTGAAAAATGTGCCATCTATCTGGAAGAAAATTATGGTAAAAAAGGCCCTGTGTTCGGCGGACAGAAAATCAGCAGTCCTGAAAAAGCACAGCGTGAAGCACAGGCTGCACTATTGGCACCTATCCTTCGTGGCTTCTGCTCAAGTGAAAAACATATGGTGGGCCACTTTACTGATGACGCGCGTGTCCTTGAATTTATCAACTCTAACGACCTGGACAGGCTGGCTCCCCTGGGAACAAGCTGCCCGGACCACTTCCTGAGAACCAAGATCAGTCCGCTGGTACTGGAATTAAGCCCTGATGAAGACCTTTCTGATCCTTCGGCACTGAAAGCAAGACTGGAACCTGCATTTATAGCTTACCGCAAAATGTATGCAGATTACTATGAAACCTGTAAACATCCGAACAGTCCTGCGATACGTGATTCGAACCCTGTAATTATTTTATATCCGGGTATCGGGATGTTCTCTTTCTCAAAAGATAAACAAACTACACGTGTAGCGGCAGAATTTTATACCAATGCCATTAACGTGATGAAAGGTGCCGAAGCGATCTCTGAATATACTTCATTGCCACGCCAGGAAGCTTTCAACATCGAATACTGGTTGCTCGAAGAAGCTAAACTGCAGAGAATGCCAAAACCAAAGGCCTTATCCGGTAAAATTGCCCTGGTTACAGGCAGTGCAGGCGGAATCGGTAAAGCAATTGCCAAAAAGTTCGTAGATGAAGGCGCGGTAGTGGTGATCAATGACAATGATGCCGGCCGCCTGGAAAAAGCAGATGCTGAGTTTTTGGCGCAGTATGGTAAAGATGCCTTTACGACTGCTTTGCTGGATGTAACCAGCGGCGATGATATCAGCCATGCTTTCCATGTTGCTGCCTTAGCTTTTGGCGGGGCAGACATCGTGGTAAACTGTGCGGGATTATCGATCTCCAAACCCATTGAAGAACATACCGATAAAGACTGGGATTTGTTATACGATGTACTGGTAAAAGGCCAGTTTAAAGTAACACAAGCTGCTGTTGCGGTGATGCGCAAGCAGGCTATCGGCGGGGATATTTTAAATATCGTCAGTAAAAATGCACTTGTTTCAGGGCCAAACAATGCAGGGTACGGGTCAGCCAAGGCAGCACAGTTACATTTGAGCAGGTTAAATGCAGCAGAACTGGGTGCAGACAAAATCCGTGTAAATGTGGTAAATCCCGATGCTGTCATATCAGACAGTAAAATATGGGAGGGCGACTGGGCTGCGGGCCGTGCCAAAGCATATGGCGTTAAAGTTGAAGAGCTGCCTGCATTTTATGCAAAGCGTACGCTGCTTGATAAAATTATCCTGCCTGAAGATATTGCGAATGCCTGTATGGTATTTGTAGGCGGACAATTAAGTAAATCTACAGGTAATGTGCTGAATGTTGACGGCGGGGTAGCCATGGCATTTGTAAGATAATTAGGTTTTTTACACAATAACAATTAAACAATGGAAATAGAGAAATATCAGATTGATGCCCACAATGAGAAGTTAGAAGCTACTCATAAGCAAAGATTTAGTTTCGCTGCATCAGAAAATGCAAAGGTAGAAGAGGTGATCAGTAAACTGATCAAATTTCAGATCGCTATTCCAAGCTGGGCTTTGGGTACGGGTGGTACACGTTTTGGCAGGTTCTCCGGCGGTGGCGAGCCACGCAGCCTGGAAGAGAAAATTGAAGATATAGGCTTGCTGCACAAGCTGAACCAATCCAGCGGAGCCATCTCCCTGCATATTCCATGGGATATCCCAACAGATTATGATGCCATCAAATCTTTAGCGGCACACCACAATCTGCGCTTTGATGCGATGAATTCCAATACATTCCAGGATCAGGCAGATCAGAAACTGAGCTATAAATTTGGTTCGCTGCAGCACGTGGATAAGGCGGTACGCCAGCAGGCAATCGACCATAATATCGAAGTGATACGCCAGGGTGTAGCCTTAGGCTCTGATGCCCTGACGGTATGGCTTGCTGACGGATCATGTTTCCCGGGCCAGCTGAATTTCAGAAAAGCTTTTCAGCATACACTTGAAAGTTTAGAAGAAATCTATGCGGCATTGCCTGAGGCATGGAAAGTTTTTGTGGAGTATAAAGCTTTTGAGCCTAATTTTTATTCTACGACAGTAGGTGACTGGGGTCAGTCTTTGTTATATGCCAGTAAATTAGGCCCTAAAGCCTATACACTGGTAGATTTGGGCCACCATTTGCCAAATGCAAACATCGAGCAGATCGTGTCCCTGTTGTTAATGGAAGGTAAACTGGGTGGTTTCCACTTCAATGATTCCAAATATGGTGATGATGATTTAACTGCAGGAAGCATGAAACCTTACCAGCTGTTCCTGATCTTCAATGAACTGGTGGAAGGAATGGATGCTAAAGGAATAGACCATGCCACCGGCTTAGGCTGGATGATCGATGCTTCGCACAACGTAAAAGACCCGCTGGAAGACTTATTGCAGTCTGTAGAGGCGATCATGATTTCATACACCCAGGCTTTGCTGGTAGACCGGGAAGCACTTAAAACTGCACAGCAGGAAAATGATGTGGTACGCTGCCAGGAGATCCTTCAGGATGCTTTCCGTACGGATGTGAGAGCAATTGTTCAGGAAGCAAGGCTGAGATCAGGGGGCGCAGCACAACCAGTACAGCTGTACCGTGAACTGAAAGTCAGGGAAAACCTGATCAGTAACAGAGGTTTGAAAACTGTAGCCACAGGCTTGTAATGAGTGCGGTGCCGGTAATTGTAGTTTTCGATGTGGGGAAGACCAATAAAAAGATCTTCCTGTTCGACGAGAATTATAAGATCGTTTTTGAACGGTCTGCCCGCTTCATAGAAACCTATGATGAGGATGGGGACCCTTGTGAAAACCTGGAAAGCCTAAGGCTGTCTGTTTATGACTCGCTGCGTGAAGTGCTCAGGAGAAAAGAGTTTGAGATCAGAGCGATTAATTTCTCTACCTACGGGGCCAGTTTCGTCTACATTGATGAATACGGGAAACCACTGGCACCACTGTATAATTACCTGAAGGCTTATCCCGAAGATTTAAAAAAGGAGTTTTATCAGAAGTATGGTGGTGAAACGGCAATATCTGCAGCTACAGCTTCGCCGGTTTTGGACAGCCTGAACTCGGGCATGCAGCTGTACCGTTTAAAAAAGGAACAGCCTGCGATATACAAACAGCTGAAGTATGCCCTGCATCTGCCGCAGTACCTGAGTTACCTGGTTTCGGGCGCAGAGTATTCTGACCTGACCAGTATCGGCTGTCATACGCAGTTGTGGGACTTCACAAAAAATGACTATCATGAATGGGTGAAAAAGGAGGGGCTGGATAAAAAGCTGGCTCCTATTGTAAACGGAGATGAGGTTTTTCCTTCAGAATTTCCAGGAAACCAGTATAAGGTAGGCGTAGGACTGCATGACAGCTCAGCTGCACTGATCCCTTACCTGATCAATTTCCATGAGCCCTTTGTGCTGATCTCTACAGGTACCTGGTGTATCACGCTTAATCCTTTTAACTCCTCGCCGCTAAAAGCCGAAGAGCTGGAACAGGATTGCCTGTCATACATGCAGTACAAGGGCAAGCCGGTAAAAGCTTCGCGAATATTTGCGGGATATGAACATGAACAACAACTGAAGAGGATTTCCTCGCATTTTAACCAGGGCCCTGGCAGGTACAGAAATATGAAATATGATGCAGGGATTATCTACAACCTGTTGCGGGAGATGGAAAGCCGCAATGAACCTGCGGTTCCTGTATGGAGTAAAGATTCTGCTTTTGTTACACGTGACCTGTCATCGTTCTCTTCAGACAAAATAGCATACCACCAGTTTATCCTGGATATTGCCCGCCAGCAGCTGGCGTCAACAAAACTAGTGATAGGTGACAGCAAGGTGAAGCGAATTTTTGTAGACGGGGGCTTTAGCAAAAATGCCATCTACATGAACCTGCTTGCCATGATGTTTCCGGAGATGGAAGTCTTTGCTGCATCTATGGCACAGGCTACCGCAATTGGAACTGCACTGGCGATCCATAAATGCTGGAACACTAAACCGATGCCAAATGACATTATTGAACTGAAATATTATGCTTCGAATAATGATCTGGCACTTTAAAAATTATCTGTAACCGAACCCCGGCCCTGCAACGAATGCTTGGCCGGGGTTTTTAATGCTGGTCCGCGCCTGGAATAACAAATGCCTGAAGAAATAATGATCCAAACATTTCTTTTTAATCGTACTTTAAGACAGGTGGCTAAACAATACAATATCTTTGCTGGCTGTTAACGGAAGGCGCTCCATATGAAAAAGATATTATTATTGGTCCTTGCAGCTCTGCTTGCTGGCAATGGCTATGCACAAAAAACAGACAGCCTGATCAATAAACGATTTAACCTGCATTTCCAGCAAACGGTAATCACACAGGCGAAGCCTGGTTTTAGCGCAAAATATTCTGGTGACAACAGTCTTTCTACTGCGCATGAAACGGCATCTTCCCTGACAACTACCTTATTTGGCGGTGCAAGGCTGTGGAAAGGTGCTGAAGCCTACTTTAATCCCGAAATGTCTGGTGGCAAAGGCTTCAGCCAGACTTTGGGGCTTGCAGGTTTTACAAACGGTGAAACCTTCAGGGTGGGTTCGCCCGAACCGGCTATTTATATTGCCCGTGCTTACCTGGTACAAACCTTTGGATGGGGAAATGAGGTAGACACACTTGCTGACGACCAGAACCAGCTGGCGGGATACCGAAAAAAAAGATATTTCTCTATTACTGCCGGTAAATTTGGCCTCAGTGATTTCTTTGATAACAATGCCTTTAGCCACGATGCAAGATCTCAGTTTATGAACTGGTCGCTGATGGCGAACGGTGCATGGGACTATCCGGCAAACACACGGGGCTATGTATTTGGAGCCGTATTTGAACTGGGGCAGCCAGACTGGGCACTGAGGCTGGCTACAACTATGGTAACCAACAGTGCTAATGGTGCTATCTGGGATGGCAAAATCGGCAAGGCACATGCTTTTACGCTGGAATATGAGCAGCGATATACCATCAGCGGCCAGAAAGGAACGATCCGTATCCTTGGATTTAACAATTCTGCCAGAATGGGCAGTTATCGTATGGCAGTTGAGCAGACACCCCTGGCCCCTGATGTCACAGCAACACGTACTTATGGGCGTGATAAATATGGTTTTGGGATCAATATCGAACAAAATATAACTGCCAATCTCGGGATATTTGCAAAAACAAGTTATAATGACGGTAAGACTGAAACCTGGGCATTTACAGAAATAGACCGTTCGCTGAGTTTTGGTGCCGTGCTCAATGGCAGGAGCTGGCAGCAAAAGGATGCCGAAATTGGATTGGCCCTTGTAGGGAATGGCATTTCCAAAGACCACCGCGATTATCTCGCCGCCGGGGGATATGGGTTTATTATTGGGGATGGAAGTCTAAACTATGCTCCGGAAATGATTGCGGAAATGTATTACAAGATAAATGTGTACCAGCATAAGTTTTACCTGTCACCGGATTACCAGTTTGTGCTTAACCCAGCCTATAACAAAGACCGTGGGCCTGTAAATGCCTTTGCGCTAAGGGCACATGTAGAATTTTAAACCTATAAAAAACCCCGGTTCTAATTAAAGAATCCAGGGCCTGTTTTTCCAAAGGAATTGGAAATGTTTTTACTGATTAGAATTTAACACCTACACCAACTGAATACACCTGGTTTCTGTACTCTGGCGTATACTGAGTTCCATTTTCATTGTTTTTCTGAAAGTCTATTGCATAACGTGCATGAATATCGAATTTATCATTTACATCATACCTGAAACCGATTACACCGGCAACAAGACTTTTCTTGAACCTGTCAGAATCATTCTCTACCTGAGTTTCTTCTACAGTACCAAATCCGTTCTCAAATTTGTTTTTAGTAGACATCAGGAAGGATACCTGCGGACCTGCAACAATATTAAAGCTGCTACCTAATCTGAATGCAAATAAAACCGGTACGTCAATAAAGTTGGTAGTTTGTTTAAACGTTCCGTAAGAGTAAGTGTTTTTGTAGCCTTTTTGTGCATATAATACCTCTGGTGTAAATTGTAATCCTGCGATTAAGGGAATCTCTACGGTTACACCCGCATTAAAACCGGCTTTGGCTTCAGTATCAAAGTTGTTATTACCGTCACCTTTAACAATATCTGAATAGTTCAGTCCTGCTTTAATTCCAAATTTAATTCTATCCTGTGCGCTCGCTGCCGTAGCAACAAATAGGCCTATAGCCAAAATAAAGATCTTTTTCATAATTGTAGTATTTGTGGTTATTTGGCGGGAGCAATGAAAGAAATGTGCCAGTTTAGTTGGCTGAGAGCTGGTTTAATGAAATGCTATTTCATTATCAATTGATATTCAGATTGTTGTGATCTCGTTTTGTGGTAGCTCAGTTTTTTTTAAAATTGTTCAGCAGTCTTAAATTGTTGTATCAAATTTGATACATAATGTAACGGCCGGACTTAAGGTAACCGAAATCCCGGGTCATCTGACCCAGCTTTGTTCATTTTGATTAACTTTGGTATATATACACTACCATTCATGATCAAAAGGCAAATCTTCAGTATCAGTATTCTACTGTGCTCAACATTATACGCTGCGAAGGCACAAAATATTCAGACCGCCCCGGTTCAGTCTGCAAACCAATCTTACATCCAGATGCTGGACCAACCCAATCACTGGGTAGACTCTGTTTTTCAGCACATGAAAAAACGCCATAAGATTGCACAGCTGTTTTTTGTGCGTGCGCATACTAATCTTGGTAAAGCTTATGAAGATTCTGTAGGAATGGTGATCAAAAAAGAAAAGATTGGAGGGCTGGTTTTCTTTCAGGGCGGGCCGGGCAGGCAAGCCATACTGACCAATAAATACCAGGCACTGGCAAAAACACCGCTGCTGATTGCTTCGGATGGGGAATGGGGACTGGGCATGCGTCTTGACAGTACCATTTCTTACCCTTATCAGATGGCATTGGGTGCGATTCAAAATACTGACCTGATCTACCAGATGGGCCTGCAGGTAGCCAAAGATTTCAAAAGAATCGGGATGCAGATGAATTTCGGCCCTGACGTAGATATCAACAACAACCCTAAAAACCCGATCATCAATTACAGGTCTTTCGGCGAAAACAAATATAATGTGGCCAGTAAAGCTGCGGCCTATGTGCGTGGAATGCAGGATGGCGGTTTGCTGGTGAGCATCAAACATTTTCCCGGACATGGTGATACCGATGTAGATTCACATTATGACCTGCCACAGTTAAATTTCAGCAGGGCACGTCTGGACAGCCTGGAAATGTACCCTTTCAGGGAACTGATCAGGGAAGGGGCTACCGGTGTAATGGTTGCGCATATGAATATTCCTTCTTTGGATAAGACCCCGAATTTGCCTTCCACCTTGTCTAAACCTATTGTCACAGGTATCCTCAAAGAACAGCTCGGTTTTAAAGGGCTGGTGATTTCTGATGCCATGGAAATGAAGGGGGTGGTCAAAAACTTTAAAGAAGGAACCGCCGATGTCATGGGCGTTATCGCAGGAAATGATATCCTTGAACTCTCAGAAAACAGCAAAAGAGCAGTAAAACTGGTTCGCAAAGCTGTCAGGGAAGAAAAGATCAGCATGGCACGTATTGATTCCAGCGTTAAAAAAATCCTGATGGCCAAGTACTGGGCAGGATTAAACAAAAAAGATACGGTAGATGAATACAATGTGCAGGCAGGGGTAAACAGGTTGGAAAGCAAAATCTTATTGCAGCAGCTTGCCGATGCATCTATGACGCTGCTCAATGGTTCAGGTGCAATCAAAGCCCTGTCTCCTGAGCAGCATACGATTATCCTCAGTATAGGCTCTATTCCTACTACCACCTTTCAGGAAGAGCTGCGTAAATACTATAAAAATTCTGATTTGCTCAACCTTCCTGCAAATGCAGATATCAACATGATCAATAAACTGATCGGTACTTTTACATCCACTGATCAGGTAATTATCGGTATACACGACAGCCGTGCGCGGCCGGGCAATGGAATGCCGCTGAGTACTGATGTCAAATCATTCATCAGCAACATGGCGTATAAAAATGCAGTATTCGCCTTGTTCGCCAATCCGTATAACCTGGCGGGCATGCCGGGTATAGAGAAAAGCAAAGCATTGGTGGTTGCCTATCAAAAGGAAGATTTTATGCAGAAAGCTGCGGCCTCGGTTTTCAAAAACCAACTGGTACCTACAGGGAAACTGCCGGTTTCGGTTAATCCATCCTTTAAATATGGTGATGGTATCAATGTCACTGTAGTCAATAGCTTGTAGTACGGCAATGCTTCAGCCCCTCAAAATATTACAGGCTTCGGCAGGGTCAGGTAAGACGTTCAGCCTTACTGCTCATTATTTAACGCTGCTGCTGTCCGGAGAAACCAAGTACAGGGAAATCCTGGCTGTAACTTTCACCAATAAGGCAACGGAAGAGATGAAGAGCCGCATCATGGAGGTGCTGAAGGGTTTTGCTACCGGTGATGAAGGGGTCAAGGATTACCGGGAGCTGGTATTAAAGGCACATCCGGATCTGGATACGATATCCCTGCAGGAAAAATCGGAGCGGATCTACAAAAGGATACTCCACGATTACAGCCGTTTTTCCGTCAGCACGATTGATGGATTTGTGCAGAAGGTGATCCGTGGCTTTGCCTTTGAGCTGGGGCTGGATTCAGGCTATGCCCTGGAAATGAATTTTGATAAGGTAAAAAATGATCTGGCAGACAGGCTTGATCAGCAGCTTGACCATAACCCCAACTTATTGCAGTGGATTATTGACCTTGCACTGGACAGGATCAGCAATAATATCAGCTGGAATTACAGGACGGAACTGACAGACCTTGCCGGCGAGATTTTCAAAGAACGCTACCAGCCTTTCGACAATGCAATACAGGAGCTGGTTCAGCATACTGATCTCAACGAACTATTTAAAAACTACGGTAAGGAAACCAAAAAACATATCCGTTCTTTCGAAGATATGGTGAGCGAGTTATCGGCAAAGGCTACCGAGCTGTTCGACTCTTCGGGCATTAACCCCGATCATTTAAAAGGTAAGTCCAGATCGCCCCTCAATAACCTGAAGCGTATTGCTGCGGGAGAGCTGGAAAAAATGGACAGCCTGACCAAATTGATTGATGATCCGGACGAATGGTTTAAACCAGGTGCAGATATGTCGTTATATCATTCGCTGAACCCCATTATCCGTGAACTGAATACAGGTTATCTGGAACGTCTGCCGGAATATATCCTTGCACAGGCCTTCAATAAAAACCTGTACTATCTGCGGCTGATGCAGGAAATGGCTGTGTTGCTGAAAGCTTATCGTGAGGAAAGCGGTAACCTGCTGATCAGTGATGCACAAAACCTGCTGAAAGGTATTACAGGAGATGACGATGATAACCCGGCTTTTATCTGGGAAAAAACCGGCAGCAGGTACAAGCACTTTTTGTTTGATGAATTTCAGGATACCTCAGCAAACCAGTGGAGCAATTTTAAGCCTTTGCTCAAAAATGCGATGGCAGAAGCCAATGGACAGCTGATCGACCACCTCATTGTGGGCGATGTGAAGCAGTCGATTTACCGCTGGCGCAATGGCGACTGGAACATCCTGCACCAGCAGGCCAAACAGGATATCGGCGTTACTTATGTAACCGATGCCAGTCTCGAAGAGAATTACCGCAGTACAAAGAATATCATTACATTTAACAATTTCCTGTTTAAAGCGCTGCCGATGTTAATGCAGCGCAATATAAATGATACCATAGCTGCACAAACGGCCATTCCTGACCTTCATCCCTGGTGGGAAGAAAAGGGCTTTGACCGTATCATGACCGGTGTCTATGCCGAAGCAGAACAGAAGATCAATGAGCGTACTGCTGAAGGCGGGGCAATTGACTTCAACGTGCTGAAAACCGATGCAGATGGTGCACCTTTAAAGAGCACAGGCTTCAAAGCCGAAGCTTTGCGCAGGATGGTGGAGACGCTGCAGCGCCTGATCGTGACGGAGAAACGTTACCAGCCCGGAGATGCCTGTGTCCTGGTACGTTCAAATGCCGAAGCCATAGCTGTGGTAGATGCCCTGATGGAGAACCAGATCAGTGTGATCTCCGGCGAAGCCCTCCTGATCGAAAATAATATAGCAGTTACCCTCCTGATCGATACACTAAAGGTGATGGCGGGACTGACCGAAAATACGGCTTTGTATAAGGCAAACTGTATCAGTTTATATGCACAGCTGCAGGACAGGATACTTAACCCGGTAGACCTCTTTCACCTGAAAAATAAAAGCCTGGAAGAACTGGAAGGCGTATTGCCGGCAGATCTGTGCCGCCACTGGCGCAGCTGGATGCAGCAGCCCCTGCCAGAACTGCTGGAAAAACTGATGGCGGCCTATGGATTGCATACGGCCGCGAATGCTACCCACCTCCCTTATTTATTTGCATTGAGAGACCTCACAGGGAATATCGGGCGACAGGGGGAGAAAGGGATTACATCATTCCTGAAATACTGGGACGAGGAGGGCAGCAGGAAAACCCTGCCTTCATCAGAAAATACCGATGCCGTACAGGTGATCACGATCCATAAATCCAAAGGACTGGCCTTTAAGGTGGTGATGATCCCCTTTTGCAACTGGGACATCAACGGGAAAACAAATACAATATTCTGGGTGCCTGCAGCCAATACACCGTATCACCAGCTGGAGCGTATCCCGCTGAAATATAATTCCAGCCTGGGACAATCATCAGTAGCGATTCCATATTTTGAGGAGCTGCTCTACAACCAGATGGATGCATTGAACATGCTGTATGTGGCTACTACAAGAACAAAAGAATATTTATATATCAGTACCCTGGGCAAGAAAGCCGAAGGGATCAGTACCATCGGCGACCTGCTGATCCGGGTTTTTGAAGACGAGATTGCTGAAGATGGCAGGTTTCTCGTAGATGAGGCCGTGGTTAAAAAAGCAAGGGAATCCGGCGAACAAAGCCTCAAACAGGAAAGGGTCAACCTGCTGGAATACCCTGTTTCTGACAGGCTGACGGCAGTGTTTAACAGTGACCTTAAGCGCAGGGAGCTCGATATGCTGGGTGCCCCATCTCCCGGGAGGGAAGGCAGTATCCTGCATGAAGTACTGGCCAGAACGGCTGATCCTGAAGATATCAGTGATGTACTGGCAGAGATGCTCATTGAAGGGTTCTTCAGGGAAGAAGAGCTGAACTCGCTGCAGCAGCAGGCGACAACGGTGCTGGCACATGCAGATCTACAGCGCTTGTTAAACAGCAGTACACAAACGGTAAATGAAAAAAGTATTATCGACCGTGATGGTAAAAGCTACCGTCCGGATAAAGTACTGATATCAGATAATGAAGTGATCGTGATCGACTATAAATTTACACAGAAGGAAAGCCCTGCACACATCAGACAGGTACACGGGTACCGCACGCTGCTTCAGGAAATGGGTTATCCCTCAGTAAGCACTTATTTATTTTATGCCAATAGCGGCGAATTGAAACTGGTTTAAGGCATGGTATCATTTTTAAAAGAAGTTGCAGAAGATCTGGTAGCGAGGACAGGTAAAGACCTGCACCATGCCGCAGTGATTTTCAACAACAAGAGGCCGGTGGCCTACCTGCAGCACCATCTGGCACAAACAATAGGTAAACCTTTCTGGAGCCCTTCATTTTTTACAATACAGGAATTTTTTGCAAGATCTACCGATCTGCAGGTGGCAGATGGCTTTACGCAGTTTTTTACGCTCTACCAGCAATACAACGAATTGCTTAAAAAGGAAGGTGCCAAGGCCATCAGTCCTGATGTATTTTATCCTGTGGCAAGGATTATCCTCAGTGATTTTGCCCAGATCGACAATGACCTGGTAAATGCCAATCAGCTATTTGAAGAGCTGAAGGATATCGCCGTGATTGAAAAGAATTTCCAGCACCTGACAACGGAGCAGCAGGCTTTTCTGGAGCAATTTTGGACGTCCTTTTCATCAGGAAAGCAGAAAAATCACCAGGAACAGTTCATCAGGATGTGGCGGAGAATGCCGGCGCTGTATGCTGGTTTTCATGATGCCCTTGCTGTTAAAGGACTAACGTCCATGGCACACATCTACCGGAAACTTGCACTGGGCCAGGAAGAAAAACCTGATTTTACAGATGAGTTTGAAAAGGGTAAGCTTGTTTTTGCAGGATTTAATGCCCTGAGCAATGCCGAAGCTAGGATTTTCAGGCGCTGGAACGAGGATGAAAAAGCATTGTTCTATTTCGATACGGACAACTATTATATGCAGGACGAGACCCAGGAAGCCGGGCTTTTCCTCAGAAAAAATATACAGAAACTGGGCTTGCCCAATGCATTGGGCGAAAGCCGCGACCTGATGAGGTCTGTGCAAAAGGAGGTCAGGGTATACAAAACACAGGGACAAACGGCGCAGGCCAAGATCCTGCAGCGGGAACTGGAACAGGATTACCCTATGCTCGATGCGGCAGACAATGCGGGAAAGATTGCGCTGATCCTGGCCGATGAAAGCCTGTTGCTGCCCGTATTACAAACCATTCCTACACATTATACAGCCGCATCAAAAGGACTGTCGCTATTTCCTGATGAAGCAGACAACATCAGCCATGCAGTAAACCTGAACGTCACGATGGGATATCCCTTGCTGGCGACTTCAATCTTCGGCCTTGCCGATATCTGGCTTTCGGTACAATCACAACTATCCGGAGGAAAAAAAGACACTGTCCACTACAGAGAGGTAGAAGCATTTTTGTCGCACCCCCTCGTTGAACTTCCGGCGGGGCTGCGCAGCGAATTGCAGAAACAGATCCTGGACGGGATTTTTGTAGAAATTGAGATGGATGTGCTGAGGGGGGCAGGAGAACTGTCTGAGATCTTTTTCAAAAGAAGAAATACAGGTGTGTTGGCCATCTCCGGACTACTGGAGGTCTTTACGCTGATCCTGAGACAGCAGATTGCTGAAAAAACACTGAAACAAACTGAAGCCGATCTGTTCATTGCCACCATCAAGGAGCTGAACAGGCTGCATGATACTTTAACTGAATATACCCATGAACTTCCTTTGCCCTTTGTATTGTCGCTGATGCAAAAGGCCATACAGGGAATTGCGGTTCCCCTGAGCGGCGAACCGCTGGAAGGGGTCCAGGTAATGGGATTACTGGAAAGCAGGAGCCTTGATTTCGATCATGTATATATCCTTGGGGTAAACGAAGGAATCCTGCCACAGGTAAGTGTATCCCCAAGCTTTATCCCCGATAGTATCCGCAGGGCTTACGGATTGCCGGTGATTGAGAACCAGGATGCCATTTCGGCCTATATGTTTTACCGCTTATTGCAGCGGTCGCGCAAGGTAAGCCTGGTGTATAATGGGCAGGGCGATGAAAACAATACCGGAGAACCCAGCCGTTTCTTACGCCAGCTGGAATTTGAAAGCGGCTACACATTTACCTATTTTGACCAGTCGCAAAGCATATCTACAAGCCATCATACCAAAACGGATATTAAAAAAGAGGGTGAAATACTCAGCCGCTTAAACCTGTACCTTGATCAGCAGGAGCCTTCCATGCGTATTTCTGCTACCGCCTTAACCACCTATATGAACTGTCCTGTGCAGTTTTTTTATAAATACATCGCAAAAATTGAGGAGCCTAAAGAGCTGACAGAAAACCTGGAGGCAAATAATATTGGCTCCATGCTCCACTTTGTGCTGGAACGTTTTTATGAAGAACTCAGGGCGGAGGGGCCTTATATCAGCAGGGAAAGGATAGCAGAACACAGGAAGCAGCTGGACAGGCTGGGCAGGATTGCATTTGCAAAAATTATGGCCGACAATGAACATCAGCAGGTAAACCATAACGGAATGCAGCAGGTGGTACTGGCCATTGTAGCAGAATATGCGAATGTGATTTTGAATTATGATGAAATGCAGGCCCCTTTTTCTATCCTCGATCTGGAAAGTAAAGACCAGATCAGCTTTAAAATCGATGTAGAGGGGAAGGAGAGAGTGCTGACCTTGCATGGTATTATTGATAGGGTAGACCTCAAAGACGGTGTAACCAGAGTCGTGGATTACAAAACCGGAAGGGATGAGCTGATGTATTCTTCACTGGCTGATCTATTTGATGCTGACAGCGGGAAGCAGAATAAGGCATTGGTGCAAACTTTGTTCTATACTTATGTATATGAACAGGCAAAAGGGATCAGCGGTATGGAGCCAAATTTATACCTGATCAGGAAGATGAGAAAGGACGGGACGCTTTTTTATTCCAGCGAAAGCAGAAAACGGGTACACTTGCAGGTAGAACATTTAGCCAGTCAGAAGCAGGAATTTATTGTGCTTTTAAAGTCAAAATTAGAAGAATTATTTGACCCCGGCCTCCCGTTTATACATACTACACAGGCTGATAACTGCAAGTATTGTCCGTATTTGTCTTTATGTGGCAAATAATATCTTTGTTTAAGTCATTTTGTCAATATATTTTGATGATTTTGGGTCATAAAGGATTGTATTGAAAACAAACTTTATTATTAAGTTACAATAGTTATATTTGCGGCAGTTAACATTTGAATATACAATGAGAGAGATTCAATTTAGAGAAGCTTTGCGTGAAGCTTTGAGCGAAGAAATGCGTAAGAACGAAAATGTTTTTATGATGGGCGAAGAAGTTGCGCAATACAATGGTGCATATAAGGTAAGTCAGGGTATGCTTGATGAGTTTGGCGACAAACGTATCATTGATACACCCATTGCTGAGCTAGGTTTTACCGGAATCGGGATTGGTGCTGCAATGAACGGTTTAGTTCCAATCATAGAGTTTATGACTTTTAACTTCTCCCTTGTTGCTATCGATCAGATCATCAACGGTGCTGCTAAGATCTTATCTATGAGCGGTGGTCAGTTTTCTATCCCTGCGGTATTCCGCGGTCCTACAGGAAATGCTGGTCAGTTAGGTGCACAACACTCTCAAAACTTTGAAAACTGGTATGCAAACTGCCCTGGTTTAAAAGTTGTAGTCCCTTCTACTCCTTATGAGGCCAAAGGATTATTAAAACAATCAATTATTGATCCTGATCCGGTTATCTTCATGGAATCTGAAGTAATGTACGGTGATAAAGGTGAAGTTCCTGAAGAGGAATACTATATCGAACTTGGAAAAGCAAGGATTGCCAAAGAAGGTACTGATGTTACTATCGTTACTTTCGGTAAAATGCTTACCCGTGTTGTAAACCCTGCAGTTGAAGAATTAACAAAAGAAGGCATCAATGCTGAGGTAATCGATTTGCGTACTGTACGTCCTATCGATTATGCAACTATCATTGAGTCGGTTAAAAAAACAAACCGTTTGGTAATTGTTGAAGAAGCATGGCCTTTAGCGTCAATTTCTTCTGAAATTGCATTCCACGTACAAAGAAATGCTTTCGATCATTTAGATGCTCCGGTATTGCGTATCACTTGCGCTGACGTACCGCTTCCATATGCACCTACTTTGATCGCTGCCAGCTTACCTAACGCAGAACGCGTAATCAAAGCGGTAAAAGAAGTGTTGTACGTAGCAAAATAGGTTATTTAACACACACAGTATATCAAATCCCGTCGGTTAATCCCTGCGGGATTTTTTTTTGAATGATTTTACAGATTGTATCAACTGGTATGAAGATACAGATCTTTTTAATTTATTTTTATGATCACGCTCAGATCGGTGACTATGCTGATCTGAAGCGATAAGCTGATACGGGTTTAAAACATTTTTTTCAATATGAGTAATCACTCAAAAATTATCGCTGCAGAATTATCAGTAGCAGAAAAACAGGTTATAGCAACTATTGAGTTACTGGATGAGGGGGCAACAGTCCCTTTTATCTCCAGGTACAGGAAAGAACTGACCGGCAGTCTGGACGAAGTGCAGGTAGCTGCGGTGCGTGACCGCTTCCAGCAACTGCGGGAACTGGACAAAAGGCGTGATGCGATCTTAAAAGCTTTGGAGGCGCTGGGGAAACTTAGCCCGGAACTGGAAGCACAGATCAATGCTGCGGAGAACATCACCATCCTTGAAGATATTTATCTCCCTTATAAACCGAAAAGGAAAACACGTGCTTCTGAAGCCCGCAGAAAAGGCCTTGAGCCTTTAGCACTCGCGATTTTTGAACAGGGGAAACTGAATGTAAATGATGAAGCTGCAAAATACCTGAATACTGAACTGGGCGTATCTTCTTTTGAGGATGCATTGGCAGGAGCTCGGGACATCATCGCAGAGATGATCAGCGAGAATGCCGAGGTAAGGACAGACATGCGTCAGTATTTCCTGCAAAAAGCGGTCATTAAATCTACCGTGATTAAAGGCAAAGAGGAAGAAGGGATTAAATACAAGGATTATTTTGAATGGGAAGAGCCGGTGAAATCTTCGCCTTCGCACCGTATCCTTGCCATGAGGCGCGGCGAAAATGAATCGATTTTGCGTTTGGAAGCCATGCCTGAAGAGGATGGGGCAATCTCTCTTCTTGAAAAACATTTTATAAAGGCAAACAATGACAGTTCTAAACAAGTAGAACTTGCGTTGCATGATAGCTATAAACGGCTGCTGGGGCCATCCATGGAAACGGAGCTACGTCTGCTGTCCAAGCAAAAAGCTGACGAAGAGGCGATCCGTGTGTTTGCCGAGAATGCAAGGCAGCTGTTGCTGGCCGCACCAATGGGGCAAAAGAATGTACTGGCGATTGATCCGGGTTTCCGTACAGGATGTAAGGTCGTATGTCTGGACAGACAGGGCAAATTACTGGAAAACACAACGATCTATCCGCATACAGGACAGGGAAACATAAAGAACGCGGCAGATGCCATTCAGAAGTTATGCGCAAAACACGAAGTGGAGGCCATTGCTATCGGTAACGGAACAGCGGGCAGGGAAACTGAAGTTTTTGTAAGGAACCTTGGCCTTTCCGGGGTGCTGATTGTGATGGTGAACGAAAATGGGGCATCGATCTACTCTGCTTCTGAAGTAGCAAGGGAAGAGTTCCCTACACAGGATATTACTGTGCGCGGTGCAGTTTCTATCGGCCGCAGGCTGATGGACCCACTGGCGGAACTGGTAAAAATCGATCCGAAATCTATTGGTGTGGGGCAGTACCAGCACGATGTGGACCAGACAAAACTACAGGCTTCACTGGATGATACGGTGATGAGCTGTGTGAATGCCGTAGGCGTGGAACTGAATACGGCATCGAAACAGGTGCTGGCTTATGTTTCCGGACTTGGCCCTCAGCTGGCACAAAATATTGTTACTTACAGAAATGAACACGGTGCATTCAAAAACCGGGAAAGTTTAAAGAAAGTGCCAAGGCTTGGAGGCAAGGCTTTTGAACAGGCTGCGGGTTTCCTGAGGATCAGGGATGCAGAACATGTGCTGGATGCCAGCGGTGTTCACCCGGAACGTTATGCCCTGGTCAACCAGATGGCAAAAGATTTGGGACATACCGTAAATGATCTTCTAAAGGACGTGCAGCTGCAAAAGCAGATTAAATTACAGCAGTATGTAAGTGATAGTGTTGGATTGCCGACTTTAAATGATATCATGGCTGAGCTGGCCAAGCCGGGCCGCGACCCAAGGGAGCAGTTTGAAGCTTTTAGTTTTGCCGAAGGTATAAATGAAATTGCCGATCTGAAAGTAGGCATGAAGTTATCAGGTATTGTAACGAATATTACC
>Ga0163161_10001014_pt1 | contig 21406 bp, 18 predicted proteins | sample S45metaG_FD_129847 | JGI IMG/M metagenome (GOLD analysis project Ga0163161, IMG submission 129847) | Switchgrass rhizosphere microbial communities from Kellogg Biological Station, Michigan, USA - S4-5 metaG | ecosystem: Host-associated > Plants > Roots > Rhizosphere > Soil | place: USA... | reverse complement strand
TCGCTCTGGTAGGTGTGGCGCTGGTTGTGCATGGCGAGCAGGCATTCCTGGACGAGGTCTTCCACTTCATCGGGCCAGCCAAAGAGGCGCTTGCCCAGAAAGGCGCGCAGGTGCGCGCTGAGTTTCTGCAGGAATTCGCGGTAGGCCTTCGCGTCGCCATCGAGGCCCCGAAGGAACAGGCTCCGCAGCGCCGCTTCCGCGTCGCCCATCTGCTGCATCCTGCTACCTACGGAGGTTCGTGCCATCGGGCTGGCTGGTTACAGCCGGGTCGAGAAATTTCGGGGAATTGTGCCGGGTCAGAATCCGGCCGTCTCTGTCAGGACCCAGCCGCCTCTTTGACGCACTGCTGGATGATCGGGCCGCTCCTGGCCTTGATCTTGTCGGTGTCCTGCAGTTCCGCCACGGTGGCGTCCTTCATGACACCGTCCGCAGCGCAGGTGCACAGCTTGGTGAGTTGCTCGGGCGATTTGTTCCCGCGCGCGCCAGCACTCTTGACGCAGCTTTCGATGAAGCTCTTGTGGAAGTTCTCCTTGAAGCCTGAATCGAAGCCTTGCGAAAAATCGTCCTTGGCCTTGCCGCAGGCCGACAGGCCCAGGGCAATCAACGCAAGAAATACACAGGGAAGCAGGCGCATGGTTTTCCTCCGGGAAAGATGTTGTCGCTCCGAGCCGCCAGACGCATTGTTCAACATCCGCGGCCCCGCGAAATGCGCGGCAGACCAAGGGACGGCCCTCGCTTGCCAGCCGCGCGCGTGATCGGTACATTGCATTTTTTGAGGGTTCTCCATGTCCGTCGATAGCGCAGCGACTGCTCCTCCCAACCCCGTTCCCGCGGTTCCCACGGTCTCCCCGCTCCCGCCGCTCCACCCCTCCTCCTCGACCGGCCATATCCGCCTGACCTCGCATGCCGGGGGCTTCGGCGCACTGCCCATCCAGTGGGGCGCGGCCACCGCCACCGAGCGCGGCCCCGTCGTCGGCACGACCACCAAGCGCGCGCACCGCAATGTCATCGGCACGCACAGCGGCTCCTACAGCGTGTACCGCGCGCTCGCGGTGGCATCGGGTGCCTTGAAGCGCGAGCACAAGGCCGACCTCACCAACACCGCGCCCACCGATGTGATCGGGCCCTATCCGCAATGGGGCGAGCCCGGCCGCATCGTCTCGCTCGACCCCTGGGGCGCGCTGGTGGCCGATGTGTTCTCGACCGAGCTGGCCGCGGGCTACGACATCCGCCCGACCATCGCGATCACCAAGGCGCACGTGATCCTGCCCGAGGTGATCGAGGCGCTGCAGAGCGGGCGCCTGAAGGCCGACGGCCACTTCCTCACCTCGGGCGGCGCCGCGATGGTGACCAAGGCGGCCATCGAGCCCGTGTGGTATCTCCCCGAGGTGGCGCGCCGCTTCGGCTGCTCCGAGACCGACCTGCGCCGCACGCTCTTCGAGGAAACCGGCGGCATGTACCCCGAGCTCGTCACGCGCTCCGACCTCGAAGTGTTCCTGCCGCCCATCGGTGGGCAGACCATCTACATCTTCGGCAACCCGCGCGACCTGGCCAACCCCGAGGTGGAACTCACCGCGCGCATCCATGACGAGTGCAACGGCTCCGACGTGTTCGGCTCCGACATCTGCACCTGTCGCCCCTACCTCACGCACGCGATCGAGGAATGCATCCAGGGCGCGCAGCGCGGCGGCGTGGGGCTCATCGCCTACTCGCGCAAGGAGGGCCGCGCGCTCGGCGAAGTGACCAAGTTCCTGGTCTACAACGCCCGCAAGCGCCAGGTGGGCGGCGACACGGCCGACCAGTATTTCGCGCGCACCGAGTGCGTGGCCGGCGTGCAGGACATGCGCTTCCAGGAGCTGATGCCCGACGTCTTCCACTGGCTGGGCATCAAGAAGATCCATCGGCTCGTGTCGATGAGCAACATGAAGTTCGACGCGATCACCGGCTCGGGCATCGAGATCGGTGAGCGGGTGAACATTCCCGATGAACTGATTCCGGCGGACGCCCGCGTCGAGATGGACGCCAAGATGGCCGCCGGCTACTTCACGCCCGGCCCGGTGCCGGACGCCGAAGAACTGAAAAAGGCCAAGGGCCGCGGACTCGCCGAATGACGACCAGCCACAACACCGACCCCCACATGCCCGCCGACGGCTCCGGCAGCCTGCCGGCTGGCGGCGCGGGCAAGGTCGACCCATCCATCGAATTCACCGCGGACACCGCCCACCCGGCCGGCGCGGCCTCGCTGCTGCGCACCACCGCCGCCATCCGCCAGCGCGCGAGCGCCCTGCTGGCGCGTGCGCGGCGCGGTGAATCGCAGTGGTTCCGCATCGGCAACGACGACGCGCTCGAAGACGCGGCGCGCACCGTGGCCGAGGTCACGCGCGAGCGCTACCCGTGGGACACCATCCCGTATCACAGCCGCTGGCGCCACTTCGAGGCTGGCGGCATCGACCGGCTGAAGCAGTTGGACGAGCTGCTGGGCAAAGGCATCGACGCCCGTCAGCGCGCCCGCGCGCACATCGACCTCGTGCTGGTGAGCGTGCTGCTCGATGCCGGCGCCGGCCCCGACTGGCACTACACCGAGCCCGCCACCGGCGAGCGCTACACCCGCTCCGAAGGGCTGGGGGTGGCGAGCTTCCACGCATTCACGAGCGGGCTTTTCTCGTCGGACCCCGACCATCCGCTGCAGGCCGACGCGGCCGGCCTCAAGGGCCTGGTGGCCGACCGGCTGGGCGACGCCTTCCAGGTGAGCGACGTCAATCCGCTGGTGGGCCTTTCGGGCCGCGCCACGCTGCTGCGCCGGCTCGGCGAGGCGATGAGCGAGCAGCCCGAAACCTTCGGCGACGACGGCCGGCCCGGCCGCCTGTTCGATGCGCTGGTCGGCCCCTACGGCCCGGCCGCGCCGCCCACGGCGGAGATCACGGCGCACCAGATCCTCTCGCTGCTGCTGGAGACGCTCTCGCGCATCTGGCCATCGGCGAATTCGGTGGACAGCATCGCCATCGACGGCAGCGACAGCACCGGCGGCATCGGCTCGGGCGACCCTGCGTTGGCGCTCGGCGACTGCTGGCGCCACAGCGCGGTGCGCGGCCCCGGCCTCACCAACGGCTGGATGCCGTTTCACAAACTCTCGCAGTGGCTCACTTATTCGCTGCTCGAGCCCTTCGAATGGGCGGGCGTGAAGGTGCGCCACCTCGATGCGCTCACCGCCCTGCCCGAATACCGCAACGGCGGCCTCCTGATCGACAGCGGCGTGATCGTGCCGAAGGATGCGGCTTTTCTCACCCGCCGCTGGAAGGCCAGCGACGAATTCATCGTCGAGTGGCGCGCTCTCACCGTCGCGCTGCTCGACGAGGTGGCGCCCCGCGTGCGCAAGGTGCTCGACCGCACCGAGGAAGAGCTGCCGCTCGCCTGCGTGCTCGAGGGCGGCACCTGGGCGGCGGGTCGGGCACTGGCACAGCGCTTGCGAGACGGAGCGCCACCGCTCCTGATCGAGAGCGACGGCACCGTCTTTTAGACTCGCGGGTTCATTTCAGCAGCAACGGCATAAAAAATTCCAATGAGTAACGTCCACCTCGTCGACCACCCCCTCGTCCAGCACAAGCTCACGCTGATGCGCCGCAAGGACGCGTCCACCAACAGCTTTCGCCGGCTCCTCAATGAAATCAGCATGCTCATGGCCTACGAGGTCACGCGCGACATGCCGATGCAGGACATCGAGGTCGAAACCCCGCTGGAGACCATGCAGGCCAAGGTCATCGACGGCAAGAAGCTGGTGCTGGTGTCCATCCTGCGCGCCGGCACCGGCATCCTGGACGGCATGCTGACCGTGGTGCCCGGCGCCCGCGTCGGCCACATCGGCCTGTACCGCGACCCGAAGACGCTCACGGCCGTCGAGTACTACTTCAAGATGCCTGGCGAGATGGAGAACCGCGACGTGATCGTGGTCGATCCGATGCTGGCCACCGGCAACTCGGCCGTGGCCGCGGTCGAGCGCCTGAAGGAGCTCAACCCGAAGTCGATCAAGTTCGTGTGCCTGCTGACCTGCCCCGAGGGCGTGGCGACGATGCAGAAGGCGCATCCGGATGTGCCGATCTATACCGCTGCCATCGATCGCGAACTCGACAGCCACGGCTACATCCTCCCGGGTCTCGGCGACGCGGGCGACCGCATCTTCGGCACCAAGTAAAGCTCGCCCCCAGGCTTCGCGCACTTCGTGTCGCTTCTCCAACCCCCTACCGGGGGCAGCACCTGAGGCCCGGCGAAGCCGGTTCCTCGGTGTTTGCTGGAAGGGGCCCCACTCGCCGCGGAGTCCGGTTGGCGGGCATAGGGATTGCAGGGCCTGGTTCTTTCATTTCAATCGAGGAGAAGACCGTGACAGCACGCCGTCAGTTGATCATTCGTTCCGTCGCCATCGCCGCGGCACTCGCGGCCGGTGCGCCGGGCATCGCGCTTGCGCAGGCCAAGCTCAAGGTAGCGGCGGTGTACACCGTGCCTTTCGAGCAGCAATGGGTGGGTCGCATCCACAAGGCGCTGAAGGCCGCCGAGGCGCGTGGGGAAATCGAATACAAGGCCACCGAAAACGTCAGCAACGCCGACTACGAGCGTGTGATGCGCGAATACGCCACCGGCGGCAACCAGCTGATCCTGGGCGAGGTGTTCGGCGTGGAAGCGGCGGCACGCAAGGTCGCGAAGGACTTCCCCAAGGTCGCGTTCCTCATGGGCTCGTCGCTCAAGCCGCAGGCGCCCAACTTCAGCGTGTTCGACAACTACGTCCAGGAACCGGCGTACCTGAGCGGCATGGTGGCTGGCGGCATGACCAAGAGCAACCGTATCGGCATGGTCGGCGGCTTTCCGATTCCCGAAGTCAACCGCCTCATGAACGCCTTCATGGCGGGCGCGAAGGAAACGAACCCGAAGGTGGAGTTCAGCGTGAGCTTCATCAACAGCTGGTTCGACCCGCCCAAGGCCAAGGAAGCGGCCTTCGCGATGATCGACAAGGGGGCGGACGTGATGTACGCCGAGCGCTTCGGCGTCTCGGATGCCGCCAAGGAAAAGGGCAAGCTCGCCATCGGCAACGTGATCGACACGCAGAGCCAGTACCCCGACACCGTGGTGGCTTCGGCTCTGTGGAACTTCGAGCCCTCGGCCGACCGCGCGATCAAGCTCGTGAAGGAAGGCAAGTTCGCCGCCGAGGACTACGGCGTCTATTCGCAGATGAAGCACAAGGGCGCCGAACTCGCGCCGCTCGGTACCTTCGAGAAGAAGGTGCCGGCCGACATCGTCGCGAAGGTGAAGGCCAAACAGGCCGACATTCTCTCGGGCAAGTTCACCGTGAAGGTGGATGACGGCCAACCCAAGTCCACGGCGAAGTAGGCACTGCCGGATGCAAATGAATCGCGCGCGCTGGCAAAGCGCAAGCCAGGGTTTTGCCATTGCGGCGTTGGTGGTCGGACTCGCGGCATGTCAACCGGACTCGGCCAGCGTGGCAGCGCCTGCAGAAGCTGCTGCGCCCCCCACCGCGGCAGCCTCGGCGCCGGCAGCGCCCGCGGTCGCGGCGCCGGTCGGCATTCCGGCCGCGTTGCAGGAGCGTGCCGACGCCCTGCTCGCCGCGCACCGGCAGATGATCGTGCTGATGACCGGCGAGCGCGCGCTCAGCGCGGCCGAGAAGCGCGCCGTCAGCGCGGTCGGGCAGTTGCTGTTTCATGACATGCAGGAGCGCCAGCGCGCATTGATCGCGCAGGCCGGCGAGTCCACCGACCCGGCCACGGTGCCGGCGTTGAACGCGTTGCTGGACCGCATCGAAAGCGAGCCGAGCTGGTTCGACGCCGACCGCCTCGCGTTCAAGGAATTCCTTGGCGAATTGAGCACGCGCTATGGCCAGGCGCAGTCGCTGTCCGGGCTCAAGCTGGGCCGCCGCGCGAGCGAAGACCTCTCCGTGCTCGCCGAGATCGAGCAAGCCTACGACCGCGAACTCAAGGACGTGTTCGGCCGCTTTGCGCAGCGCGGCATCGAACCCAAGCGCGAGAAGTGGGCCGACTACGTGGCCAAGCTGCAGGGACTGTATTCACGCGAACAGATCCTCAAGGACTTCGGCGCCATCGTTCCCTACACCCAGCCCGCGGGCAGTGCCAAGGAAAAGGAAGGCGGCGACGCGCGCGAAATCTTCGGCACCTCGCTGCCTCCCAAGACCGTGGTGCTGACCTTCGACGACGGCCCGCACGCCAAGCACACCGACGAGATCCTCGAGATATTGAAGCGCTACGACGCGCCGGCCATCTTCTTCGAGCTCGGCCAGAACCTCGGCAAGCTCGACGCGCAGGGCAAGGCCCAGCTTGGCGCCAACGGCGCGGTGGCCAAGCGCGTGCTGGCCGCGGGCCACGTACTGGCCAACCACAGCTTCAGCCACGGCATGATGGCCAAGATGAGCGACGACGCGGTGCGCAACGAGGCCACCGAAACCGAGGCCCTGCTCGACGCCACAGGCCGCACGCAATCCACGCTGTTCCGCTTTCCCTACGGCGCGCGCAACGAAGACAAGCTCAGCACGGTCGAAGCGCTCAAGCTGCGCTCGATGCTATGGACCGTCGACTCGATGGACTGGGCCGACCCGGTGCCCAAGTCGATCGCCGACCGCGTGCTGGCCGAGGTCGACAAGGCCAAGCGCGGCGTGATCCTGTTCCACGACATCCAGGGCCGCACCGTGCAGGCGCTGCCCACGGTGCTCGACCAGCTGGTGGCCGACGGCTACCGTTTCGCCACCTGGCGCGACGGCAAGTTCGTCGTCAACGCACCCAAGCGGCTGGCACCCGATGACGGCGTTGCCACCGCGGGCGACACGCTCTACCGCGAGAGCCACGCGCTGGTGATCGGCATCGACAAGTACGCGCAGTGGCCCGGCCTGCACCACGCGGTGCTCGATGCCAAGGCCATGGAGCAGTTGCTGGTCACGCGCTTCGGCTTCAAGCCCGAGAACGTCACGGCGCTCTACGACGGCGAAGCCACGCGCGCCAACATCCTGCGCACGCTCAACGAGAAACTGACCGACGGCAAGCGCGTGAAGCGCGACGACCGCGTGCTGGTGTTCTTTGCCGGCCACGGCAGCACCCGCAAGCTCGCGAGCGGGCGCGACGTGGGGTACATCGTTCCGGTCGATGCGGCACTCGACAACCTGCCGGCCGACGCCATCTCGATGCCGCAGTTGCAGGAGGTGGCCGAGGCGCTGTCGGCCAAGCACGTGCTGTTCATGGTGGACGCCTGTTACTCGGGCCTGGGCCTCACGCGCGGCGGCGCGGCGCAGGGCAGCAAGAATTTCCTCGCCGACAACGCGCGCCGCATCGGCCGCCAGATGATCACTGCCGGTGGCGCCGACCAACAGGTGGCCGACGACGGCCCCGGTGGTCATTCGGTCTTCACCTGGACGATGCTGCAGGCGCTGTCGGGCAAGGCCGACCTCAACGGCGACGGCGTCATCACCGGCACCGAGCTCGCGGCCTACGTGGCACCGGCGGTCTCGGCCATTGCGCGGCAGACGCCGGCATTCGGCAGCCTGCCGGGCTCGGAAGGCGGTGAATTCGTGTTCGCGCTGCCCGTCGAGCGCGAAGGCCTCAGCGGCGACAGCGTGCAGCTCGATGCCGCCGCCAGCCAAGTCAACAAGCGCATCGACGAGGCCAACGAAAAGGCCGTTCATGCCGCCGCGGCGCCCAAGCCCGGCGCGGCAGCCGCCGTCGAAGTGGTGGTGAAGAGCCTGGACGGCACCGACGCCAAGCTGACGATGCCGGCCGCAGCACCGCTTGCGCCGCGCGTGGCCGCCCAGCGCGCCAACGACCGCGGCCTGCAGCTGTACCGAGAGCGCCGTTACGACGAGGCCGAAGCGGCCTTCACCGAGGCTCTGAAGCTGCAGCCGCGCTTTGCGCTCGCGGCCAACAACCTGGGTTTCGTGTACTTCAAGCGCGGCAAGCCGACCGAGGCCGCACGCTGGTTCGAGCAGGCGATCGACATGGACGGCAGCCGTGCCCTCGCCTACCTGAACCTGGGCGATGCGCACCTGCAGGCCGGCAACGACCCCAAGGCACTCGCGGCCTACACCACTTTCGTCGGCTTGGCGCCCAGGCATCCGCGCGTGGCGGCGCTGCAGGCGTGGATTGCCGCGCCCGACGCCGCACACCGTCCTCAACTACCGCCCAACTCATGACCCACACTTCTTTTCTGCGGCACCTGCGCGCCTCGCTTTGCGCCGCAGCACTCGGCGTGCTGCTCACAGGCTGCGTCGGTGTCTACAAGGGCACCGGCGTCAGCATCAACAGCAGCACCCGCCTGGACGACACGCCGCGCATCGCGGTGATCTCGGCCTTCGAACCCGAACTCAAGCTGCTGCTCGCGCGACTGCAGGGGCCTGCGAAGCACAGCGTGAACGGCGTCGAGTTCACCACCGGCACGCTCGAAGGCAAGCCGGTCGTGCTGTTCCTCTCGGGCATCAGCATGACGAACGCGACGATGAACACGCAGCTCGTGCTCAACCGCTTTCGCGTCACCAGCATCGTGTTCAGCGGCATCGCGGGCGGCGTGAATCCGTCGCTGCACGTCGGCGACGTGACGGTGCCCGCGCAGTGGGGCCAGTACCTCGAGGTGCTGATGGCACGCGAAACCGCGCCCGGCAAGTACACCGCGCCGCCCTTCATCAAGGACGCCACCTTCCCCAACTTCGGCATGGTGCATCCGCGTCCGGTCGAAGTCCGCTCGGCCGCGAAGCCGGAGATCGAGCGCAAGTTCTGGTTCGAGGTCGACCCGAAGATGCTCGAGGTGGCCCGCAGCATCCGCACCGTCGACCTGGCGAACTGCAGCGCCGGCAAGTGCCTCGCGCGCAAGCCGCAACTGGTGATCGGCGGCAACGGCGTCTCGGGCCAGGCCTTCATGGACAACAGGGCCTTCCGCGAATACACCTTCAAGACCTTCCAGGCCAATGTGCTCGACATGGAAACCGCCGCCGTGGGCATGGTGGCCTACAGCAACGGTGTGCCCTACATCGCCTTCCGCTCCCTCAGTGACCTCGCGGGCGGCGGCAGCGGCGAGAACGAGATGGGCACCTTCATGGGCATCGCGGCCGACAACTCGGCCAAGGTGATGCTGGCGTTTTTGGCTGCGTGGAAGTGACTCCGCGTTTGCTCCCTCCCCCGCTGGGGGAGGGTTGGGGTGGGGGCACGCGGCCTTTGATTGATCGCAGCGGTGTAGCAAGCGCCGCTTGCCCCCATCCCAGCCTTCCCCCAGGAGGGGAAGGAGCAAGACCTTCATGACCAACGCGACAGTTCTCCGCCTCCAGGCCATCACCAAGCGCTTCGGCACCCTCGTCGCGAACGATGCCATCTCCCTCGAACTGCAATCCGGTGAAGTGCTCGCGCTGCTCGGCGAGAACGGCGCGGGCAAGTCGACGCTGATGTCGATCCTGTTCGGCCACTACGTCGCCGACGAAGGCAGCATCGAGGTGTTCGGCGCGCCGCTGCCGCCGGGCAACCCCAAGGCCGCGCTCGCGGCGGGCGTGGGCATGGTGCATCAGCACTTCACGCTGGCCGACAACCTGAGCGTGCTCGACAACGTGATGATGGGGACCGAGCCGCTGTGGCGCCCGGTCTCGCGCCGCGCCGCAGCGCGTGCCCGGCTGCTCGACGTGGCGCAGCGTTTCGGCCTGCCCGTGCAGCCGGACGCGAAAATCGGCAGCCTCTCGGTCGGCGAGCGGCAGCGCGTGGAAATCCTCAAGGCGCTGTATCGCGGTGCACGCATCCTGATCCTCGATGAGCCGACCGCCGTGCTCACGCCGCAGGAGAGCGAGGCGCTTTTCGCCACGCTCGCGCAGATGGTGGCGCAGGGCCTGTCGGTGATCTTCATCAGTCACAAGCTGGGCGAAGTGCTGCGTGTGTCGCACCGCATCGCGGTGCTGCGCGGCGGCAAGCTGGTGGCCGAGGCGCGCACGGCCGACACCACGCAGGCGCAACTCGCGCTGTGGATGGTCGGCCATGCGGTCGAGGTGCCGCAGCGGCGTCCCGCGAAGTCGGTGGGCGATGCGGTCTGCGTGCTCGACCATGTGAGCACCGCATCGGCCAAGGACGGCGGGCAGGACCGGCTGCGCGCGGTGTCGCTGACGCTGCGCGCCGGCGAGATCACCGCCATCGCGGGTGTCTCGGGCAACGGGCAGGTGGCGCTGGCCGAACTGCTCTGCGGCACGCGCCGCGCCGTCTCGGGCACCGCCCAGTTGATGGGCCGCGCGCTGCCGCCCTCGCCCGCCCGATTGGTGCAGCGCGGCGTGGCGCGCATTCCCGAAGACCGGCATGCGGTCGGCGTGGTGGGCGACCTGCCGGTGTGGGAGAACGCGGTGTCCGAGCGATTGCGCAGCCCCGTCTTCTCACGCTGGTCTGTGTTCGTGCGGCGTGCGGCCGCGCGGCTGCACGCGCGGCGCATTGAAAAGGCATTCGACGTGCGCGGCGGCGGGCTCATGGCGCCGGCTCGCTCGCTCTCCGGCGGGAACATGCAGAAACTGATCCTGGGGCGCGCATTGCTCGCTCCCGAACAGATAGAAGACATCGACAACAAGAAATACCCGAACCGCGCCCCGCGCCTCATCGTCGCGCATCAGCCGACCTGGGGCCTGGACATCGGTGCGGTCGCCTATGTGCAGCAGCAGCTCATCGCCGCGCGCGATGCCGGCGCGGCGGTGCTGGTGATTTCGGACGACCTCGACGAAGTGCTTACGCTCGGCGACCGCGTGGCCGTGATGCATGGCGGCCATCTCGGCGAAGCGCGCCCGGCCGCGGCGTGGACGCGCGAAGCCATCGGCCTCGCAATGGCCGGCGCCACGAAAGGCGCGCCATGATGCGGCTCGAACGACGCCACGAAACCTCCCGCGCCACACTGGTGCTGGCGCCCATCGGCGCAGTCGTGTTCACCATGGTGGTGAGCGCGCTGCTGGTCCTCTGGGCCGGCGCGCCGGTGGGCCGCACCTACGCGCTGCTGCTGCAGGGCGGCTTCGGCTCGGTGTTCGCGTGGAGCGAGACGCTCACGCGCGCGATCCCGCTGATCCTCACCGGCCTGGCCGCAACGGTCGCCTTCAAAGCGCGGCTCTTCAACATCGGCGCCGAGGGGCAGCTCTTCGCCGGCGCCCTCGCCGCCGTGGCCGTGGGCGGCATGCACGGCGGCACGGGCTTCGAGCTGTCGCCCTGGGTGCTGTTCCCGCTGATGATGTTGGCCGCCGCCGTGGCGGGCGCCCTGCTGCTGCTCGGCCCGGCACTCATGAAGAACAAGCTCGGCGTCGACGAGGTGGTGACCACGCTCTTGATCAACTTCATCGTGCTGCTCGGCGTCTCGGCGCTGCTCGACGGGCCGATGAAAGATCCGACCGCCATGGGCTGGCCCCAGAGCGTGTCGCTGCAGTCCGACCTCGAACTGGGCAAGCTCATCGCCCAGACGCGCGTGCACACCGGGCTGCTGTGGGCCGTGTCGCTCGCGGTGATCGTGTGGGCGATCTTCAAGTACACGGTGCTGGGTTTCGACATACGCGCGGTCGGCGCGAATGCGCGCGCCGCCGCGTTTGCCGGCGTGCCGGTCACGCGCACCGTGGTGATGGTCGCGCTGCTCTCGGGCGCGCTGGCCGGGCTGGCCGGTGCCATCGAGGTGGCGGGCCGCACGAGCTACGTCACGCTCGACATGTCGCCGGGCTACGGCTACACCGGCATCGTGATCGCGATGCTCGCCGGCCTGCATCCGCTGGGCGTGATCGCCGCGGGCGTGTTCGTGGCGGGCGTACTGGTCGGCGCCGACACCATGAGCCGCGCGGTGGGCGTGCCGACCTACATTGCCGACGTGATCGTCGCGGCCTCGCTGATCGCGGTGCTGGTGGCGACGCTGCTGACGCAATACCGCGTGCGGCGCACATGACAGCGCGACGCTCCCCGGTCTTGCTCCTTCCCCTCCCGGGGGAAGGCTGGGATGGGGGCATCGGCTTTCATGGTGAGCGCCGCGTGCCCCCACCCCGCCCCTCCCCCGGAAGGGGAGGGAGAAATACAAGATGACCGATCTCCTCGACATCCTCGCCAACCCCGCCTTCTGGGTCGCGGTGCTGCGCATCGCCACGCCGCTCATCCTCGGCACGCTGGGTGTGCTGCTGTGCGAACGCGCGGGCGTGCTCAACCTCGGCATCGAAGGGATCATGGTCGCGGGCGCGTTCACCGGATGGCTCGCGGTGTACGCCGGTGCGCCGCTGTGGGTCGGCGTCGGCGTGGCGGCATTCACGGGCATGGTGTTCGGTTTGCTTCATGCCTTTCTGACCGTGGGCCTCGCGCTCTCGCAACACGTCTCGGGCCTGGGCATCACGCTGCTCGCGACTGCGCTCAGCTACTTCGGCTACCGCGTGAGCTTTCCGAAGGTGAACACACCGCCGACCATCACGCCCTTCGCGCCGATGGACTGGCTGCCCGTGCCCATCCTCAATGCGCAGACCGCGCTCACGCTGTTCGCGCTCCTGCTGGTGCCGGCGGTCGGCTGGGTGCTGTACCGCACGCCGCTCGGCCTGGCGCTGCGCATGGTCGGCGAAAACCCGCAGGCGGCCGAGAGCCAGGGCGTGTCGGTTGCGGCCACGCGCACCGGCGCCATCGTCGCGGGCTCGGCGCTGATGGGCATGGCGGGGTCGTTCCTCACGCTCTCGGCCTTCAACGCCTTCTTCTTCAACATGGTGAACGGCCGCGGCTGGATCTGCGTGGCGCTGGTGGTGTTCGCCTCGTGGCGGCCCGGCAAGGCCCTGCTGGGCGCGCTGCTGTTCGCGTTCTTCGATGCGCTGCAGCTGCGGCTGCAACAATCGGGCGACGCCGTGCTGCCCTACCAGCTCTACCTGATGCTTCCGTACCTGCTGTCGATCCTCGCGCTGGTGCTGGTGGCGCGCAAGGCCAGCTATCCGCAGGCGCTCATGAAGCCGTACCGCAAAGGGGAACGTTGAGATGATGAAGACGACCGCTGCAACCTTGCTCGCCACGCTGCTGACTTTCGGCAGCGCCGGCGCCCAGGCGCTGGGCAGCGACTACAGCTACGACACCTTCAAGACGCCCGATTCGGTCAGCTGGGTGCAGCTGTGCGGCACCTGGGGAAAAGACCACCAGGGCACCTACCGCGTGGTCCATGCGGACCAGTACGCACAGTCTTTCCTCTATGTGCAGTGGATGACCCGCGATGCCAATGGCGGCCTGCACGCCGAGCACACGGTCGCCGTCGCCGAACTCGACAACGATCACGCCGAGATCGCGCTCACCGACCTCACCTGCCGCGCCTCGCCGCGCGGCATCGTGGTGACGGCAAAGGCGTCGTCCGGCCATGACGACAAGCTGCGCCGCGTCACGATCGAGGTCGGGCCGGCGCCGGGCCAGTACCGCTACCGGGCGCAGCGCACGCGCTGAAGCCCCGGCCCGCTGCCGCGGTTCCGATCGCCTCTAGGGAACAGAAGGCGTCGCCGCTCGCCGCAACCTCTGCAGCAGCCGCGTCATTCCGCGCAGCGGTGCCGTGATGCGCCATGAACGCGATGCCTGCATCGCGGCGAGGTGCTCTTCGAGTTGCACGTTGCGTATTGCCGTCTTGTCGAGCGCCCGCTTCAATGCGGCCCTGTCGAGCGTTGCATGGCTCGGGAACGCAATGCCGGGGGGCATTGGGCCGGCATCGGTGCCATGTTCCGGCGCGCCATCGACCGCCAGCTCCTTGCCGATGCGCACCTTCGACGGCACGGCCGTGTGTACGTGCGCCCGCAAGGCCGACTTGCGATCGAGCTTGCTGCCGAGGGTCGGGCGCAAGGCCTCGTAGAGATAGTCCGGATCTTCGATGAACCGCGGAAAGTCGAGCAGCACGACCGGAATGTTCCGCTTCACGAGCGCATGCAGGAGTTCGTGAAAACCCAGCGCGAGAAGCCTTGCCTGGTCGATCGGATTGAGCGAATAGACGATGCCGCCCTGCGTCGCCGCCCAGGTCTCCCACTGCTTGCAGTCGTCGGGCAGGGCCATGTTGCCGTGGCGCGCGCGCAGCTCGTTGACCGTGCGGCTGGTCGCGGCTTCGACGATGCTTCGCATGGGAATGACGACCGCGTCCACCACGACCCCCGGGTCGGCCAGCAGGCGCTCCACGAACTCGTACAGCCACGGCGACTTGACCACGTACGGCGCATCGGCATTGCCCACGAGCAGGTCTTCAAGGCCCGCGTTGGCGTCTTCGTCGTAGCCGGGCCGCTGCTGATGGGTGAGCTGCGTGTCCAGGCCGCATTCGGCCAGGTACTGCACCAGGAATGTGGTGCCGGCGCGGCCCGTCCCCGCAATGAGCAGATGATGACTCTTCATCGTCTTCCGTCGCGCAGGCTCCATGCGTCGAATGCCGACATCAGCCGACTCGCGGCCTGAGCGACTTCGCAACTCGACGTGTCGATGACCAGGTCAGGCTGCAGCGGTGGCTCGTAGATGTCCGAGATGCCGGTGAACTTGGCGACCTCGCCACGGCGCGCACGTGCATACAAGCCCTTGACGTCGCGCTGCTCGCATGTCGCCAGGGAGGCGCGCACATGAACTTCTCGAAAGGCCGTGCCGATGATCTTGCGCGCCATCGCGCGCTGCTCCCGCATCGGAGATACGGCGGCCACGATGACCACCAGCCCCTGGTCGCTCAGCAGGCGGGCGACTTCGGCCATCCGCCGGATGTTCTCGCGGCGGTCCGCATGGCCGAATCCCAGGCCCTGGCTCAAGCCGCGCCGAACGTCGTCGCCGTCGAGGATGGCCACCGGCGTGCCCTGCGCCATCGCGCGCTCGCGCAGGCTGTTGGCGATGGTGGACTTGCCGGCACCCGACAGGCCCGTCAACCAGATGACGCATGATCCGGAACCCCGCGGTGTGTGCAGCGCTACCGAATTGGCGTCAATCCGCATGAAGTGATAAACAAGGGGTATCAAAACGTCCGAGGATAGGTAGCATCTTCTTGTGTTTTGTCTCCAGGGCGTAAAGATTTCTAAGCTGAAAATTAGGACGCTCCCGCTCTCCGAATACACCCCCCACGCAGATCCCCCGATGCTGAATCTTCTGGTCATCAACGCCACCCTCCCCGACGGCCGCACCGGCATGTCGATCGCCGTGCAGGACGGCCGCATCGCCGAGGTCACCGAAGGCCTGGACGCCCCGGCGCACGAGAAGCTCGACGCGCAAGGCCTGCTGCTCGCGCCGCATTTCGTCGACCCGCATTTCCACATGGACGCCACGCTGAGCTACGGCCTGCCGCGTGTCAACGAAAGCGGCACGCTGCTCGAAGGCATCGCGCTGTGGGGCGAGCTCAAGCCGCTGCTCACCGCCGATGCGTTGATCGAACGCGCACTGGCGTATTGCGATTGGGCCGTAGCGAAGGGCCTGCTGGCCATTCGCACGCATGTGGACACGAGCGATGCGAGCCTGCTCGCCGTCGATGCGCTGCTGGAGGTCAAGCGGCAGGTCGCGCCGTACATCGACCTGCAGCTGGTCGCCTTTCCGCAGGACGGCGTGCTGCGCTCCCCAGGCGGCGTCGAGAACCTCACGCGCGCGCTCGACAAGGGCGTGGACGTGGTTGGTGGCATTCCGCATTTCGAGCGCACCATGGCCGACGGCGCCGCGAGCGTGAAGCTGCTGTGCGAGCTGGCCGCGGAGCGCGGGAAGCTGATCGACATGCACTGCGACGAGTCGGATGACCCGCTCTCGCGCCACATCGAAACATTGGCCTTCGAGGCGCAGCGCCTGGGCCTGCAGGGCCGCGTGACCGGCTCGCACTGCACCTCGATGCATTCGATGGACAACTACTACGTGAGCAAGCTGCTGCCGCTCATCGCGCAAAGCGGCGTGGCGGTCATCGCCAATCCGCTCATCAACATCACGCTACAAGGTCGCCACGACACCTACCCCAAGCGCCGCGGCATGACGCGCGTGCCCGAACTGATGGCGGCCGGCGTGAACGTCGCCTTCGGCCACGACTGTGTGATGGACCCCTGGTACGGCATGGGCTCGGGCGACATGCTCGAGGTGGCGCACATGGGCCTGCACGTCGCGCAGATGACGAGCCAGGCCGGCATCCGCCAGTGCTTCGAGGCGGTGACGACGAACGCCGCGCGCGTGATGCACCTGGAGGGCTACGGCATCGAAGCGGGCTGCGATGCGAGCTTCGTGCTGCTGCAGGCGCGCGATGCGGTCGAGGCGATCCGGCTGCGCGCGACGCGGCTCAAGGTGTTCCGCAAGGGCAGGCTGCTGGCGGAAACGCCCGCGGCCACGGCCACGCTGCATCTGCCGGGCCGGGCGCCGTCTAGCAGCTGGATGATTCCCAGGGCTTAGGACGCGAAGGCCGTGCCTGTGCCGGCTCGGCTCGGGTGCCGGCTCGGCTCGGGTGCCGGCCGCCAGGTTCCACCTGCTTGCCGGCCAGCCCAGCCGACCCAACATTGCTCACCCTCGCCCTGCGCCTTCGAGGTCGCACCACATGTGCACCTTCGCGAGCAAGGCACCGTCGAAGGCCATGGCCAACGGCTCGACACCGAAGACCTGGAAACCGCAGCGCTCGTACAACGCCTGTGCCGCCGCGTTGCCTTCGGTCACCGTGAGCTGCACCAGACGCAGCCCGCCGTGCGTGCGCGCATGGTCGAGCACGGCCTGCACCAGCCGGCAGCCGAAGCCCGCGCGGCGCGCCGAGGCCATCACCGACATGCCGAACAGCGTGGACTTGTGGCGCTCGCGCTCGCGGTCTCCGAAACTCAGGCCGGCGGCGCCGACCAGCACGCCCTCGTCATCGAACGCACCGTAGACCACGCTCGGCGCATCCACCTCGGCGCCCAGGCGCTTCTCCCACCAGCCGAGCGGCAAACCTTGGCGCTCGCCGACGGTGGAAGTGAAAGCACTGGGATGGGTCGCGTAGGCATCGAGCATCACGGCGCGGTACGCCGCAGCGTCCGCAGTCGTGAGCCGGCGAACGACGTTGCGGTCCTTTACGGTGTTTTCTTCAGAAACGGACACAGACGGATTGCCTTTCCTGCAGCACCGCCTCTTGGCCGAAGTTTTTGCGGTACGTGTCGATGATGCCGGCGATGGCCGCGTCGTCCTTTGCGCTGCGCGGATGCAGCAGCACCACCAGCTTCGAAGGCTCGCGCACCACGCCGCCCGAGGCGCCGCGCCATTGGCCGACGGCATCGAGCACGGTCAGGCCCTGCGGGAATGCGGGCGTCACGGTGGTGTCGAGAAAGCCGGCCCACTGCGCATCAGAGACCTGGCCGCCAGCGGGTATCGCCCGGCCGAAGAAGAGCGTGTCGCGCTCGAAGGCATCGAAGCCGATGTCGCAAGCCTTGCCAGCTGTCGATGCGGTAGGCAAAGCGCTACAGCCCGCGACCGCGGCCACCGTGAACGCGATCAGCGTCAGGCGAACACGGACAGCAGCGTGTGCCACGAGTTCAGGCCTCGGGAGCGATCGCCTCGGCGTATTCGTAGAGCGCACCGAGGATCTCCTCGCCGCGTTCGTCGGCCGTTTCGGACAGCGCATCGACTTCGCTGAACAGCTGCTCGATGGTGCGCGCCCCGCCCTCTCCATGGAACAGGCGCGCCACACGCAGCGCCTCCCAGCGTTCGGTCTCCTCGGGGGCCAGCGATTCGGGCCAGTTGCGCGCGCGGTAGCGGAACACGATCTCTTCGAGGCGGCCGTCGTCGAAGCCGGTGCGGTCCTTGGCAAGCTCGCCGGCCGAGAGGCCGCGCAGTTGGTTCAGGCGTCGGCGGTCGGCGTTGCCGACGAAGCCGCCGTAGAGGTCTTCATCGACATCCGGTGTGGCCTCCTTCGGCCGCGCGTACACCTGCGACCAGATTGCGCTCATGTCGGGCAGGTCGCGCGCGATGGCGGCGTGGCGCATGGCGGTGTCGAGGTCGACGCCCCAGCGCTCGGCCATCGGCGCTGCGAGCGTGCGCAGGTTGCCGACCACCATCGGCGACTTGTTGAGGTGAATGCCCTTCACGGGGAGGCGCACCACGCCTTCGGGCAGGTCGGCTGTGCGGGTGAAGAGCCGCAGGCGCAGCGTTTCGACGTCAAGGTCGCGCAGCTCGCTCGGGTCGTGCGCGAGGTCCCAGGCGATCAACTCGTTCTTGTTGGTCGGGTGGCTCGCCAGCGGCCACATCACGGCGAGGCAGCCGCGCTCCACCGGGAATATGCCCGAGACGTGCAGGAAGGGCTTGGCGGTTTCGCGCATCGCGGGCAGGCCGAGTTCGCTCGCGACGCGATCCTTCCTGTGCAGCCCGAAAGCGAAATCGAACAGCTTGGGTTGCTTATCGCGGATGAGCCGGGCCAGCGCAATGGTCGCGCGCACGTCGGAGAGCGCATCGTGCGCCGACTCGTGCAGCAGGCCGTTGGCGCGCGCCAGGTCTTCGAGCTTGAAGCTGGGCTTGCCGTCCTCCTTCTTCGGCCACTCGATGCCCTCGGGGCGCAGCGCGTACGTGAGCCGCACCACGTCGAGCAGGTCCCAGCGGCCGCAGTCGTTCTGCCACTCGCGTGCGTAGGGATCGATCAGGTTGCGCCAGAACATGAAGCGCGTGACCTCGTCGTCGAAGCGGATCGTGTTGTAGCCCACGCCGATGGTGGCGGGTTGCGAGAAGGCGCGTTCGATCTGTGCGGCGAAATCGTGCTCGGGAATGCCGCGCTCCAGGCACACCTGGGGCGTGATGCCGGTGATGAGGCAGGCCTCCGGGCTGGGCAGGTAGTCCGGCGCGGGCTTGCAATAGATCATCAGTGGCTCGCCGACTTCGTTGAGCTCGGCATCGGTGCGGATGGCGGCGAACTGCGAGGGACGGTCGCGACGCGGCACGGCGCCAAAGGTTTCGTAGTCGTGCCAGAGAAAGGTGTGGTTCATTCAGAGCAAGGGTGAAAACAAGCGCGCAATGGAATCGCCGAGGCGACGCCAGAAATTCTGTGGCCGGTTGGCGCGCACCGCGCCGGAGCTGTGCAAGTCGGTCTCGAACTGCGCCGCCAGCGGCCGGGCCAGTGCCGGGCCATAGACCACGGCGCAGACCTCGAAGTTGAGCCGGAAGCTGCGGTTGTCGAAATTCGCGGTGCCGATCATCGCGCAATGCTCATCGACCACCAAGGTCTTGGAGTGCAGCATGCGCGCCTTGTACTCCCAGACCTTGACGCCCGCGGCGATCAGCTCGTCGAAGTACGAGCGCGCGGCGGCGCTCACGATGGCCGAATCGCTGCGGCGCGGCACGAGCAGGCGAACATCCACGCCGCGCAGCGCGGCGCTCGTCAGCGCCATCAGCGCGGGCTCGCCGGGCACGAAGTAAGGCGTGGTGAGCCAGGCGCGGTGCGTGGCCGAATGGATCGCTTCTACATGCATCCGGTGGATCGGCTCGAGCATGTTGTCGGGGCCACTCGTGACGATCTGCACCGGGATGTCGCCGGCATCGAGCTGCGGCAGCATCGCGGCCATCGCGTCGTCCATGCCGCGCGGATCTTCGCCGGTGGCGTAGGTCCAGTCTTCGAGGAAGGTGGTCTGCAGCCAGCGCACCGCACTGCCCTCGATGCGCAGGTGCACGTCGTGGTACGCGTCGGGGTTGGTGCGCTTGTCTTCCTCGTCGGTGATGTTCACGCCGCCGGTGAAGCCCACACGGCCGTCGCACACCACGATCTTGCGGTGGGTGCGGTAGTTGGTCACCGGGCGCAGGCGCCGGCCGATCTTCGTGTCGTGGAAGAGCGCGACCTTTACACCCGCCTCGTGCAGCGGCGCCATGAACTTGCGGCCGATGCGCTTGGAGCCGAGCGCGTCGAGCAGCAGGCGGACGACGACGCCCTCTTTCGCGCGCTCGACCAGCAGGTCGCGCAGTGCAGTGCCGATCTTGTCGGGCTCGAAGATGTAGTACTCGAGGTGGATGTGATTCTTCGCCGCGCGCACGGCCTCGAAGATCGCATCGAAGGTGCGCGCACCCCCCGAGAGCAATTCAACATCGGAGGCGCTCGACACTGGCAACCCGCAGGCCGCGGTGCCCAGCCGCGCCATCTGCTGCAGCGCTGGCGGCGCGTTCTGCGCCGCATCGCGCAACCGGGCGAGATCAGCCTGAGCAGACGCCCCTGCACGGCTGCGCAACCGCTTGATGCGCTGCTTGCGCAAGCGCTGCGGGCCGAGGAAGTAGTAGATGACGAAGCCCGCGAACGGCAGCAGCGCCAGCGACAGGATCCAGCTCATCGTGGACACCGGCGCGCGCTTCTGCATCACGATCCAGATCGACAGCACGGCGATGTAGCCGCTCCACGCGAGGGAGAGGCCGGTTTTCCATTCGGGGCTGAGGACGGGGAGGATCAAGGCGGAAAGAGCGTGCGGTTGAGCGTGCCGGGTTTGCGCCGCCCAAAGAAAAAGGCCGGCAGCGCGATGCTACCGGCCTTTGGAGGCGGTTCCGCGGCCTCATCGGCCACGGAATGCCCGGTTTCTTAGCCCGTGGCAGCCTCTTCGGCTTCAGGCTTGGACTTGCCTTCCTTCTTAGGCAGCGGCTGGATGTCCAGCAGCACTTCGTCCTTGTCGTCGAGGTCGACTTCGAGGCGGCCACCGTCGGTCAGGCGACCGAACAGCAGTTCGTCGGCCAGTGCACGACGGATCGTGTCCTGGATCAGGCGCTGCATCGGACGCGCGCCCATCAGCGGATCGAAGCCCTTCTTCGCCAGGTGCTTGCGCAGCTTGTCGCTGAAGGTGACTTCCACCTTCTTCTCGGCCAGCTGCGTTTCGAGCTGCAGCAGGAACTTGTCGACCACGCGCAGGATGATGTTCTCATCGAGCGCCTTGAAGTTGACGATGGCGTCCAGCCGGTTGCGGAACTCGGGCGAGAACAAACGCTTGATGTCGCCCATTTCGTCGCCCGCCTGACGCGGATTGGTGAAACCGATGGTCGCCTTGTTCATGGTCTCGGCACCCGCGTTCGTCGTCATGATGATGATGACGTTGCGGAAGTCGGCCTTGCGCCCGTTGTTGTCGGTCAGCGTGCCATGGTCCATCACCTGCAGCAGCACGTTGAAGATGTCCGGATGCGCCTTCTCGATTTCGTCGAGCAGCAGCACCGAATGCGGCTTCTTCGTGACGGCTTCGGTCAGCAGGCCGCCCTGGTCGAAACCGACGTAGCCCGGAGGCGCGCCGATCAGGCGGCTCACCGCGTGACGCTCCATGTACTCCGACATGTCGAAGCGGATCAGCTCGATGCCCATGATGTAGGCAAGTTGCTTGGCCGCTTCGGTCTTGCCGACGCCCGTGGGACCGGAGAACAGGAACGAGCCGATCGGCTTGTCGCCCTTGCCCAGGCCCGAGCGAGCCATCTTGACCGCGGAGGCCAGCACTTCGAGTGCCTTGTCCTGGCCGAACACCACGCTCTTGAGGTCG
>Ga0163161_10001013_pt1 | contig 21408 bp, 20 predicted proteins | sample S45metaG_FD_129847 | JGI IMG/M metagenome (GOLD analysis project Ga0163161, IMG submission 129847) | Switchgrass rhizosphere microbial communities from Kellogg Biological Station, Michigan, USA - S4-5 metaG | ecosystem: Host-associated > Plants > Roots > Rhizosphere > Soil | place: USA... | reverse complement strand
TCCGGGTCGAGGACGTGCTTTATGCCCTCCAGCAGCGGGCGCGATTCCGGCCGCATGACATCGATGTAGTGATAGGTACGACCAATCTGGTTGGACTGCGCACCGAACCCGGCGAAAAGGGCGATGATTTCGCCGCGCACTTCCATGACCAGTTCGCAAGCCTCGGGATTGGCAGCGGGCTCGGGGACCTTCGCCTTCATCTCCCGGCTGACAGTCGCATGATGGATGGGCAGCCAGGCATCGTGCCAGTTGAACACCGGCTCGTAGCTGAAGACGTGGTTGCCCACTACCGTAAGCAGGCGAGAGACCATCACGCCCTTGGCATCAAGATCGGCTTGATAGCGTCCAATTAGGGCTTCGACAGCGTCGACGAGGGGTCTGGCCTCGCTATGGGCAACCTTGGCGTTGAGGGCGACCCATCGATCGCCCGTAGGGCCCAGGACGGCATTGAGTGACGAGTATGGATCGGCGCGACCGGCCTTGGGGATGGAGTTAGGTAGTTCCTTTCCGCCCATGCGGGCGACCACGGCGCGAGCAAGCGCCATATCGCCCTCCACCGCCATGCGTGTGCGGCCGGCCAGCACCATGTGCAGGGAGTAGCAGCCGTCATCGACGAAATCACGGCCGGCCATCGCCAGCTCAGCGCCAGCCTTGAGGCTGCGGAGCAGGCCCTTTTCTTGTGCGACCACCTTCATCAGCGTCTTCGCATCCTTGACGAAGTCGCTTGGCGCTAAGAGCGCGGCGCGCGTCTTATCCGGGTCCATCATGTAGCAGTCCTCCGCCAGTTCGGACCGCCCGATCTCGCAGAGTGCCTCGACTGCAGCGTCCCGGTCCTGAAAGCCGAAAGAGAGATAGTCCGTATGCGCGGGCTCTCGCATCATCCGCAGCGTGACCACTCCCTTGATGCCGAGCGCTCCAGCATCATGGGTGAACAGGCCCGTCGTGTCGGGACCGAAGGTACGGGTGAACGCGCGTTTGGCATTGGCAAAGGCGGTCTGCCCGGTGTGGAGGATCGCGCCATCCGCAAGCACCACCTGCATCCCCAGCACGATCTCGGCTGAAGTACCGTAACGCGCCGTGCCGAGGAAGAGCGCTCCATTGGAAAGGCCTCCGCCGACCGTTGCGCCGCGGCCCGAAAAGGTGCCGAAGAAGGGCAGGCGCAGGCCACGCGGCTTGAGTGCGTCGTAGATCTGCATCCAGGTGACACCAGCCTCGACGGTGATCAGCAAGTCCTGCTCGTTGATATCGAGGATGCGGTTCATGCGGCGCATGTCGATTGCCACCGCCCCGCCAGTCAGGCTGACGTAGCCTTGCACGTATGTCAGGCCCCCGCCGCGCGGCAGAAGGGCAAGGCCGCCCCTGGCGATCTCGGCCACCGCTGCGCTCAGTTCCACGATCGTGGCCGGGCGGATCACCGCCGTCACCCTACCGCCTGGGCCGAGCAGGTCGGCGCTATGCAACAGAAGGCTTTCCTCGTCGGTCAGCAGGCCGTCAGGACCGAGTATCCCGGCGAGCCGCTCGTTCAGGGCCTCGTGGTCGCATGTGGCAATGTCGGTCAAGCTGCGTTCCTTTCCGCGTTGGCATCCGCCGCTGCCCGGAACGCAGCACGCCCCGCGAACAGCACGAGCGTGGCGGCAAGGCCAAAGACAAAGAAGACGGTGCCCAACGACCAGGCGATGCCGTTCGGCTGGGTGAAGACGGTGTCGGAGAGAAACCCGACGATGAAGTTGCCGGCGGTGAGCGCGATCAGGCCGGAGAGGATATTGTGAAACGCCATGACCTGGCCGCGCATCTCGTTGGGCGTGATCAGCGCGATGCCTGAGTAAACTCCTGAGATGTTCCAGTTCAGGAACAGTGCGTTCAGACCGTAGCCGAGCAGCGCCAGCCGTCCCGACGGCACGATGCAGGCGAAGGTACCGAACACCACCATCGACAATGCGCAGCACGTTGCGGCGATCATCGGTGCATCCTGATGCCCGCGCCTGTTCAGCCAGGCGATCACCCAGCCGCTGTTGACCGCTGCGAAGATGCTGATGGGCATGCCGACGGCGCCGAGCACCCAACCGGTCTGGGCCGCATCCCAGCCGTGTGCACGAATGAACAGCGCCGGGAACCAGCCGACGATTGCATAGACGCACACCAGGTTCAGCACGGTGCCTAGCATCAGCGAGCCGAACGCGCGCGGATGACTGCGGAAAAGCGCGAGAATCGGTTTGAGGCTGATCGCAGAAGCCGTGGTACCAGCTCCGTAGCGCTGGGGTTCTCGCACGGTGAGCAGGATGACGAGCGCAAGGATCAGGCCTGGCGCGCCGCACTGGATGAAGACGATCTGCCAGGCCGCCATACCGCTGAACACCGCGTGGCCGGCGATCAGCTTGTCGGCGATGATCAGGAACACGCCGGAGAGTGCCATAGCCGAAGCGGTGCCAAGCGAGCTTCCCGTGACGAACACGCCATAGGCCTTGGGCCGCACGTCGGGCTTGAAGTAGTCGGCGATGAGAGAGGCGGCGCATGGTACGAGTGCGGCCTCACCGATGCCGACCAGCATGCGCGCGATGAACAAGTCACGGTACGTGTCGGCAAAGGCGCAGCCGATCGTCGCCACGCTCCACAGGAACACTCCGGTCACCAGCAGCGGCACCCTTCGGGATCGGTCGCACCATCGGCCCAGCGGCAGGCCGAGCACGCTGAAGAAGAGGCTGAAGGCCATGCCCTGGAGCAAGCCAAACTGGGTGTCGCCGATGTTCAGGGCCGCTTGCAGGGGCACGATCAGCAGGCCGATCGAGACCCGGTCGAGGATCGCCAGCGCATAGGCGAGTGTCAGCAGCGAAACGATGTACCAGGCATATCCGCGTGGCTGAACGCGATGTTTGGGGCCGGCCACTACGGCACCTCGAGCGAAACCGTGGTCGCGCTTACGGTGGTGGCATCCGACGGCAGCACGCTCCGCACCGGCGCGCGGGGGCCTGACGGAGACACGCCGCACTACCGCCACTTCGGACCCGACCTCACCGGCCTGTTCAGCGGCGATTGCGGCACGCTTGGCATCAAGGCCGAAATCACCATGCGACTGATCGCACTGCCACCCTTCGAAGACCACGCCTCCTTCTCGTTCCCGAGCGGCGCGGCTTTGCTGCAAGCCATGGCGGAAATCGCCCGCTCCGGCATCGCGGCCGAGACCTGCGCGTTCGATCCCGGGCTCACCACGGTGCGCATGAAGCGCGCCTCGCTCGCTGCCGACGTCAAGACGCTGGGCGCTGTCGTCGCTAAGGAGAAGAGCTTCGGCAAGGGGCTGCTCGCCGCGGCAAAGATCGCGGTGGGCGGGCGCAACTACATCGCTCAGACCGACTCTCCGCTGCACGTCATCTGCGAAGGGCGCTCCAAGGCGGCGGTCGAGCACGACATGGCACAGGCGCGGCGTATCGCTTCCCAGTTCTCCGGCCTGGAGATCGAGAACAGCATCGCCAAGGTCATCCGCGCCATGCCGTTTCCGGCGCTCAATTCCATGCTCGGGCCGACGGGCGAAGCGTGGGTTCCGGTGCACGGCGTCGTCTGTTGTCGACCGCACCGGCCATCTTCGCCGAGATCGAGGCGCTCTACGCCGCCCGCAAGACCGAGATGGAGGCGCACGAGATCTCCACTGGCTACTTGTTCACCACGATGGCGACCAACGCGATCATTATCGAGCCGGTCTTCTTCTGGCCCACCGGCTGGCGTCCCGTTCACGAATCCGCCGTCGAGCCCGCGCACCTGGCGCGCCTCACGCAGCGGCCCGAGAACCCGGCGGCAACAGCGCTCGTGACCGAGTTGCGCAAGGAAGTGGTGGCGATCTTCGCTCGGTATGGCTCGGGGCACTTCCATATTGGTCGGACCCGCCCGTACCGCGAGAGCCGCGATGCGCTGACGAAGTCGCTGCTGGACGCGATAAAGTTGGTCATGGACCCGCATGGAATCTTCAATCCCGGTGTGCTCGGCTTCCCGCCCGAGCCCCGACCATGAGCGGGACCTATCGCGCGATCCAGCTCCAGCAGTTCGCCGGTTCGTTCCGCGAAGGTGCACGGATCGTCGAGCTGGAGCACCGCGCGCCTGCGCCGGGCGAGATCAGCATCCGCAACCAGTTCTGCGGCGTCAACGGCATCTTCGACACGCAGATCGCGCGTAACGCGGTGGACTACGTTAAGATCGGGCTGCCGACGCTGACCGGGGTCGAAGCGCTGGGCGTGGTCGAAGGTGTAGGTGAGGGTGTCACCGAGTTTGCCGTTGGGGATGCAGTGGTCACCACCCGTTTTCGCGGCGGTTACGCGAGATCAACATCGCGCCAGTCTCGCACTTCGTGAAAGTGCCGGACGGGCGGCCCGAGTGGCTGGCACTCGCCTCCACCGGAGTCTCAGCCGCCATGGCGCTAGAACATATCGGGGCGGTGAAGAACGGCGAGACGGTCGCCATATCAGCGGCAGCGGGCGGCCTAGGGCACTTATTGGTGCAACTCGCCCACTTGCGCGGCTGTCACGTCGTCGCGGTCTGCGGGGGTGAGACAAAGTCGCAATTCGTCCGCTCCCTGGGCGCCGACAGGGTGATCGACTATCGCTCCCTTTCGGTCGGCGATGTCCTCCGCACCGAGTACCCGGACAAGCTCGACGTTGCGATCGACACGGTGAGCGGCGGCATATTCGATGCCTTTCTGGAGAACGTCGCCACGCACGGACGCGTGGTCGTCGGCGGGGCAGCGGCTGATCTCGAAGGCCGCCCCGAGATCATCACCGCGCCTCGCATCGCGCATAAGCTCTATTACAAGGGCGCTTCGGTGCGCGGGTTTATGAATGGCCTGCTTGCCGAGCACTGGCCGCCTGTTCGCGAGAAGGTGTTCGACCTCTACGCCCAAGACCAGGCGAAGGTGGTCTTCGACGAGGTCCGCTTCACCGGACTCAACGGTATCTTCGATGCGGTGGAGCGGCTGCTGTCCGGACGCTCGATGGGCAAGGTCATCGTCGACCTGCGCAGCTGACGGCTCCTTGCGGGGACCCGCGTCACTGCGGTTTAGCCGGTGGGTGGCCAAGCGGCGAATTCAGCGCGACCATCGGGGGCTTGGCAGCGCACCTGAGGCGTGGTGCAACAATGACGAAGGAGCGAAGTTTCGTGTCCCTAAGGATTAAGGTTCGTTTGGCACTGCTCCTCGCGGCATCCTCAGCGAGCCCAATGATTGCGCATGCGGAACCACCGCTGTTCGCCGAAGCGACCCCGCCCAGCGCGCCTGACTATGCGGACGCGCGGAACTGGGCCGCAGGTCCGGCGGGCCCGGGTGCCAGCGCCGCAGTGCCAGGCGGTGCGAGTCCCGCTGCCAGGAACGTGCCCGCCGACGTGTTCTACATCCATCCCACCACCTTTCGCAGTACCGTGCAGTGGAACCAGGACCTCTCGGACGCCACCACGAACGCCTGGACCGACGCTAGCGTGATCGCCCGACAGGCCAGCGTGTTTAATGCGTGCTGCCGGGTTTTCGCGCCGCGATACCGCCAAGCCTCTTTCCTCGATCGCGAAGGTGGGCGGATGCAGGCGCTTGAGCTTGCCTACAAGGATATCGAGGCCGCGTTCGATTACTACATCGCACATGAGAACAAGGGCCGCCCCTTCATCCTCGCCGGCCACAGCCAGGGTGGGTTCCTGATTGCGGAGCTGCTGCAGAAGCGGATCACCGGTACGCCGCTGCGTGATCGCATGGTGGCTGCCTACACCATCGGCGTCGGCGTGGCGGGCAGCGAGATTGCGGCCCGGTTTCCCGACGTGAAGCCGTGCCGAATGCCGACGGAGACGGGTTGCCTGCTGCAATGGAACGCGATGCTGTCGGACGCCGACCTGGCAACCGCATCGAAGCGTTACGCCAAGTACTATACCGACCGGTTCGGCCCTGCTGCCGATCCCGCGCCGATCTGCATCAATCCGCTCACCTTTGACACGAACCGTGCCGCGGCGGCTGCAACCCAAGCGAAAGGGGCAGTGCCCGGCGATCCTGGCGAAGGCGCTCCGCGTCCGCTGATCCGCGGCGCAGTCGCGGCCGAATGCGTCCACGGTTTGCTCTCGGTCAAGCCCGCTGCTGCACTGGCGCTCAAGCCCTTGCCGGGTGGAGTGATGCACTATCACGATTACGGCCTGTTCTACGAGGACATCCGGGAGAACGCCAAGCTGCGCGTCTCAGCCTACCTCAAGTCCCGCAAGCGGAAGCGCTGAGTATGTCCGACTACTCCGATGCCACCGTCGATGCGACTTTCCCGGTGCTTTGTGTCTATGCCGACGAGCAAGGCGGATCGCACCTGATCGAGGTCGACCTGCCTGGCATGTCACGCAAGGTGCGTCCGGACGGCACCAGCGAGTTCGGGGGCGTGATGCCGGCAACCGCGTTCGGGGTGGTCACCCCAATGCAGAACGGCCCCAAGTTCATCGACTGGCATATTTCTAAAATGGCGGGCCTGTCGTTGGTGATGAGTGGATCGTGGGAAATCGAAGTTGGCAGCGGTGAGCGCCGGCTGCTGAGCGCTGGCTCCGCGCTGCTGATGCTCGACACCACCGGCCAGGGCCACCGCGCTCATTACCGCGAGCCAGGCTGCGGCATCGGCATCAGCTTCGCGCCCGAGACCGAGGCGGCGTACCGGACGATCCTGGCTAAGGCGCTCGCGATCGCTGCCGCCGCGTATTGATGCAATTCGCCAAGTGGGTCGAGCGCGCCGTTTTTGATCAACACGCGGTTACCGCAGCTTGATCACATGGACAGCCCAGGGTCTGTGACCCAGCATCCATCTGGTCAAGAGCGCGCAAGTCGGTTGCAAGTAGGCAGACTTGGAAAGACAGAACGCATCAAAGCGGCGGCGCTCTTCGCAGTTGAGGTGAGCACCGGCGTTTTCGCAACGTCGTGAAAAAGTTATGCTTTACCAGAAATTCAGGGGGTTTATAATCATGACATCTGTTTCACGTTATCTTAGTTACTTTGGTTGTTCTCGCGCGGCGATCATCTCCAGCATCGTTACTATAGGTGCGCTTGCCGCTCCTGCTCAGGCGCAGGACGCCGTATCGCGCGACGGAGCGTCAAGCGACGGCACGATCGTCGTCACTGCACGGCGCAAGTCAGAAGACATCCTTAGAACGCCAATTACGCTCAACGCGCTGACCTCCGAAGAGCTTGTCGCTAAGGGTTCGGCGACTCTACAAGACATCGCGCAGTCGGTGCCGGGCATGAACGTCCAGAATGCCGCCACCACCGGCGCGCGCGCCGACCGCTCGTTCACCAGCATCCAGCTGCGTGGTTTCGTGCCTTCGACCTCGTCGGCGCAGACCGCTTCGATCTTCATCGACGGCGCACCGGTTTCGGTCGCCACCGCACTCCAGGCGCTCACCAACCCGGAACGGGTTGAGGTCATCAAGGGGCCGCAGTCGGCGCTGTTTGGCCGTCAGACCTTTGCTGGCGCGATCAACGTCGTAACCAAGTCGCCGAGCGACCGTCTGTCCGGCTCGGGCACCTTCGCGATCGGCACGCGCGGCAACTACGACATCCAGGCCGAGATCAGCGCGCCGCTGATCGAGGACGTGCTGGGCTTCCGCGCTAGCGGTCGCTATGTCGGCAAGAACGGATCGTACAAGAACTACGGCATCCCCAACGAGACGCTGGGAGATCAAAGCACGCTGACCGGCTCGCTGGCGATCGAGTTCACTCCGGCCTCGAATCTGACCTTCAAGCTCTTCGGCCTCGCCACCGAGCTCGATGACGGTCCGGCCGCGACTGGCCTGATCACCGCGGGTGCAATCCCCGGCATCACCACCGCCCAGTCGAACTGCATGGTGCGCACGTTTAAATGGTTCTGCGGTGTGGCACCCAAGTTGTCGGGGATGACGCCCTCAGCGAACACCATAAGAACCCCGGCTCTCGTCAACTTCCTGAACCTTCAGACCGGCGACCGCTATGGCGCGGGCATCGTTGGCCGGGTGTTGGATGCGGACGAGAGCGTCGACGGCTATGGCCTCGTCAATCACTTCCGCCATGTCCACTTCAACGCAGATTGGAACTTGGGCGACAGCGGCTTCTCGCTGCATTCGCTGACCTCGTACAACACCGAGAAGAAAGCCGAACTGGCTGACCTCGACAACACTTTCAGCAGCAGCCTGGTTGGCGCGCGCCCGGGTATCACCTATCCGGTCGAAGGCTACTACAACTTCCCCTTCATGATCGAGGCGGACTCCAAGGACTTCTCGCAGGAGCTGCGCACCAGCTTCGAAAACGGAGGACCGCTGCATGCCTCGTTCGGCGGCAGCTACCTCTATTCGCGCGCGCAGTCTGACAGCGGCAGCCCTTTTCTGACCAGCTTCACGTACGGCGGTGCGGCACAGTCACGCACCTACGGCGTGTTCGGCAGCTTGGGCTACGACTTCTCTGACCAGTTCTCGCTAAGTGCCGACGCCCGCTATCAGATCGACAAGCTCTATGCCTTCGCTGGGCAGACGGGTTTCATCGATCGCATCAACAACGTCACCATCGCACCCAACGAACTGATCACCAGCGCCACTTACAAGAACTTTCTTCCGCGCGTGATCGGCCAGTTCAACTGGGACTCGCGCAACATGATCTATGCGTCCTACTCCAAGGGCGTGAACCCTGGCGCGTTCAACACCACGTTCCCCTCCTCGCCCGAGCCGCAAGTGCGCGCCGAAGCCGAGCGGCTGGGCTTCCAGGTCGCGGTCGATCCCGAGAAGATCACCAACTACGAGCTGGGCGCGAAGGGTAGGCTCGGCCGAATGACTTACGAGGTGGCCGGCTTCTACGCCTTGTGGAGCGACCAGATCCAGAACCAGTCGATCACCATCATCAAGCAGTGCGCACCAGGGCAGACGGTTGCGCAGTGCGGCGGCAACGCCGCGGCCGGTTCGCCGCTGCAGGTAACGGCCAACACCAACTCGGGCAGAGTGCGCGTCTACGGTGCGGAAGCCACTCTCGGCATCAATCTTGCCGAGGGCCTGAACCTCGATCTGAGTGGCGCCTATGTCGAGACGTTCATCCTTTCGGCGAACAATGCGACCGTCAGCAACTTCTACTACGGTATTCCCAACGCCGACTTCCGCGGGAAGGAGAACCCGTTCGTGTCGAAGTGGTCGGGCTCGGCCTCGCTGTCATACGAGGCGTCGATCAGAGACGAGCTGAAGGGATTCGGCCGCGCCGACTTCTCGTACAAGACGGGTGGCTGGTCCGACATCAACAACTCGGTCCGCGCGCCCGACATGAACCAGTTGAACGTCAGGCTCGGCGTCAAGGACAAGACGTTCCTGGCCGAATTCTGGGTCACCAACGTTTTCAACAACACGGCGTACTACAACGTCAGCAGCCAGAGCCTGACAACTGCGGTGCTCCCGGCCAACACCGGAGCTTACGGAGCCTTGGTCGCGCAGCTTCGCGACAAGCGTACCGCTGGCGTCCGCTTCGGCGTCAACTTCTGATCGAAGCAGGCTGCGTCCGGCCGGTTCAACTTCGGCCGGACGTGGCTTTCCATCATCGGCAGAGCCTTGCTCAGCCATACCTCGGTCGTTTGATGGCGCCGGAGTAGACCTGCGGAACCTGTTCGGGGGAAGTTCCATGTCATCGAAGGATGCCTTGAGTTGAAGACCTTCAAGCTTTCGCGCCGCCACTTTGTGGCCGCATCCGCTGCGTTGCCCGTGCTGGGACGCAGCGCTCTGGCTCAAGAGAAGGCCGACGTCATCGTCATTGGTGGCGGCCTGGCCGGCCTCCACGCAGCCCTGACGCTGATCGAGCTCGGAATGCGCCCGATCGTGCTCGAGGCCGGCGCGCATGCGGGCGGACGAGTGAAGACGGTGGTCACTGCCGAGGGCGCGATCGACGTCGGTGCGAGCCAGATCGGCCGCAGCTATGCCAGGGTGATCAAGGCCTGTTCGACCTTCGGGCTCAAGCTCGTCCCCGAGGACCGCGACCTGCTCGGTTTCGGCGCGCGCTACATGGACACCTGGATCGATCCCAAGACCTGGAGCAGCAACCCGCTCAACCAGTGCGTGGGCGAGGAGCGCGCCATTCCGCCTATGCTGATGGGCCAGGCTGTCGCGGCAAAGTACAACCCTCTGCGCGAGCTCGATGATTGGCTCGACCCTCGCTTCGCCGAGTACGACGTCAGCCTGCGCCAGCTCATGCAGCAGAAGGGGTACAGCCCCCAGGCGATCAAGCTTGCCAGCCTCTCGGCACCCGGAATCGGCATCGACGAGACCTCGATGCTCCGTATGTGGCAGGAGGACACGCGTACCGCGCTCGACAAGAAGCTGGGCGGTCCGGTGGCGCAGGAAGCACACCGCGACCATCCCTTTGGCGAGGCGAACAACCGACAGCAGGTGAACGGACTGGCGCAGATCTCGAACATCGAGGGCGGCTGTCAATTGCTGCCCCTCACCATGGCGGCGAAGCTCGGCGATCGGCTGCGCTTGAACAAGGCCGTCGCGCGCATCGAGATGACGGACACTGGGGCCACCGTCACCTGCTCGGAGCGCAGCAGCTACAAGGCACGCTTCGTCGTGTCGGCGGTCCCGTTTTCGATGCTGCGCCATGTCGAGATCGTGGCAGCGGTGAATCCGGCGATGCGCCAGGCGATCACGCGCATGCCTTACGCCAATACCGCCCGAATGTACGTGACGGTAGAGAAGCCGTTCTGGCTGGAGGATGGGCTCCCGGCCTCGTTCTCGACGGACGGTCCGATGGGCATGTTCTGGGCGATCGACAATCACAAGGGGGCCGGTGCGCACCGGGCGATGATCGTCATGGTCGGCAACGTCGCGCAGGCGATCGCGCAACGTCCGGCGGCAGGCGTAGAGCAGTTCCTGCTGGACGAGCTGGCGCGGCTGCGCCCCGCCTCGAAGGGCGTGGTCAAGATCGCGACGTACAAGGACTGGCTGCGCGATCCGCTGCAGCGTGGCTGCGGCTTCAGTCTGGCTCCCGGCCAGGTAAATGCTTTCGCGCGCAGGATGGTCGAGCCCTGGCAGGTCATGCACTTCGCGGGCGAGCACACGCGGCGGCTCGATTTCGGCATGGAGTCCGCGTTCGAGAGCGGCGAGCGCGCCGCCCTCGAGGTGTTCGGCCGCGCTTAGGCCGCGCCGCCTCGAGATCAAGCAAGCAGGAGCAACGGTGATGAAGACTATCTGGATCGTGATCTCGGCTCTCATGGTGGTCGCGCCCGGCTCGGCCTCGGCGGGCGAGGCGCCGGCAGGCAACCCCGCGGTCGGGCAGAAGATGTTCCTCCAGTGCCGCGCCTGCCATACGGTGGCTGCAAACGCGCCGCACAGCATCGGGCCCAATCTCAACGGAGTGGTGGGTGCGCGAGCGGGTACGCGAAAAGGGTACAACTACTCGCAGGCGATGGCTGCGGCGGGGCTGGTGTGGAACGCCGCGACGCTCGACCGCTTCCTCACACGCCCGAGCGCTGCAGTACCGGGCACCAAAATGGCTTTCGCCGGCATGGCTGCCCCGAAGGCCCGCGCCGACATGATCGCCTACCTTGCGACGCTCAGGGCATCGCGTCGCTGACGCCCTGGATCGGGCTATGGCGCACGCCCGCAAGGCGACGCTGTCGAACACCTCGGGCGCCGTTGAGTTTCACCGCGGCTTCGGCCTGGGCATTAAGTACGACCTGATGGCCTACTTCGTGTCGCGCTACTTCGGCATCCGCTCCAATGGGGCGACCTATGCGCTGCTCTACGTCGCCTCTTCGGTGGGAGCGTGGCGCGGCCCGGTGCTGATGGGCTGGGACTTCGACCTGCACGGGACCTATTGCCTGTCGCTCGGCGTCAGCTCGGTCATGCTGATATCGAGCGCCATGTCGCTGCTGCTGTTGGACCGCTACCGCCAGTTCCCCGCGACGTAGCGACCGCCGCCCTAGCGGCGGTCGCTACCATCATCACTTCGGTGCGGCTCCGAACGGCTTGGCCGCTGCGGGCGGCTGGGGCGGGGCCCACCCTGCCGGGACGGCTGCGGGCCTCTGCTGGCGCGCGTAATTCTCCAGGCTGGAGAGTGAGGGGCCGTAGTCCTCGGTCGGAGCGTGCAGCCATTTCTCCCCCATAGCCCGCGCCGCTTCGACCAGATCATTGGGTAGCCCGGCGATCCCGTCGGAGACCGTGGAGAAGGTGCAGAAGTAGTTCACGTGGCCGGGTGCCTGGCCCATGAGCATCCAGGGCAGCCAGGGCGTGACACGCGCCCACGAGCCCTGATGCGGGATGTGCGTGAGACGCGGGTTCTCGGCGTCGGCGCGCTTGAACACGTAGACGAAGTGCTCAGACACACGATTCATCGGACCCGACGATTCCCGCGGCCACTTATCCGGCTGCAGCGCGTTGGGGTACATCATGTCGACTCCAGTGCGGAGCACGAGGGTGCCATCGGCGCCGTGCTCCCAACCCAGCAGCAGCGGCTTGCGCGCCGGCTTGTCCTTGTTCAGCCCGCCGTAGGAGGGCGGCTCCGGCGCGAACTCGCTGATCGTGTAGTTGAAGGGATCGTTCGCGATCGGCACGACGCGAACCGTCTCTTCGGTATAGGGGTTGTGCCAGCTCTTGAGAATTTGACGCGTCTGCGGATCGCGGTAGAACACCACTTCGCGCAGCAGGCGGCGCCAGCTGCCATCCGGAAGGCGCTGCGTGCGCACCACGCTGAACCCATCGAGATCGAACAGGGTGCGGATCTTCTCGTTATCGCGCACGCCGAAGGCCTTGCCGCGCACCCACCCGACCTTCTCGCGCGTCGGGTCGAGATCGGCGTCCAGACGGACGTACGTATCGCGGTTCCACTTGGGATCCTGGAAGTCGATCCGGGTGACAAAGTCCGGCGCCGCAGCAGCAAGGGCAGGGCGCCCGATCGCCGCTGCTCCCAAGCCCAACGCGGCAAGCCCCAGTCCCTCTCGTCGCGTGAACGTCGCATCCATCATGTGTAGCCCTCCATGGCGTTGATCAAGCAGTTGATCTTGGGTGGCGGCTTCATCGGCCTGATCGCCGACGAATGCGTCTCCGCCGAACTTGCCTCTGGCAAGCTTGCGCGCCTGCCGGGAACCCAGGTCGTCGCCAGCCGGTTCGGCCTGCTCGGCCCGCGTGACGACATCGAGACCCAGGCGATGGCGGAACTTAAGCAGATCCTGCGCGAAGAGGCCTTCCCACCGCTGGAGCATTGTCGGTGCTGGGCTGAGCCGGCGATCACTAATCCCAGCACGTTACCAAGCTCTGCATTCGATCACCCCGCCGGGAGCGATCTCATGCCACTTCGAGCGGCCGGGTGCGCGCCATCCGGCGCAGCAGCGGATTGAGCTCTGCCCCGAACAGCGGGATGTCGCGCAAGGCATCGAAGCCGGTCATGAGGAACCCGGTGATGCCCAGGTCGTAGTAGTCGCCAACGGCGTCCGCCACTTGCTCCGGCGTGCCCACCAGCACCGGCGGGATCATCGGCGTGGCGAACGACTGGCTGGCCTTCATCGCGCCCATCCAGAGTCGCTTGTCGACCACGTCGCTGCCGTCCGCAAGATTGGCGAGACGGTTGAGGCCGCTGCCGCCTTTGCTGGTCGTCAGCGTATCATCAATGCGCATGCCCGGCACGCTGGCGGTCTTGCCGGCCTCGCGCAGCGCCTGCTGCCGCTCCGCGGTAGCCTGGACGTTGTCTAGCACGTCCTGCGCCTTCTTCCACGCCGCTTCCTCGGTGTCGCCGATGATCATCTTGACCGATGCCTGAAGCTTGATCGGGCGACCTGCTTTCGCCGCCGAAGCCTTGATGCTGTCGGCGAACGTGCGCATCTGCTCGAGCGGCTGGAGGCCGCTCATCGCGTAAATGTCCGCGCTCTGGCCGCCGAACTCGAGCGCCAGCGGCGAGGCGCCGCCCCAGTAGATGGGAATAGAGCCGTTGTACGGGCGCAGCTCGCTCAAAGCGCGGTTGAACTTGTAGAAGTTCCCCTCGAACGTGACCGGGTCAGTGGCGGCCCAGACGAGCCGCAGAACCTCGACATATTCGCGGCTGCGGCGATACCGCTCATCCTTGGTGAGGAAGTCGCCGTCGCATTGCGTCTCGATGTCGTTGGCAGCGGTGATGATGTGCACCCCCGCGCGGCCCTGGCTCAGGTGGTCGAGCGTCGCGAACAGGCGCGCGGCCATGGTCGGGGCGATGAAACCAGGACGATGTGCCACCATGAACGCCAGCCGCTTGGTGATCGCCGCGACATAGCTGGCAATCGGGAGTGGATCGGCGGCGAAGCTGTTCTGCAGGATCAGCACGCGGTCGTAGTCGTTGGCCTCGAACAGCTGCGCCAGCTTGCCAATGGTCTCCAATTCCAGCGGGGCGCCCACGGCCTGCTGTCCGTCCTCGGAGGAGTCTTTGTAGAACAGCACTCCCAGAAGTTCGATGTCCATGATCGTGTCCGTGCCTCTTGTGTGTTCCGGTGATGAGTGGATCGCGGGCCTACTTGGCAGGCTGCGTGGGCGGTGACGGCTTCTGCGCTTCCCGCCTGGCCGCCGCGGCTTGCTTCGCCGCCACGCAGTGCGCGTCGGGCACGCCGGGCGGGCAGGGGTTGAGCTTGGGTGCCAGGGGATCGTCCTTGGGCAGGCGCACCGTCAGGCTGCGCACGATTTCGTTGCCGATCGTGCGAGACGTGTGTCCGCGCCCCGTGGTATCGGCGGCCAGCACCATCTCTCCCGCCTTGAGGATGTGCTTGGATCCGTCTCCCAGCCCGATCTCAAGTTCGCCTTGGAGCACAATCAGGAAGCGCGGCGAGCTGACTCCATGCCAATCGACGAACATGCCGGGTGGCGCTTCGCCGATCTCGATGTCGGTGGTGTAGAGCCGCGACTGCAGCAGCTTGCCGGGGATGCCGCCGACATCGGGCAAGACGATCCGTTCCATGTGCGACTCGCCATCGGCGCCGCCATAGAGCCGCATGACCGTAAGGCTATCGGCCAACACGAGAGCGATCGGCTCAGAGAAGGCGGAAGGTGCGATCCCGCAGGCGGCGAGCAGCGCGAGGGGGAGCGCGAGATACCGACGGCGCATGGCTGCTGACGATCGGGAGGGGTGCATGGCTAGTCTGCCGCGCTCACGATGCCGGCCTTGCGCATGTTGGCGATAGCCTGGGCGATGCCGTCCGGATGTGTTTCGGGCGTGATCTTGACGGTGTCGGCTTCGCCCTCGGCAAAGCGGTCGGGCGGGAAAATCGTCAGCTGGTCGTAGTGGTGCGCCATCGGCTGGGTACGCAGGCGGGAGAGCAGGTTGACGTACTCGTCGTGCAGCGGCGTTGCGCGGGCGGTTCGCAGCGCGCCGATGTCGACCGTGGCGCGCGTGAGATGAGGCTCGGCAGGGGAGGCACGCCCGATCGGCTCGCCGCGCCAGTTGATAGCCGAGGCGGCGATCACGCCTTCGCCGGGCACGGCATCCGTCGCGCTGGCCGAAAGCAGGTACATCATGTTCTCCTGCGCGCGCGCCCGGTGCATGTAGGCGAGCCGGTCGCTTGAGTAGGAAGTCAGGTGGAGCAGCGTCTCGGCGCCGCGCAGCATGTAGGTGCGCGCGATCTCGGGATACATAAGTTCCATGCTGGACATCAGCGCCAGGTTACCCAGCCGGGTGCGCGCGACCGGAAACACCCCCTCGATCCCGACGGCATCGAGGTAGCGCTGCCAGACGTCGTGCGGCGAACAGGAGTGATTGGTGATTAGGCGGTAGTACCGCGCCAGGACGTCGCCGTTGCTGTCAAATACGAACGAGGCGTTGAAATATCGACCCGGGAAGCGGGCATCGGTGACGTACAGCATCGCGCCCAGAATCACGCCAAGCGACTGGGCCATGCCGGCGAGGCGCTCCACCTCCGGCCCGTTTCCCTCGACGATGCCGATAAGGTCGTTCTCGCAGTGCGCCACCGCAAACTCGGGCAGCAGCACGAGGTCGGCCGGCTCGTGGGCCAGCGATCGCGCCACGGTGGACTCCAGCGCGGCAATACGGTTGAGTCGCAAGCGGGTTGCTTCAGCCTTGTCCGCCGCACCCGCCACCGAGTGACTGGGCACGTGGTAGACGGCGGCCTGCCAGGGCGCGATGGTCATGTGCGGCCTCCCTCGATGCCTCAGAGCTGATCGTGCCAGATCGCGGACGCGTCCGAGCTGCCGACCTTGGGACAGCCTTCCTTCGGCAGCTGCACGGAGACCATGAACGACCCGCCTTTGCCCGAGCGCGAGATGTGGCCTTTTCCGGTGCAGTCTTCGGCATAGGCGAGGTCGCCATGCATCAGCGGATAGATCGTACCGTCGTGTAGTTCGATGTTCATCACGCCGAAGATCGGGATCAGCAAAGTCGGGTGGTTGGCGACATGGAAGCCGAAACCTGCCCCTTCCGAGGAGCCGCCGATCGTTACGCGAAAGGCGGTGCGGCGCAGGAGTTGCGCGATCTGCTGCCCCTTGGGCGCGTTGGTGGGCAGCTTCTCGGCACGGGTGAGGCCGTCAGGCCCGCTGTAGAGATGATAGATGTTCTTGAACCAGGGGATCGGTCCCTTGCCGGGATAGTCCAGCGGGATGGTGCCGATCGAGGAGGGCGCCGCGGCGCCGGTCTCGGACGCCGATGCGCCCGAGGCCAGTCCGCCCAGGCCCATTGCGCCCAGAAGAGTAAGGAAGTCCCGCTTGTCGAGTTCGGTCTGCATGCGATGGCTCCAAGGATGAAGAGGATCAGCCGACCGTAGCGAGCGGACGGAAGGTGCGCGGTTCGTCCGCAGGTCGGCTCCAGATCACCGGAAGGCCCTCGCTGGGCTCAGGGTGGACGCCTTCAGGCTGGGATAGCAGGTTGATGCCGGGCACCGGCGTCAGCCCCTCGCGTGGGCACCAGTAGCTGTCATCGCCGATGACGCGGACGGCGAGCCCCGTGCGCGGCAGGGCATCCGACATGTTGCCTTTCGAGTAGTGCGGGATGTCGACGTGGAAGAGCACGGCGTCACCCGGCTCCAGGTCCCACGTCACGAAGCGGAACGGAAAGTCGGGGTTCTCGCGCTCTTCCTCGAAGTTCGGGAAACGGAAGGTGCCGTCCCCGGCCGGCCCGAAGCGCGACCCGGTCTCTATGCACCACTTGTGGTATCCGGCGACGAACTCGATCTGGCCGTTGAGCTTGTTAACGGGCGATAGAGCGATCCAGATGTTGGGGATCATGGTGCCCGTGAAGGGCCAGAAGTGATCGGCGTGCCACTGCATGATGCTGGGTGACATCGGCGGCTTGTGGAACAGATGGTCGTGGAACATCTGGATCGTGTCCGCGCCGATCGTACGGCCGACGACTTCGCCGACCGGTCCGTTAAGAATGAAGTTACGGAATGGCCCTTCGCGCCGCCAGATGTTGGCAACGCTGGTCATCGCTCCGTGCGAGGGGCCGGTGGTGCCCCAAGCCAGCGGATCGGCGATGACCTGCTCGGCCCCGGCGCGCAGGCTCTCGATCCATTCGGCGTCGAACATCTGGCGCAGGCAGACGACTCCGTCTCGCTCGTAGTCGTCCTTGTGCTGCTGGGTGATGGGGTTGAGAGGATGCTTGTTCACGTCAAACTCCAGGAATGAACCTTTGCCGAGACGGCGGGAATGCGGGGGCAGCGATGATGCGCTCTGCGGCTCGCATGGTCGAAGAGGCGGCCTTATAGATCGCGATCTTACGCTTGAGCTTGCTGACGTTCACTGCGAGATCCCGCTGACGCCCGGAGCATCAATCGAATTTGATTCATCAAGAAGAAGTATTGCTCGATTGCTCATGGTGCGGTTACTGCCGCTTGAGGGCATGCAATCATTCTCAAGTTTCTTGGTAATCGATGGCGGTAATATTGCTGCCGTATGCACATCTGAACGCCGGCTCTTAGGATAGCCGGGACGACGCGCCGAAACTCGGCTCAAGCCAATGCCTGAGCCAGGCCGTCGCCGGTGAAATCGTTTTGGGGCAAGGCAGCGGTGTGGGAACCGTTGTTGGATGCATCGTCCAGCTTCATCCTGCGCAGGAACAGGCACGCGAGCAGAGCGCAGGCCGAAGGGATCAGCGAGATCGCAAAGATGATCCCGGTGCGGACGTTCTCGGGCTGGGCCGCGCTGCCGGCGTCGTGCGCGGAGACGAAGCCGGCCCAACCCAGGATCAGGCTGAAGATGAAGGTGCCCAGCGCTGTCGTCGCCTTCTCCACCATCACGAACACGCCCGCAAGGATACCCTCGCGCCCTTCGCCGCTGGTCCGTCGGGTGAAGTCCATTGTGTCGGTCAGCACCGTATAAAGCCCGAAGAACAGGCCGCCCCCGGCGATCCCGCTGACGCCGCCGATGATCTGGAGCCATGGCGTTGGCTGGCCGGCGGGCATCAGGAACCAGGAAGCCATCGTGGCGATCTCCAGCATACCGGCCGCCAGAAGGCCGTTGCGCCGCCCGAACTTGGCCGCAACGCGCACCCACAGCGCCTGCGACAGCATCATCATGATGGTCTGGCTTAGGAACAGGCCGCCGAGGCTCGCATCCGAAACACCCAGCACGTGGCGCGTGTAGTACGGGATCGCAGTCGCATGCACGGACAGGCCGGTGAACATCGTAACCTTGAAGCCGATCAGGCACTGAAAGGGGCGGTTATCCTTGAGCGCGCGCAAGGTCTCCTTGACCGAGGCATGCGGCACCGCCTTGGCGTCTGCAGCCGGTGCAGGCTCTGCGCCGATGAGCAGGAAGGTCGCGCAACCACCCAGAGCGATCAGCGTCGCCAGGATCCAGGCAATCACGCCGTGGCCAGCACGGTCACTGCCGATCTGCGCCAGCAGGTAGGGCGCCGCCGACATCGCCGCGAGGCTTCCCAGCGAGGAGCCGTAGACGCTGAAGGTCATCAGCTTGGACCTTTCGCCGAAGTCCTGCGTGATCGACCGCCCCAATGCGAGGTAGGGGATACGGAACAAGGTGTAGGCGGTTGAGAACAGAATCAGCGAGGCTGTTACAAATGCCACCAGACCGCCGTCTTTGAGCGAAGAGGGCACGTTGAAGAGCAGGATCATGGACAGCGCGGCCAGGAGACCGCCGCCAATCAGGTAGGGGCGGTATCGCCCGTACCGCGTCCGGGTGCGGTCGCTCAGCACGCCGACGATGGGGTCGAGAATGGTATCGTACACGCGCGAGACTACCACCAGCGCTCCAGCGAGCGCGATCGACAGACCCAGCGAGTCCGTCATGAACCGCAGGTGCAACAGTCCCACCGCACTCACGAGCGACGCGGACGAGAACGAGCCGATCCCCCAGCCCAGCATAGCTGTGCGCTTCATCGATTGAGCCTCCCGATACATCCGCACAGGCTCTCACAGCGGGGTGGAACCGGGTGGACCGATTGAGATCTTCCTAACAGGCGATCAAAGATTGGCGGTCGATGATGGAAGTAGTCGGCGATGCCGAGTTCTTCGGCGCGAAGCTCAGGTCCTTGCAGCCGTTCGAAAGCAACCGCCTTACCGATGCGTGATGAACAACTGCCACCATACACGCATCAAATCTGCACGTAATTCCGAGGTCTTTGCGGAAGCGTGAATGCGTTTGCGATGAGCGTTCCCGGGGCCGCAGCTACTCTCTGCTCGTGCGCCGACGAGCGCGCGGACCGCGTGCCTCAGCCTTGCGTACATTTCCAGGCATCCACGAGCTCGGCCCCGGTCGCAAACCAGGTCTCGGATCGGCTTGCGAGCATCTCCAGCAGCCTCTCCAGCGAGTTGATGCGGTACGGCAAGGCCATGATGTATGGCGTCAGCTGCAGCGGCAGCATGCGACCGCCGCCTTCTTGCGCGGCTTCCGAGGTCAGCCAGTCGGCGGCATCCAGCATCTGCTCGGCGTAGCTTGCGGCCGAGTGCTGCTGAACGGTGATGATCTGGCGATCTGAAAGCTCATGGTTGAGCGGGATGTTGACCAGATCGCCCGCGCCGGTTGTCATGACGTAGGGCAACTCGTCGTTTGCCCAGTCGCAGCAGTACGCCACGCCGGCCTCCGCGAGCAGGCGCGGGGTCGCGAAGCTCTGCGAACGGGCGATCGAGTGCCAGCCGCGCGCACGGGTGCCGGTCGCCTGCTCCAGCACATCGAGCGAGGCGGCGATCAGCGCTCGCTCCTCGTCCTCCGGCAAGCCCGAGGCGATCGTGCCGTTCATGTCCGTCGAGTGCGCGATGATCTCGTGACCTGCTGCGACCACGTCCGCGACCAACGCCGGGTAGCGCTCCGCCACGGCGGCATTGGTGGCGAACGAGGCTTTCATGCCCACCTTCGCGAAAGCGTCCAGAAGACGATAGGCTCCAACGCGCAAACCGTACTCGCGCGAGGTGTAGTGGCGATAATCGGGTACGCCGTCTGCATGTGCCCCGATGCACGGAAGGGCTTGTCGGAAGGGGTGATCGGAAACCACTCAAGGCTCACGACCGGCCACACGGCCAAAGCCTTGCCCCCGGGCCATTGCACGGGCGGGCGCTCGCGCAGCGGGGACCACGCGTAGAGGTCATGGTCGTAGCCTTTGCGACGACGCGGATATTCAAGATAGGCAGGGTCGAGGCTCATGCGGCGTCTCCCACGGTCTGGAGCCAGTGCTCCGCGATGTCGCCCGAGCGGGTGATCCAGGCGCGATCGTCGGCAGCGATGTGGCGCAGGACCTCTTCGAACGGCCCGATGCGGTGGGGCTGTCCGATCAGGTACGAGTGGAGCGGGATGCACATGACCGTGCCCGAGGGCTCGGCCGCCAGCCGTTCGTACTGGCGGATCAGGGTATCGGCATACTCGCGCGGACTCATGTTGTAGACGAAGAACCCGTAGTGGTCGTTGACCTCGAGGCTGTAGGGCATCGAGATCAAGCGCCCGCTTGCGGTGTGCACCGGCATCGGCTGGTCGTCGTGGCAGAGATCGCAAGTGTAGCTGAGCCCATATTCCGCGATCAGTTCAAGCGTGCGAGGGGTGTGCGAGAGGGCCGGGGCGAGCCAACCCTTGATAGTCTGCCCAGTCGCCTCCCGTACCGTGCGGATTGAGTCCTCGATGATCGCGCGCTCCTGCGCCTCGTCAATGCCGTAGGAGTAGCGGGTGTTGTAAACGCCGTGGCTGAAGAACTCCCAGCCGCGCGCGTTGGCGTCCTCCACCACGCGCGGATGGTGTTGGCACAGTGCCACCGACAGCGGGACCGAGCCGGGGAAGCCGTGCTTGGTCATCACGTCTGCCATCCGCCAGTGCGAGGTGCGCCCGATCGGAACATCTCCCTAGAGGTGCCGCGCCGATTGCTCGCGAGGCGGATACCGCACCGGCCTGTTAGCAGGCGCGGCCTTGCCCTTCCATTCATTTGTATTGTAAGTATATCAAAATAGTGATCGATACAGGACCGAAAATGCAGGATCAGAGTTGCGAGCTTCCTCTGGTGAACCTTAGGGTGGTGGA
>Ga0163161_10001012_pt1 | contig 21410 bp, 19 predicted proteins | sample S45metaG_FD_129847 | JGI IMG/M metagenome (GOLD analysis project Ga0163161, IMG submission 129847) | Switchgrass rhizosphere microbial communities from Kellogg Biological Station, Michigan, USA - S4-5 metaG | ecosystem: Host-associated > Plants > Roots > Rhizosphere > Soil | place: USA... | reverse complement strand
GAAATTGCCTATGCACTGGGATATGAAGATCCTGCCTACTTTAGCAGACTCTTTTTTATCAAGACCGGCGAACCTCCATCTGGCTTCAGGTCTAAATACCTAAGTATACAGGAACCAAAACAGACGTAATCTTCAGTGATCTTTTTATGTCATCGAATAGAAGTAGAACGCTTTTGCTAAACATTACTGCAGCGTTAAAAGAAAAAAACAAATAATTTACAATGAAAACAAAGCTTATTGTATTGGTGGCCACCCTTATTTTAACATCGGTGAAAACCTTTGCAGGTCGGTACAATACTTATAATTACACGGGGTTAATCGACAGGTATCCGGTTACTTTATCTTTTCAGGTAAAAGAAGGCTATTTCGGTGAACCTGCAAAAAAACACTATAATATTATTGGGGTATATAAATACGATAAACTTAATCATCCCATCAGGCTTGAGGGCGTTTTTAACCTAAGTACCCAGGAGATTAAAATTTATGAAATTGGGACTAATGACAGGGTTTCTGCCACTTTTCATCTTAATTTTTCGCCTCAGCAACTCACAGGTAGCTGGAGCGGTGGTAAAAGTAAACTGAAAGTAAACCTGCGGCTTGTAAACAGACTCAGTGATCTTTCAGATGAAGCGTTCGATAACATCCAGACCCTTCAGTTTCCGTCTTTGAAAAATTATTATTTTATCGGTGTTTATGCCAAAAAGAGTAAATCTACAGAAGCATACATGCGCGAATTAAAGATCATCAATAAGGAAACTAATAAAATCTTTCAGACGCTTAATTTTGAACCTATCGAAACGCCCACAGGCAATGTCATGACCATCATTTACGATAACATTACGACGGGGAAAGGCAATGATTTTCTGATCTCCAATCAGATCGGCAGGGTTGGCGGATACCTTAATGTTAATTTTAATGTAAAGAACAAACGGTTTGTTCTAAATCCGGAACCCGTTGCAGAAGGGTTGTAAAGGTTGAAAAATGCAATGCTTTTAATTCGTGCTTATTGGTATATTTCCGATATTTTAGTTGATGATATAAATGACTAAGAACATTACTGCCAGCATGGTTGCTTAATGGTATTAGCCAATTGATTTAAAATGATTAAAGTAATTATTATAGACGACCATCCCATTGTATCTGACGGATTGAAAAACCTGCTTACTAACCATGATGATATGGAGGTAATAGCCTGTTACGATAACGGGAAGGCAGGTTTGGATGGAATAAACAATTTAAAGCCAAATGTGGTATTGCTTGATATTAGCCTGCCAGATATAAGCGGCGTAGAAATATGCAAACTGGTAAGAAAAACCGATAGCCAGGTTGGTATTATTGCCTTGAGCATGCATAACGAACGCCCTGTAATTAAAAGTGTTTTACAAAGCGGTGCAAATGGTTATGTTCTCAAAAATTCAGTAGGTCAAGAGATCATATCGGCCATTCAGACCATTTTAAGTGGCCAAAAATACCTGTGCACCAAATCGAAAGAGATTATGTACAGCCCCCAAAAAGGCAATCTGGTAGGAATACCACACATTACCCGTAGAGAAAAAGAAGTACTGGAGCTGGTAGGCAAAGGACTAACCACAGGGCAAATAGCCACACATTTGTTTGTCAGTCCTCATACGGTTGAGAGCCACCGTAAAAATCTGATCGAAAAATTTGAAGTAGCCAGTATGTCGGCAGTAGTAAACCTGGCTATAAAATATGGGTTGATATAATGAAAATCTTTTTATTGATAATCTCTATGATAGATAATTACTATTAATTGCTTATGTGCGATCTAAGCAAATACCCGTTAAGCAGTAACATTCAATTCTATATTAATAGAAGTGCCTGGTTTATTTTCAGCCGATAAAATTTCCATTTCACCATCTAAATAGGCTACCCTGTTTTTTATATTCTGAATGCCCATGCCTTTAGTTAAATAGGCGGGATCAAAACCCTTGCCATCATCTTCTATGGTAATATAAAATATATTGTCGTTTTGCGAGCACTGCAACAAAATGTTTTTTGCCGCTGCATGCTTAACGGCATTGTGTATGGCCTCTTGTATAATGCGGTATACACTAACTTGTTGTTGTGGCAAAAATGCACGTTTAACGCCCAGGTATTTAAAATCAATGTTCAATTTGTCAGATGTTAACGATGCGCACAAGTTCCTTAATGATTCCTCCAACCCAAATTTGAGCAACATTTCTGGCATCATGTCGTGCGCTATCCGGCGTAGTTCATTTATCGAACCTTCCATCTGATCCATGATTTGGTACAGTTCAGCATCATCGTTGTTTTTCTTTTTTGTGGCGTAATTAGAAAGATTGATCTTGATTCCCGCAAGCGTTCCGCCCAATCCATCGTGCAAATCGCGGGCAACCCTGTTCTGTTCCTCTTCTTTTGCATTTAACATGGCCTGAACAATTTTTATTTGTTGCCTGCGGTCAAAATCTTCTATTTGTTGCTGGTGGTTTAAATCTTTTTGTACCGTTAATTTTTTACTGCTCCTGTAAAAAAGCCAGCCCAAAATGGCAACGATCAATAAAAACAAACAAGCTATACCAAATGACCAGCTTAATAGCTTGCTGTTTTTTGCTGATAGATTTGCTTTTTCATTTTCGGCATTAAGAGCAATTATTTTTTTCTCTTTTTCTGCTGTTTTAAATTTTACTTCAAGTGCACTTATTTTGTGTTCAACCTCCTGGGCATTTATACTATCCTTTAATTTGCTGTATTTTTTAAGCCAGGTATAGGCCATTTTACTGTTGCCTAATTTGCTGTAGGTTTCTGATAGTTCAAAATAATAAATCAGATCATCCGAAGAGTGCTTATGCACAGCAAAGCCTTCTACATTTTTTCTTAAAACTGCTAAGGCTTTTTGATATGCTTTCTGCTTGATGAATAGCCGATATATCTCTAAAGATAAATTTCGCTCCATATTGTATTCTTTTGATTGTACAGCGAGCGCTTCCCCCTTTTTTAAAGACTGTAATGCTTTGCTATATGCTTTGACTGCTGTATAATATGTTCCTTCTACTACGTAGAATTTCATGTAATTTATGGGGCTTGTAGTTTTAATAAGAAAAGCTTTAGCCTTGTCTAGTTCTTTTTTTGCCGGTAATGTGCTGTTTTGAAATAAATAATTTCGACCAAGACTGATGTGATTTTGGTACAATTCATTAATATATACGGTTGGTTGTTTTTCCAATAACGAAATAGACAATCGAAGATATTCCGCTGCTTTGTTGTATTGTTGGCAATCCATAAATATCATCGCTATATTATGATAATTCACCGCCAGATGTTGAACATTGCCTGTTTTTTTTACCAGGGGAATAACTTTATTGATAAAAATATCGATAGAAGTAATGGAGTTATCTTTTATACTGAATTCTAAAATGGCATATTTCGACCAACATTTGCTTCTAAAAAGAAATGCCTCTTTACTATTAAATTTCGATAGCTGTTTGTCGGCTTCCAAATAGTTGGTTTCACTTTTCGAACTATTGGTCGAAAAATAATATCCGCCCAGATAATAATAGTAAAGCGCCTTAACGTAAGGATATTTATTGCCATATTTTAAACCTTTTGCAAGGAAATTTTTAGATTTTAAGGTATCGCTGTCTAACCAATAATCTGATAAAAGGAATAATGAACGCGCTTTTATGCTATCAGATTTGGCATTTGCCGAAAGTTTTAACAAACTATCCGGGTAGCGTGTATCACTTATGGGCAATTGTGCAAATGATAGGTGAGCACAAACCATAAACAAACAGGATAGAGCGATTTTTTTCATTAAAAGCACATAGATTATGGGTGTCAAACATAGCTAAACTACACAATTCAGCTATAATTCCTGATAAACTTTCTACTGTTCATTTCGAAACAAGCATAACGGTAAAATCAAATATCCCCGAAATCAGGGATAGATACAGGCGTGTTCCAGTCTAACTTTGGGTATTATATTATAAGATGATTAGAAATTTTAAAAAACTGCAAAACTGTTGATTTAAGAAGAACAAAACATGACTTTATCTATAGAGCGGTACTCCAGGTTTTAATGGAGTAAAAAGCATAGAATTAAATTAATAACTGTCTCTTAATCGCCCATGGTAAAAACCTGGATAAATTTTAGCAAGTTATCCGGGTTTTTTGCTTATTGAATCGATATATTATATTTATTATCAGTCACTTAAGGTTGTGGTGAGGCCAAATAAAACTTTGAAAAAATGATGAACAAAAGAATATCAAAAATACTGTTGATTAAAATGTTGCTTTTATGTTGTAGCATAATGGGCTATGCACAGAAAACCCCAGAATGGGTTCTTCCTGCTACTCCTTTTAATGAAGCAGAAACGGCCAAATTGATGGAAAAAGGAACGGCTACCATACAAGGAATAGCCACATTGAAGAAAAAAGGAAAAGATAATTTTGGTGTTAAAGGGAGCCAGATTTTGCTATTCCCGGTAACACCTTATTTTACTGAATTTTTGGAGTTGAAGAAAAAATTTAATAGCCGTAAAAAACAAGCTTCTATGAGTCCCGTTGCATTTACTTACCGGGTAGAAGGCAGGTTTTTGGATAATAAGGGAACGTTTCAGTTCACCAACCTGAAACCCGGAAAGTATTATGCAATTAGCTGGATAGCCTTTGCCAGGCAAAAAACAGTTGCCGTTCAAACCGGCACAAGCACTTCTTATAATGTTTATGGATATGCTTTAGGCTCGTCGCCAATTTATGAGGATCAGTATTACGACGTTTTTATTGAAAATGAAGTAAGTGGGTTTGTTGAGGTTAAAGAAGCTGGTGCATTAGTAAATGTAGTAGTGAGCAATTAAAATGAGAAAAATAATGAAGAAAAAATATATCTATTGGTACCTCATCATTATAGAGGTGATCATACCTTTTGGCGCTTTTGCCCAAACGATAAAAATTCCGGATCCAAATTTTAAGAAGAAATTGATTGTTCTGGGTATTGATCTTAATGGAGACGGCGAAATTCAGCTTGCTGAAGCACAAAAAGCAACTAAGCTCAGTTTAGATCAGGCAGGTATTAGTTCGCTGGAGGGTATCAAAAATTTCACGAATCTAAAAGAGCTAAGCTTTTGGAACAATCAGGTACAGGTACTGGATCTGGAAGGAATGAAAAACCTGGAAAATATTTTTGGCTACAACAACCAGATCCAACGCGTCAACCTTAAGGGATTAATCAACCTCAGAAATTTATACATCCATCAGAATCAAATCAATGTAATAGATTTTACAGGACTACAAAAGCTCGAAGATATAAACATGCTACAGAATGCAGTTAATAAAGTTAGTATTTCAAATCTTCCAAAACTTGTGCGTATTGAGTTTCAGAAAAACAGACTAACCGAGTTTAAAGTAACAGGGTGCCCTGCGGTAAAGCTGATCAGGTTAGCTGAAAATCAGTTGGCAAAATTAGATTTTAGTAAGTTTAAAGAACTTGAAGAATTGTCTCTGAGCGATAACCCCTTGGTTGAGCTTGATATATATGGCTTAAGAAAACTTAAACAGTTAGATTGTTCATACACCCTCTTAACAAATGTTAATATGAGCGGAACTGTAAGTTTAGGCAGAATGGAATGGTAAAGATTCTTGAAATTTTCTGCTAACACGTGAAGAACAATCTTAATAAAAATCAGATGCAAGATTCTTCTTTATGGTTATCTATTTGAAGCAACAAGTAAAAAAAAGTTAAATTGAAACAAATTAACCTCTATGCTATCATCAATAGGTATACGAAGCTGTTCGTATATTTTGTATTTTTCGTTATGCCTTTCTTTTCTGTTTTGGGGTTACAGGCACAAGATAAAGTGAAATTTGTAGGAATTTTAAAAGATAATGCAAATCAAAATATTATCGCATTTGCTACTATAAGGTTAACTAAAAATGATTTATCTAAATCTATTGTATCTAACACCCTTTCTGATGCTACCGGTCATTTCACAATCAGCGCTGATACGGGTTCCTATCTGCTTTCGATAAATTTCTTTGGCTACATTAAATTAGAGCAAACATTGAAAATTTATAAAGGTATGCCTGAAGCGGTTTTCTTAATGAAGCCCTCCGCCAATCAATTAGCACAAATTAATGTTACCGCTCAAAAAGCGTTGATTACACAAGATAAAGACAAACTCATTTATAATCTTGATCAGGATCCGTCTGCCAAAAGTGAAAATCTGACTGAAATTTTCAGGAAAATACCTATGTTAAGTGTAGATGGGGAAGGTAATGTGCAATTAAATGGGCAGGCAAATTATAAAGTATTGCTTAACGGGCGTGAAACTGCAATGTTTGCCCAAAGCACCAAAGATGCACTTCGCGGGTTTCCTGGAGCAGTGGTATCAAAAATTGAAGTGATTACTGCACCTTCTGTTAAATATGATGCTGAAGGTATTGGAGGATTGATCAATATCATTACCAAAAAATTTATTTTAGGTTATAATGGGTATTTTAGCGCATACTACTCGAATATAAATTACCAAACAAGTACCAATTTTAGTGCCCGGGCAGGAAAATTTGCGATGACAGGAACCTACTTTCTGAGCGGAAATTATAGCAACAGGTCTCAGGTAACAAGCGAAACAGTACCATCGAAACCATCTGTTTATCAAAGACGGTTTTTAGAAGGTGAGCGCATTACAGACCGTTTTTTAAATAATGGGCTTTTAGAAACAAGTTACAGTATTGATAGCTTGCAAACCATAGTTGCTTATGCAAACATTGGTGGCGGAAACAATAAAAACAGATTTGCACAGGATATCACAACCAGCTTTGAAAATGTGGTTGAGCAAAAAAGTGTTTTCGATCAAAATGTTCGGAATAATTCGCCCTCCTTCGGCATGGGGACTGATTTTGTTAAAAAATTTAAAAATAAGCCTGATAAAGAGCTAAATTTTAGGCTTAATGGACAATTTAGCAAGATTGAAGGGTTAAATAATAGTTTGATGAATACCGCTGACGCAGCGCTGTTCAGACACAACGAAAGTTATTCAAAAAACAGAGAATATACTGCCCAAGCCGATTTTATTCAGCCGTTTACCAAACTGTTGAAATTAGAAACAGGGGCGAAGTTTATTTTTAGAAATGCACAGGCCAATTATTTAAGCTCGAGTAAAACAGACGAGAACTCATCGTTTGAACCTGACTATAACAATTCTGATGATTTTGCATACAAACAACGGGTTTATAGTGGTTATGGTTCTTTATCGTTTATACTAAAAAAGCTAAATTTCCGTACAGGTATCCGTGTAGAAAATACTGTTGTAGATGGTAATTTCTTTAGTTCAAACACAAGTGTAAGGCAAAATTATACTACACTAATCCCAGATTTTTCAACTAATGCCAAATTGAGTAAAAATTATACCGTTATATTCAGCTACACCAAACGGTTACAACGCCCATACATTAACACGTTAAATCCTTTTATCAACAATAATGATCCTTTAAATATTTCTTATGGTAATCCTAATTTAAGTGCACAGACCATACATACCTTGTCATTCCAAAACCGTTTGCTGAAAGGCGTTAATTTTATCACCTTTGGTATAAATGCATCATATTCTGGAAATATGATTGTACAGTTTACCACATTTAATGAGATTAATGGGATAAGTGCAACCCAGTATGGTAATATTGGTAAAAATAGGGAGATAAGTGCGCTGGTTACGCTATCTACTTCTTTAAAAAAGGTTAGCGGGGGTGTAAACGCTACACTGCGTTATAATAAAATTCAAAATACTGTAATAGTAACACAACATGAAGAAGGTTTTAGCTGGCAAGTAGCCGGATATTTTAATTACAAATTATTTAAGTCATTCTCTATTAGTGGTAATGGAGGGATAGACAGGCAAGCTTATAGCCTGATTAATACCTATAATACTTTCCCTTTTTATCAGATCAACTTTGGTTATAAATTTTTTAACGAGAAACTAAGTACAACAGTTAATTTTAACAAGTTTTTAAATAAATGGAGAACGAACAGTGCATTTACAGAAGATGCTAATTTTAATACCATATCAACATTCAGGTCTCCTTATAGGGTAACATATATTGGTTTTACTTACAACTTTGGAACTTTAAAAGAAAACCTGACCAAGAAAAAGGGCGTAAACAACGATGATTTGATTAATAACTAATATTAAATTAGGTATTTCAGGAAAAATATCAATTTCATATTTGCCAACGTAAGTTGCAGCTAATTAAAAAAATCATTGTGGTGTGTCGACCAGCTATCGATAACAGATTCCTAAATCAGGGGTCATTCCCGAGCATGCGGGAATGGTAAAATATTAAGCTTTAAACTAAGCCTAACATTTTTTCTCCTTTGATACCTTTAGCATTGCAAATGGATTTGGCATTCTCCACTTAAGTTCTGAGACCAGTGTTGCCAAAAATATCATTCCGCCTCCAATCAATAGCCTCGATGTAATTTCTTCTCCCAAAATAAAATGTGCTGCGAAAGCTCCGAAAATAGGCTCGAAAAGATAGATGATAGACACCCTTTCGGCACTAATGTACTTTTGAGAAATATTCGATATGGTGTACATATATGCTGTCGAGAATAATGCGCAAAAAATAATACCAATCCAAAATGTTTCCTGCTGCGGAATCCAGGTGTTGTTTCCCTGAATAAACGTTAATAGAAAAGTTAATAAAGCGCAAGTGGCAAACATAGGCACAATGGTAGGGATAATATCGCCTGCCGTTGATTCCTTTTCGATCTGAATTAAATATATGGCAAAACAGAAAGCACCGATAATGGTATATAAATCTCCGGTTCCGATGCTGAATTTATCAGTAACCGATATCACAAAAAGCCCAATTAGCGCTGTGAATGCCGCAATCCATATTTTTAGTGCTGCAGGTTTTCGATAAATAATAAGTTTAATCACCGGAATCATTACAACGGTTATTCCCGCTACAAATGAACATTGCGATGCCGATGTATGTGTGATACCCAGTGTTTGCAAATAAATGCCAAGTACTAACGGAATAGCTAAACTAGCGCCTGTTTTAATTGCTGTTGAATCAAGTTTCTTTACATGTTTCCAGAAAATAACCGACAAAACCACTGTAGCGAGTAAAAAACGATAGAACAAAAACAGAACGGGTTGGTGCTGTCCGATAGCAAGCTTGGTAACAGAAAATGAAATTCCCCAAAACGCGGTGCCCAGTATCAACAAGATTAAAAAGAGGTTTCTTTTTTCCATTAAGATACTTTTAATTCATTATCATTAACCAATACTTTTTTCATCATCAAATCTGTTTGCTCATCATCTCCAAGCAAAAACTTATGTTTGCCAAAAGGAGTGAAGCCATTTTTTTCGTAAAATCTTAATGCCCTGTAATTTTCTTCCCATACGCCGAGCCATACATAACTGGCTTTCATTTTAAGCGCAATATCAATGGCCTTTTGATACAATAGCTGACCAACTTTTTGCCCGTAAAATGCTTTCAAAAGGTAAATACGTTCAATTTCAAGTGCATCAAGATTTAGTTTTTCGGTTTGCGCTTGCCCAATGTTGATCTTTAAATAGCCAATAATTTCTCCATCAAGCTGTGCAAAATAAAACTGAGAATCTTGATTGTTCAGTTCCCCTTTCAGTTTTTCTTCAGAAAAGCCTTTTTCGAGGTACTCTTGCATGTTTTCCTCACTGTTTACCGCTGCAAAAGCTTCAGAAAATGTTGTTCTCCCAATCTCCTGTAATTTTTTGATATCAGCTGGTGTTGCCCTTTCGATTATGATCTGCTCCATGGCACGAATGTAACAACTCTTTAAATGTAATAAAATGCTATTTATTCATTTATTAATGCGTATTTTGCATTAATGGATCTTCAACGAATCAAGTATTTTCTGGCCCTGGCAGAACAGCTTCATTATTGGAAAACAGCTGAAAAGGTAAGTATCACCCAGTCAGCCCTCACCCGCCAAATTCAGTCGCTCGAAAATGAATTAGGTCTGCAGCTCTTCGAACGTAATAAACGTAATGTGAAGCTCACTCCAGCAGGTAAATTCTTAAAAGAAAAATGGGAAGTAGAGTTAAGTGAGCTCGAATATATCCATCAGTTTGCCAAACAGATCCATTTAGGTGAGCGCGGAACCATTACGATTGCACATCCTGATTCCATATCGGCTTCTATCATGCCCGATATTTTGGCTAAGATAACGCAGGCATTTCCACAGCTTCAAATTAAGTTGGTACAGGTTTTATACGAAAATCAGCTGGATTTTCTAAAGAATTATAAAATCGACCTGGCCATAACAAGGGATATTACCAGTGAGCAGGGTATTAAATCAAAAAAAATATACTCTGATCACTTGGCTCTGGTGGTCCCGTTAGCACATTCTTTTAAAAGATTCGAGGATTTATCCACCGAGCGTCTTAAAGTGCAGAAGTTTATCCTGCCCACTAAGGATGAGGGTAGTAGTTATAGCGAGATTATTCAGGCACTTTTCAAATCTTACGATTTTGTTCCCGATGTATTTCTACATTCTGAATTTGGATCTACGATTATTGCACTCGTACGCAAGGGATTGGGAATAGCCATTCTGCCTGATTCTTATATGCACCATCAAAGTCCTGGCTTACGGTTTATCCCTTTACCTTTTAAAACCGATATATTAATTAATTGGCGTGCCGATGATCATAACCCTGTGCTTGCGAATATTCTAAAACTCGTTTTTGGCGATTAAATAAGATTTACACTGTTTAATCAGGAACATTAAATCACAAATGATTGTTAATCAGTATTTAACTGCTTTCATATTTTCACCCAGCTAGGCCACAGCAGGGTATCCTCGTTCTACTTAAATCCGGCCTAACATCCCGATAGCTATCGGGATCGGGTTCCACTGAGCCAGCCAACCCACTGGCTTCTAAAGAAAACGGCGAAGCCCTCATGAATGCAGCTGAAAACTGTAATACAGATGAATAAATTTTCAGCCGGTGTTTTTTGTTTTTTCACTTGTTCTTATTTTTTTAATGGTGTTCAAGCTAGCTCCGCTGGTCTTTTTGACACCAAAAAGAAAGAGCCAATCGGCGGCGGCGAGCCGAGGCAAGACTGTGACTAAGGCAAAAGAAATCAATTATACGCTATTCATTCCTGCCGATGCTGATTCAGTACCGATTTTTCGGCAAAGCATTGGCATCCATTGCTATCGGGTTTATAATGAAAGGTTTGTGCCAGGACTATATTCCAAGCTATCCATTGTGTTAATTTATAAACCAAGACAAATTATTTATGTAATATGCTTATTTTTTTATGGTTATGTTAGTTTACTAACATGAAAATCAATAGCTATGGCATAAGATTTTTAGTATAATGATTGATTGCGATGAATCGTCATTGCGAGAAGGCTTTTCTAGCCGACAGCCTGTCCCGATTTCGGGAAAGCAATCTTTATTGCAGTATCACTAGCATGAAAGATTGCTTCGTGCCTCGCAATGACGACCCTTCTACTGGAATCTTAAATGGTATCCGTATTAATACTATTTTCTATTCATTTTTAATCAAAAAAAACTTTTATAGCAGTATATAATTTACAATTTTTAAGCAAAAAAAGCATTCAGTTTAAATAACTTTGTTTTTCAATGAAAAAAATCGAGAAATCGATTTAGTTTGTTTTAAACCAAATAATTTAAAATGCTTTTAATTATTCTTAACATTATTTTTTGCATCTCGTTTTTAGGCTTTGCCTATGTGAATTTAAATGATAATGATGCTTTTCTTTGGGTGTCTATCTATTTAAGTGCCGCAGTATGCTGCGGATTGGCTGCGGCGGGTAAATTTTATCCTTTCGCATATCTGTTTTTAACCGCTTTCTACTTAATTTATGCTGCAATCCTGTTCTTCGCAAAAGATGGTGTGCGCGATTGGATTACCAAATACAGGCGCGAGAGCCTCGTGCAGAGCATGCAGGCCACAAAACCTTACATCGAGCAAACGCGGGAATTTTTTGGCCTGTTGATTATTGCGGGGGCCTTGTTGATCAATTATTTTGTTTCGGCGGGTATTGCCAGCTAATAGATTTAGATACTTTATGAAAGGTGATGATAGGATGGCTATCCAAAAAGCTTTATCAGCTATTGTAAAAAGTAATGTAGGTGCAGATGGCCAAAATTGGTTGGAAAACATCACACAATCAGCTGATCAAAGCAATAAAATCAGTCAGGCATTTGTGATGGTGCCGCGCAAAACCGGGAAATCGCTTATTCAACTTAACGATGACCAAAAGGTTTTAATAAAAGAGGCTGGGATCAGTTATATTCGTAACTGGACCATCGATAGGCTTTGTCGCGTTTGGTTGCTGAGCACTTTAAATTCGATAGATCAGGAGAAACTTTACGCAACCGTCAATCGGTTATTCCTGTCTGCAGAAATGAATGAGGCGGTGGCTTTGTATTCGGCTTTGCCGTTTTTAGCTCATCCTGAAATTTGGGTAAAACGTTGTGCTGAAGGAATTAGGAGCAATATCGGGTCGGTTTTGGAAGCGATAATGGAAAACAATCCTTACCCTTCAGAAAATCTGGATGAAGCTGCCTGGAACCAATTGGTGCTGAAAGCTTTTTTTACTGAAAAAAATATTAAGCTCATTATCGGTTTAGATAAGCGTGCCAATCTGGAACTTGCATTAACTTTGATTGATTATGCAAAGGAACGTTGGGCTGCCAAACGAAAGGTGAACCCACAGCTTTGGCGCCTGGTTGGTAAATTTATCAATGCCGAGATTTTTGAGACCCTTAAAGTCGGTTTGCAGCATTACGACCAGATTGAACAGCGCGCCATTGCGCTTGCTATCGCACAGTCCGATTATCAGCCGGCAAAAGATTATATTAATACTTTTCCTGAACTTAAGTTGGCCCTTACAGAAGGAAGCTTAAACTGGGATTCATTTTAACCATTAGAAATTCAAAACAGAGATATATGTGTTGCAGTAGTTCAATTGAAAGAGATAAAGCATTGATGGGGGAGCCTGAGGCGTTCGATATCAGTGCGGTAAAGGGAATGAAATTCTTCGACCCACATGTTCACATGACTTCGAGAACAACAGACGATTACCAGGCTATGGCCGATGCAGGCGTTGTTGCTTTGATAGAACCCGCATTTTGGCTGGGGCAGCCACGTACCGGATTGGATAGTTTTAGAGATTATTACAGTAGCCTGATCGGCTGGGAGCGCTTCCGCTCTTCTCAATTTGGTATTAAACATTATTGCACTATTGGTCTTAACTCAAGAGAAGCCAATAACGAAAGCCTGGCAGAGCAGGTAATGGAAATATTACCCTTGTTTATCTATAAAGAAGGTGTAGTTGGCGTGGGCGAAATCGGCTTCGACGACCAGACTGCTGCCGAAGAAAAGTATTACAGATTACAACTTCAGCTTGCTAAAGAAGCAGGTTTACCTGTTCAGGTGCATACACCACACCGCGATAAGAAAAGAGGTACACAGCGCAGTATGGATATTGCTTTGGAGCATGGCCTTGATCCTTATAGCGTAATTATCGATCACAATAACGAAGAGACAGTAAAAGAGGTGTTAGATAGAGGCTTTTGGGCTGCTTTTACCATTTATCCGTTTACTAAAATGGGTAACGAGCGTATGGTAGACATTGTAAAACAATATGGCGCTGAGCGTGTTATGGTAAATTCTGCTGCCGATTGGGGTATCAGCGATCCTTTGGCAGTACCAAAAACCGCTGCTTTAATGAAAATGCGTGGTTTAAGTGATGAGGATATTGAGCTGGTTACTTACCGCAATGCGATTACTTCATTTGCACAGAGCGGACAGCTGGATGAAGCCGATTTCAATGCGCAAAAAAATGTAGACCTTACCGAGAAATTCGAGGGCAATACCATTTTGCGCGGCGGACAGCAGCCAAGAGCAGATAAATCGTCGATCATCATTAGCTAAAATATTGAAAAAAATAATTGTTTATCTGCGCATGATGCGCCCTGCCAATATTGTTACGTCTGTAGCCGATATTTTAGCAGGAATTGCCATTTCTGGTGTTTTAAGTAGTGGGTTGTCTATTCCATGGCTGTCTATTGTGTTTTTGGCCGCATCAACAGCCTGTTTGTATGGAGGGGGAATCGTTTTTAACGATGTTTTTGATGCCGATCTGGATAATATAGAACGTCCGGAGCGGGCCATTCCCAGTGGGCTGATCAGCTTAAAAAATGCAACCATTTTGGGTAGCCTGTTACTCTTGGGCGGTATCGCATTAGCTGCATTAAATAGTTTAACATCGGGATTATTAGCACTTTTGGTGGCTGTTTTCGCCTTGCTTTATAATAAATTTGGTAAACACCATTCTTTTTTCGGTCCCTTGAATATGGGCTTATGCCGTGGGTTTAACTTACTGCTGGGTTTGAGTATTGTGCCAGAAATGCTTTACAGTCATTATTATTTGGCCATTATTCCGGTAATCTATATTTTCTCCATCACCATGACCAGCCGTGGCGAAGTACACGGAGGCCATGCTAAAAACTTATATTTGGCTGCCTTTCTGTACGCAATCGTGATCTGCGCTATTGCATATTTTGCATTTGTAAACGATAGGTTGCTATGGTCGCTGCTGTTTCTGGTTCCATTTACCTTTATGATTTTCAGGCCACTTTTAAAAGCAATAAAGGAGCCTATCGGTAAAAATATTGGCGGGGCGGTAAAAGCCGGTGTAATTTCACTTATTTTGATGGATGCTGCATGGGCGGTAACTTTCGATGCCCTGATTTTGGCTTTTATAATTGCAGCTTTATTGCCGTTATCCATGTGGCTCTCTAAATTATTCGCCGTTACTTAACCATCAAACACACATTCTCAAATTGATATGGAACATTTACATCAATCCTTTACAGTACAATATAATTATAATGTTTTCTTTACTTCATCGCTTTTTTTGCCTGAAAACGAACTGTTTAACAGTTTTTTAGTTAACCTGAATCCGGCTGTTGCAGTAAAGAAAATCTTGTTTGTAATAGATGAAGGTGTAGCAAATGCACACAAAGAACTTAATAACCAGATTAAAACATATTTTGCAAACCACCCTCAAACGCAGTTGGTTCAGGATATACTGATCATCCCTGGGGGAGAGCAGGTGAAAAACGATACCAGATATTTTGATCAGGTGTTGGAAGCCATCAATATTCATGGGATCGACAGGCATTCGTTTGTTGCTGCCATTGGTGGTGGTGCTGTGCTCGATATGGTGGGCTACGCGGCTACGGTTGCACACCGTGGTATCAAACACATCAGGATTCCAAGTACTGTGCTTTCGCAGAACGATTCGGGTGTTGGCGTAAAAAATGGGATTAATTATTTCAATAAAAAAAACTTTTTAGGCACTTTTTCGCCACCTGTTGCTGTTTTTAACGACGAAGTATTTTTAAGCACGCTATCCGATCGCGATTGGCGCTCAGGTATTGCCGAAGCAATTAAAGTGGCATTGATTAAAGACCGTGAATTTTTTGAGTGGCTGGAAGCAAATGCTGTTGCGCTTGCACAGCGGGATATAACAGCTATGAATTACCAGATCTGGAAATGCGCAAAACTCCACATGGAGCATATCCGCAGTGCCGATCCTTTTGAAAACGGTTCGGCCCGACCGCTGGATTTTGGCCACTGGAGTGCACATAAACTAGAATACCTGACCAATTTCGAAGTGCGGCATGGTGAAGCCGTTGCCATGGGGATTGCCTTAGATGCTGTGTATTCAAATTTATCGGGCAGGATCAGCAGTGAGGATGCACAAAGGGTAATTAGCCTGATCCATCAACTCGGTTTCGAGTTAACGCATCCTTTGTTACAGGTTACCGAAGGCAATAGCCCAATTTTACAGGGACTGGAAGAATTTAGGGAACATCTTGGTGGAGAGCTGACCATCACCTTACTAACAGGCTTGGGTAGTGGAGAGGAAGTTCACGAAATTGATGCCGACATTTTAAAACGAGCTGCCGAAATTTTAAACAACCAAACCGCTATTATTCAACATTAAGCTATGAAATTAACTTCCGGACATTTAACCTTCTGTACCAACATCTATGCAGGCGAAAGCTGGATGGCACATTTTTCCGTGTTGAAAGATAGTTTTCCGGTATTGAAAGCGCAACTGTCGCCAGAGGCACCGATGGGTATAGGTTTGCGTCTTTCCAATCTCGCCAGTATCGAATTGTTGGAGGAAAATCACCTGGAAACATTTAAGCAGTGGCTTGAGCAGGAAGGTGGATATGTTTTTACCATGAACGGATTTCCATATGGCGGTTTCCATCATACCAGGGTTAAAGATCAGGTACATGCGCCTGATTGGACGACGAGAGATCGCGTTGAATATACACTCCGTTTAGCAGAAATTCTTTCGCAGTTACTCCCTGAAGATATGGACGGAGGCATTTCAACCTCGCCATTGAGCTACAAACCTTGGTTTAAGGATGCTTTGGAAAGAGAAAAAGCTAAAGTTACTGCGACTACACATATTTTAGAAGTTGCCGAAGGCTTAGCAAAAATCTATAAAAAGACAGGTAAAATCATCCATCTTGATATCGAACCAGAACCTGATGGTTTTCTCGAATCAGGTCCCGAATTTATCAACTGGTTTGAAAATGAACTTTTACCAATTGGAAAAACCTATTTTTCGGATCGATCGGATTTAAATGCGATTGATGCAGAAAATCTGATTAAAAAACATATCCGTTTGTGTTATGATGTTTGTCATTTCGCAATCGGTTATGAACCCCATACCGCCATTATCAATAAACTGGAGGAGAAAGGTATTCAGATTGGAAAAATCCAGATCAGTGCTGCATTGAAAGCTAAATTACCTTCATCTGTTTCAGAAAGAAAAGCTGTATTGGCTCAATTAGGCCGTTTTGATGAACCTACTTATCTCCATCAGGTAATTGCACGAAAAAATGATGGTTCACTGTTACATTATCCCGACCTTTCTGATGCACTTGCAGCGGGTGAAAATCCTGCGGTAGAGGAGTGGCGGGCACATTTTCATGTACCTATTTTTGTTGAAGATATGGGTTTAATCCAATCGACACAATCGGATATTACCGAGGTTTTAAATTTGCAAAAAAATAACCCTTTTACTGCTCATTTAGAAGTAGAAACCTATACCTGGGAAGTTTTGCCAACAGCTTTAAAAGCGCCTTTGAACGATTCAATTATCAGGGAACTGGCCTGGGTTAAAAATTTATTAGAAAAATAGAACATGCATAAAACCGTTGTTATCGATATCGTAGCCCTGTCTGCTTCTGTAATTGGGGCGCATACACCATTTCTTCAGAAATATATTGCTGAGAACCATTTAACTACCATAGAACCTTTATTGCCGGCAGTTACAACGGCGGTGCAGTCGAGTTATCTTACAGGTAAATATCCTTCAGAAAATGGTATTGTTGGCAATGGATGGTACGATCATGCAGATGCTGAAATTAAATTCTGGAAACAGTCTAACAAACTGGTGAATGCCGAGAAAATATGGGATCAGGCAAAAAAGGAAGATCCGGATTTTACCTGTGCCAATATGTTCTGGTGGTATAACATGTATTCAACAGCTGATTTTTCGGTAACACCACGGCCAAATTATCTTGCCGATGGCCGTAAATTGCCCGACTGTTATTCACAACCCGCCGAATTACGCGATCATTTACAAAATAAACTGGGACAATTTCCCTTGTTTCAGTTCTGGGGGCCAGGCGCAAATATTAAATCAACCAGATGGATTGCAGATGCTTCGATGGAAACTGAAAAGCTACACAATCCTACGCTTACCTTAATTTATTTACCACATTTAGACTATTGCCTGCAAAAGTTTGGCCCTGAACTCGATAAAATCAGTACAGAACTGAAAGAAATTGATCAGGTAGTAGAAGAATTGGTACGTTTTTACGAAAGCAGGGGGGCACGTATCATTTTACTTTCCGAATATGGCATTGCGCCTGTAAATAAGCCAATCCACCTTAACCGTTTGTTCAGGGAAAACGGATTGATCCAGATCCGGGAAGAAAGAGGACTGGAATTACTCGATGCTGGCGCTTCTAAAGCTTTTGTGGTGGCCGACCACCAGGTAGCACATGTTTATATCAACGATAAAAGTGTAACTGAGCAGGTAAAAACCTTACTGAAAAATGTACCTGATATTGAATTGGTGCTTGATAAGACAGGACAGGAGAAACACCATATTAACCACGAACGTTCTGGTGATCTCGTTCTTACCGCGAAAGAAAACAGTTGGTTTACCTATTATTTCTGGCTGGATGATGCCAAAGCCCCTGATTATGCGCGGGTGGTCGATATCCATAAAAAACCTGGCTACGATCCTGTAGAAATGTTTATGACCTCTAAAATGAGGGCAGGGTATAAACTTTTAAGAAAAAAAGCCGGCTTCCGTTATGTGATGGATGTAATTCCACTCGATGCTACTTTGGTTAAAGGATCGCATGGCAGCATTAATGTAGCCGATAAATTTAAACCTGTTCTGGTTACTTCAAAAGCGATAGATAAAACCTTACAAGCACCAGATGTTTATCAGGTGATTTGGGATAGTTTAACTGTTTAAGAAAGAATGATGTTCTGCTGATCTGATAGCTATCGAATCAGCAGGACGATCGTATTTAAGAAGCATCTTGTTGAATTCAAGTTCGAATAAATTAAGCTTTTTAAGAACCTTACCTACAAGATTGTTATTATTCCCTTACAAACCTGTACCCGCAACCTTCAAAACAGGGAGGGTTAAGCTGTAGCGATTTTGCCGAAACCTTGTAGTGATAAATCATCGGCATTTTATAGGTGTTGCTGTAAATCTCCATTTTTACACTGTCCAAAATCCTGAACGAAAATAAATCCGGAAGTGCATCGCCTTCAAATTTACCGGCTTTATCTGCCGATTTGTTTAGAATAAGGTATTTGGCCTGACCACTTACCTTTTTATATCTGCCGCTTCCATCACCGGGATCCTGCAACGTTTCGGTGAGTTTCCACTTACCATAAACTTCACCAGGTCCATCATTATCTTTATCGGTTTTTTTGCATGATACATACAAAAGGCCTGCTATAGCCAGGAGGAGTAATATTACCTTTTTCATAAAGCTTTAATTTACAGCTTATACGAGGCAGAGAGCCGAAATGCTACTTAAGAATTGTCTTTTGTTAATTAAACATTTTTCTAAATGCCAATGGTGAGATCTTGGTTTTTGCCTTGAAGAGTTTGTTGAAAGATTGCGAATGTTCAAAGCCCAGTTCGTAAGCTACTTCGCTCACCGATAAACTGGTGCCCGATAGCTTTTCCTTTGCTTTCTCGATCAGTTTTTGATGGATATGCTGTTGTGCGTTCTGTCCTGTTAACGATCGGAGCAGATCGCTTAAATAACTTGGCGAAACGTTTAAATGATCGGAAAGATGCTGCACCGTTGGTAAACCTTTTAGTATTGGCGTTCGATCATTAAAATAAGCTTCCAATAGTTCTTCCAGCTTTTGCAAAAGATCGTTGTTAAGCACCTTGCGTGTAATAAACTGGCGTTTGTAAAAACGGTTGCTGTAATTCAACAGTAATTCGATCTGTGTAATAATCACATCCTGACTAAAATCGTCAATTCTGCTGTTCAATTCTTCTTCAATATTCTTAAAAATAGCAATAATGGTTGCCTTTTCTTTCTCAGATAGGTGTAATGTTTCGTTGGCCGAATAAGAAAAGAAACCATAATTTTTGATTTTATTGGCGATAGGGTACGACAATAAAAAATCAGGATGGATCAATAAGGTATATAACGAGCAAACACTAGATTCTAGATCCTGCTCATGACCGATAATCTGGTTCGGAGCAGCAAACAACAAACCACCTTCATCAAAATCATAATAACTTTGCCCGTATTTTAGCCTGCCGCTTAATTTTGGCTTGTAAGAGATTTTATAAAAGTTAAGGATATGTGAATTTGGCTGGCCGCTCATTTCAACCGGGTGATTTTCGTTGTTGATGAGGCTGATAAGCGGATGTTTTGGTTGTGGCAAACCCATTATCTGGTGCGCTTCCGATAAAGAATTGAATTTATAAGGGCTGTTATCTTCCTTTTTCATATTGATCTGATACAAATATAACCGATAAGCTTTTGTTTATCGGTTATCTGGATAGTTTTCTATTTGATTAACCCTGTGCTGCGTTCGATACCGCTTCCCATTCTTCCCAGCTTGCTATTCGCTCAGTATAAGCCGTACGTACCCAGGTTAGGTTATGGCTACCGAGGGATAAACGTAAAGGTGGATTTTCCGTATCAACAATTTTAAAAATCGCATCTGGTGTAGCCTCCGGATTACCCCTTTCCATATTTTGTAAACCTTCAAAAAATTGAGCCTTAAAGCCGGTGTACTCCTCCATACCTTCAGCGAACTTTAGAGAAGCCTGACTTCCAAATTCAGTGGCATAGGCGCCGGGTTCGATAATGGTTACTTTAATCCCAAAAGATTTCACCTCTGCTGCAAGGCTTTCGTGGATGGACTCAAATGCCCATTTAGATGAGCTGTAATAACCGATAACGGGTAAAACAACATGGCCAAGGTTGCTCGATGTACCTAAAATATGTCCGTAACCCTGCTTGCGTAATATAGGCAGGGCGGCTTGTATAACAGCCACCGCTCCAAAAATGTTGGTGTCGTACATAGCCTTAACCTGGTCAATGGTGGCTTCTTCAATAGTGCCAACAAGCGAATAACCAGCATTATTTAAAACAATATCCAGTCTCCCAAAATGTTTGTGGGCCTGTTGAACAGTTTTTTCTACCTGCTCATAATTGTTCACATCCAGTTCCAGTGTCAATACATTTTCTTTGTATTTTTCCTGAAGATCGGCAATGCTGGATAGCGTCCGTGCTGTTGCAGCTACCTTATCGCCACGTTCAAGCGCGGCAGTTGCCCACACACGTCCAAATCCACGCGATGCACCTGTAATAAACCAGACCTTATTGGCTATTGGGGTATTTGTACCTTGATTTTTTTGTTGATGTTCCATAATTTTTATCTGAATAAATGATGGATCAAATGTGGGCAAGGTTAACGTGTTATTTGTAGCCTAATCGGGTGCTTTTGTAGCCAAAATGAGAAAATACCAATATTGACTTTCACGAGATCATTTTTTATACTTAAAATATGACATATCAATTAAATTCTTAAATCCCAATCATGCTATCTTTGCCAACATACCAATTAGTATGTTATGTCTAAGGCAGCCGATACCCGGATGATGATTTTACAGAAATCTTTCGAACTGATTTATCGGAAGGGCTACCAGTCGACCAGTATTGATGAAATTATTGCCACCACACAAGTAACAAAAGGGGCCTTTTATTATCATTTTAAAACTAAAGATGATATGGGACTAAGCCTGATCAATGAAT
>Ga0163161_10001009_pt1 | contig 21451 bp, 26 predicted proteins | sample S45metaG_FD_129847 | JGI IMG/M metagenome (GOLD analysis project Ga0163161, IMG submission 129847) | Switchgrass rhizosphere microbial communities from Kellogg Biological Station, Michigan, USA - S4-5 metaG | ecosystem: Host-associated > Plants > Roots > Rhizosphere > Soil | place: USA... | reverse complement strand
TTTTGTAGCGAAGACGGGAGTTGAACCCGTGACCTCAGGGTTATGAATCCTGCGCTCTAACCGACTGAGCTACCTCGCCATTTTTCGGTTTGTATTACATCTCTCAACGCGGGTGCAAATATAGGGCTTTATTTATATGTTCCAAATAAAATTTGAAGAAAAAAATTATTTTTAAAAACCCTTTTTTATGAATGTTAATTATTATATATTTCCAAAAATTTTAAGACCCATATGGACGAAAAAGTAAAATATGAACTGGAGTTTCCGATAACCTCATCACCTCAGCTTCTGTACCAATATATATCTACACCATCAGGTTTATCCGAATGGTTTGCAGACAACGTTAATTCGAGAGGGGAATTCTTTACTTTTATATGGGATGACAGCGAAGAGAAAGCACGTATTTCTTCTAAGAAATCTGGAGAAAAGGTAAAATACCGCTGGGTAGATGACGATAATAAGGATGGCGACTACTATTTTGAACTTCGCATACAGGTAGATGAGATCACTAAAGACGTTTCCCTTGTCGTGGTAGACTTTGCAGAAGAAGACGATATGCAGGAGTCTAAACAGCTTTGGGAAAACCAGATTTCAGACCTTAAGCATGTTTTAGGATCGGTTTAGGAATTCATTCTATTAAGAACTATATTTGCCCTGAATTTTCAGGGCTTTTTTTATGATCAATTATAACGGTACACTTGTAACCGAATCTACCATATCCATTCACGAAAACAGGGCTTTCCTGTATGGTGACTCAATTTTTGAAACCCTTAGGGTTCTTGATGGCAAAGTGCTTTTCCTGGAAGACCATTACTTCAGGCTTATGGCTTCGCTGCGCATTGTAAGGATGGAAATCCCCATGAATTTCACCATGGAGTATATGGAGGAGCAGGTATTGTTGTTAGTTGATTCCCTGCCTGCTGCACCTGCTTACAGGGCAAGGATGTCTGTATTCAGGAAATCGGGTGGGTTTTACCTGCCTGAGAATAATGATGTAGAATTTATTGTAACTGCCTCTGCGCTTGCTGAGCCACTATATTCGTTGAACAGCGATGCCTATGAGGTAGACCTGTTCCGTGATTTTTATGTTACAAAACAGCTGCTGTCTTCACTTAAAAGTACTAATAAAATGGTGCAGATCACCGGTAGCATTTTCGCACACGAGAACGGACTGCAAAACTGCCTGTTGGTAAATGATGAGAAGAATGTAATTGAAGCCCTTCAGGGGAATCTTTTTATGCTTACGGGAAGTAAACTTGTAACTCCGCCTGTGGCCGATGGCTGCCTTAACGGTATTATGAGGAAGCAGATTCTTGAACTGGCTAAAAAAATAGAAGCTATTGAAGTAGTGGAGGCATCCATATCTCCGTTTGACCTGCAGAAGGCCGATGAATTGTTTATCACCAACGTGGTTAAAGGAATTCAGCCTATAACAAAGTACCGTAAAAAGGAATTTGTATCGCAGCTGTCATCTGACCTTTTAAAAAGGCTGAATGCAAAAATCCGTTTCAGTTAATTTAGGGCAGGATTCTCCGGTGCGTTAGACCAAATCAGGTATTCGCCGCCAAGTTCCATTATCTTTTCTTTCCAGAAAGAAGTGCTCGATTTGCCTATAATCTTATTTTCATAGCTGTTTTCAGATACAATCCATGAATTGTCTTCAAGCTCCTCATCAAGCTGGTGGGCTTCCCATCCGGTGTAGCCTAAAAAGAAGCGGATGTTTGTACGTTTGATAAGTCCTTTGTTTATCAGTTCTTTGGTAGACTCAAAATCGCCGCCCCAGTAAATGCCATTAGATATTTCTATGCTGTCAGGAATAAGTTCCGGGATATTGTGGATAAAGTAAAGGTTGTCCTGTTCAACAGGGCCTCCATTGTAGATTTTAAAATTTCCTTTGATCTCTGGTATCAGGTCATGGATAGTGTATCCTAACGGTTTGTTAAGGATAAATCCAACAGATCCTTCATCATTATGATCGGCCAGAAGGATTACCGATCTGTTGAAAGAAAGATCTCCGATGGTGGAAGGTTCCGCTATCAGCAGATGGCCTTTTCTGGGTCTTAGTGAAATCATCTTCTTACAATTTGTAATAAATTTAAAAGAAATATTACAGACCTCCAAAACTTTCACAAACTTTTACAAAAAAAGCTTTTTAACTATTTTGCCGTATTTTTTGATTTTTTGCAATGATAAATAGCTAAAGTGTTGTGTATTTGGCTTTAAGTGAATAGAAATTTTAAAATTTAACAAACAGAAAAAGCCTCTCAGGAGTTGAGAGGCTTTCTATATTTTATATGCTAAAAGACTATTTAGTATTTACAGATCCGTCAAGTTCTGCTCCCGGTTTGAATTTTACCACATTCTTAGCAGCAATGCTGATAGATTTTCCAGTTTGTGGGTTTCTTCCTTCTCTTGCAGCTCTGCTTGTTACAGACCAAGATCCGAAACCTACAAGTGATACTCTTCCACCTTTGTTAAGTGCGCCGCTCACGTTAGTAACAAAAGATTCTAATGCTTTTTTAGCTGCACCTTTAGAGATTCCTGCGTCAGCAGCCATTGCGTCGATTAATTCTGATTTGTTCATAATAATTGTTATTAATTGTTTGGTTAAAATTATTGTTTTTTCAACTCCTGTCTTACAAATTTAATAGGAAATCCAAACCGTGCAAGCGTTTTACCTGATTTTACGCTTAATTGTTAATAACTTTTATCTTAATGTTGACAATAGGGCTTGTTTTTCTTAAAGTTTTGTGAAAGTCCTATATTCAGTGGGTTACAAGGCTGTCGCTTCTCCCAAAAATGTCATTCCGTTAAGCAGTTCTTTTGCCGTCATTTTTTTCTTACCGGGAAATTGAAGTGCAAGTATTTTTATAGTACCGTCTGTTACTGCGATGTTTATCTCTTTTTTATCGGCTGTTATAGTTCCGGCAGCATTCTGCTGCTCTCCTTTTACAAATGAAGTCTCATATATTTTTACGTTCCACTCCTGTCCGTTGTCTTTAAAGAAACACCAGGCAGCAGGGTAGGGGCTAAGCCCGCGTATGAGATTATGTATTTCGGCGCCCGGTTTTGTCCAGTCTATCTTGCAGTTGTCGCGGTTTAGTTTATAAGCTGTTTTAATAGCGTCGTCGTTAGGCTGAATCGTAGTGACTGCATTGCCGTTCTCAATAAGAGTAAGTGTTTTTATTACCGTATCCTTGCCAAGATCCATAAGGCGGTCATGGAGCTGGCCTGCGTTTTCATCTGCACCAATCTCTAAAGACGCTTTTAATATCATGGCGCCTGTATCTATTTTGTCGTCTATAAAAAAGGTCGTTACACCTGTTGTTTCTTCGCCGTTTATAATTGCCCAATTGATAGGTGCAGCACCGCGGTATTGCGGCAATAGTGAAGCATGAAGGTTGAAAGTGCCCAGAGAAGGCATTTTCCAGACCGCCTCAGGAAGCATCCTGAAGGCAACAACCACCTGAAGGTTGGCATTTAGGCTTTTAAGCTCTTCAAGAAAAGCTTCGTCTTTTAGGTTTACAGGCTGTAATAATCGTAATCCTTTTTCAAGGGCGTATTCTTTTACTGCCGAGTATTTTATCTGCTGGCCGCGTCCTGCCGGTTTATCGGCAGCGGTAATTACCCCTACAATGTCGTAGTTGTTTTGGTATATCGTGTCAAGTATCCCTACGGCAAACTCGGGCGTACCCATAAATACAATTCGTAAGCGTTCCATTTTATTGTAGTGTGTATAGATTGTTAGTGTTTAGTGTAATCCTGTTGTTCTCCATCAGCAGCTGAAGCGCAAATACTGTATCCTGCGGCGTTAAGCCCAGCAATTCTTCAAGCTGTTTTGAGTTATAGGAAGTGTCTTTAAGCAGGTTCAGTATGGCATTTGCCGAATCAAGCGGACTCACGGGCTTTCGGTTCTTTGTGATACAGTACGAACATATACCGCAGTCGGTATTCTCTTTTTCGTCAAAATAATTGAGGATAAGCCTGCTCTTACAGGTTTCCTTGTCTGAAACATAATGAACCACTGATTCAAACTGGCTGATCTTTATATCATTTTGCTGTTCTAAAAATTTAGAGATACGGTTTATGGTATGTTCATCCTCACGTACTTCGTTAAAAGTGATGGAGCTGTCATTGCCGCTGCTTCGGTAAGATATAACGCCTTTTTGCGCCAGCCTTTCCAATAGGTTAGTGAGCGTTTCTTCAGAAACCTTAGCTTTTTTGGTGATAAGTGTATTGTTCAGTGGCGTTTCCATGTCAAACACCCCTGCATAATTGCGCAGTATGGCAAGAATCATTTCTTCATCTGCAGGGTTAAGGCTTATGTAGCGCATTACCTCCTTACTCGGAATAATAAATTGTATGGTCACTTTTTCTGTAAACTGCTGTGAAAGCGTGAGTATACCCTGCCGGTCTAAAAACTGAAGGGCATTATAGGCCTTTGCTGTCGGCAGCTTGTACTGTTGGCAAAAACTATTGAAGTTAAAAGGATAGGTCTCATCTATCCCTTCGCCATAGGCAATTTGTAAAAAGCTGTTAAGCCTGTTGTATACTTCTTTAAGGAATTTTTTATCGGGCAGCACTTCCAGGAATTGCTGTTTGCCAATGTTGATGTCAGACGGATGTACAAGCAGTACGCCATAGGCCTTTTCACGGTTACGCCCCGCACGCCCTGCTTCCTGGTAATAATTTTCAAGGTTTTCCGGTAGTTGTATGTGGATTACGGTACGCACATTAGCTTTGTCTATTCCCATTCCAAAGGCATTGGTGGCAACAATAACCTGTGCTTTTTCTTTCATCCATGCCTGCATGTTAGCTTCCTTCTCTTTTTCCTTTAGGCCGCCGTGATAAAAGGTAGCGCTAAACCCCAGCGATTGCAGCTGACCTGAAAGATCATGGCAGGCCTTGCGGTTGCGTACGTAAATTATGGACGGCTGCGGATTTTTGGTCAGTATCTGCTGAATGCGAAGCAGTTTGTCTTCGGTCTCAAAAACCATATAGGCAAGGTTTTCCCGGGCAAATGATTTTTTAAAAAGGGCAGGAGATTCTAGTCCCAGCTGCTTTACGATATCTTCCTGGACCCGCTGTGTTGCCGATGCTGTTAACGCCATAAACGGCACATGGGGCAGGTGTTTCTTTAATGCCGATATCTTAAGATAAGCCGGTCTAAAATCGTGGCCCCATTGCGATACGCAGTGCGCTTCATCTACAGCTACAAGATTTATGGGCAGGTCCTTTATGCGCTCTATTACCCAGTCGGCCTGAAGCCTTTCCGGGGAGAGGTACAAGAATTTGTAATTGCCAAATTTGCAATTGTCCAGCAGGTCACTAAGTTCGTCGGTCGATATGCCTCCCGTTAAGGCAATAGCTTTGATATCGCGTTTTGCCAGGTTATTAACCTGGTCTTTCATTAACGCGACCAATGGCGAGATTACAAGGCATAGCCCATCCTTTATCATGGCGGGTACCTGGAAGCAAACTGATTTGCCTCCTCCGGTAGGCATAAGGGCAAAAGTATCTTTACCGTCAAGGACCGAACGTATTATTTCTTCCTGCGGTTCCCTGAAGGTATCGTGCTGCCAGTATTTTTTAAGGATATCGAGCGCCTGCTGCATAATTAATTTAAAGTAGCACGAAGTTACTAAGAATTTGGCACTTCTTTTGCATACAGATAATTATTCATCCGGGGAGGACGTTTTTATAAACGCATTGTAGTTTTTTAAGTGTTAAAGCCTAAGTCTTTGTTAAATACTTTTTTTAATGGAAATGCGTTTATATATTTACTGTATTAGGATATTAATGATAAATGATTAACGAAATGAAAAACACAACTCGCTCTCAGTTTAGCCAGGCACAATTTGTAGCTGCCGGAAAAAAGAAAAACTTTTACTACTCTTTCCAGAAGAAAGATACCATTATAAGATCTATTGAAATTACAGGAGTCGTTGCTATCGCATTTATTGTAGTGGCAGGCGTATTTGGGATCTTTAGCTAAAAATTCTACTAAATACTAAATATTAGGTTAATTCAGGGTACAGCTTTGCTGTACCTTTTTTTATGCATTTTAGTTTTGATTGGATAAAAAAAGGAAGGGCGTGAATCAGTAAAGATCACGCCCTTCTTACACAAATGAAATTGCACTATTATGAAGCAATTATTGAACCCCCTTCAATATATTCTTTAAAGCCTTCAATGTCTTTTTGCAGCATTCTTTCAAATACCGGTGTAAGCAATTTTCCTGCTGCTTCTCCTGCTTTACCAAGAGGTGCATGGTAAGCAATGCTTACTTCTATTTCTGTTGAATTTCCGTTAGATTTAAACGTAACCCTTCCAGCGTTGTGTATCGTAGAATCGGCAAGCGACTGCCAGCTTAATACCTCGTTAGGTTTGTCAGTAAGTATCTGTGCTTTCCATCCTACAGAACCAATGCCTGCCGGAATTTTAGCTTTCCATTGCGAAGTCTGCTGGTCTATTACTTCAACGCTTTGCAGGTGTTTCATGAATAGCGGAAGATTTTCCAGCTGTCTCCAGCTGTTGTATACTTCTTCTACCGGTTTGTTTACCGTAAGCGATGTGGTAATGCCTATTTTATTTCCCTTGAGTACGCCCTTTTTGTCTATCAGGTCATAAGCAGGGCAGTAGCCGCTTATACCTCTAAACAGCATTGTTCCTGCTGTAATTCCTTCAGCTATTTTTCTGGGTGTGCTTTTTTTCTTTTTAAGTGCACGGTACAACAGGTAAGTTCCTGCCGCAACCATAAGTAAACGTTCTGTTTTGCTAACGTTTACCCTTAAGCCCGGCACTACGCTTTTTTTATTTTTGTGAAGATATGTATCAGCTTCCTTAGTGTTGGAAACGGATGCATAACGGTTAGGGTCTGTGCCTGAAACGTCATACTTCGAAAAGTTTTGTTTTGGCCCTGATGCTGATTTGATGTTGCTGGTTTCCATAATATTATATTTTATGTCTTTTATTAGTTATAAAATTAGTCAATATAAAAACCGGGCTATGGTAAAGGATTGGTAAAGTATTCTTAAGGTAGTCATAAAGGCAAAAAAAAGAGCCGCTGTCTTTACCCAGCGGCCCCTCAAAAAAAATATGAATAAAACAAAAACTAACTAACGTTGCTCTAAAAAAACAAAAACTATTAAACTACTACTAACATCTATTTTTTTTGATCTGCAAATTAACTTACTAACTATTGCTTTATAATTTTTTCTGTTGCAGTACTGCCATTTTCAAAGCTTATCTTGACAATGTAGATGCCTGCTGCTGCTTTTGAAAGGCTAAGCAGTGCATTGCCGCTTTGAGCAATTAGCTGGCCTGCGATATTGTAAGCCTCTATATTTTTAACCGCTGCCTGAGACTGGATGGTTAACAGGTCATGAGTAGGGTTAGGGTATACTGTAAATCTTGTTTTGTTAAGGTCGTCAAGTCCGGCAACAGGAGAAGTAACGCTTAGTGTATAATCTTCCACCTGGCCGTAGTATGCATCTGTACAGGCATCAAACTCTCCCTCTTCAAATACATTCCACATGTCTTTGGTAATCCTCATGCGTGTGGTTCCTACAGCGGCATCAGCAGGAATGGTGATGTTAATTACTGCCTGTGTTCCGTCTGTTCCATCAGTATCATGTATAGATGTATGGTAATATTCTGTGGCCATGTCAAATTCGTCATTTTGGTTCCAGTCGATAAATACCCTGATGTCGTGCTCAAACATACCTACTGTATTTCCTTCCACCGCGAGGCTATATATATCATTTTGGATAACATTACCTATAATAGCGGTAAAGTTTTCATAAGCAGGAGATGCGTTAACTGCTGCACTTGATGCGTTGTCAATATTTGCAAACGCTACTCTTGATATCGGCTCAACATCCCATTCTACTGTAGCATCACAATATGGTGCTGCCGATGCAGGGTTTTGGTTGATGATGTTAACCGTAATAGTGTCAAGTAGTGTGTTATCGTCGGTGCTTACAGCCTGTATGGTAATAACACCGTCTGCAAGAGCAGTAACTAGTCCGCTGGCATCTACCGTGGCAAATTCACTTCCGGCAGTAACGCTCCATATAACTGTTTGGTCAGCTTCGGCAGGAACTATCGCAGCTTCAAGCTGTAGTGTTCCACCTGTTGTTATAATGCTTGCATTTACATTGTTTTCGGTAGTTACCTCAAGGTTTACGGGTGCAATATATTGATTGGTAATTACAACTTCTATCGTATCAAGTATCGCTGCATCTACGGTGCTTACTGCCTGAACGGTAATTGTACCGTTGGCAATAGCAGTAATAAGTCCGCCTTCGCTTACAGATGCAAATTCAGTACCTTCTGTAATTGTCCATGTAACTGTCTGGTCTGCAGAAGCAGGGAGCACCGCAGCATTCAGCTGAAGCGTACCTTCGTTTTCAGTTATAGTAGCTGCTGCATTGTCTGCAACACTTATCACAACAGTTTGTGGTAACGTGATTTGCCCTGTAATCACTACTTCTATAGTATCAAGTAGAGTATTGTTTACTGTACTAACTGCCTGCACTGTAACCGTACCGTTCTCTAAAGCAGAAACAAGTCCTGTTTCGTTTACCGATGCAAATTCGGCACCTGCTGTAATACTCCATGTAACCGATTGGTTAGCCGTTACCGGAAGTACCGCTGCCATAAGCTGAAGCGTACCTTCGTTTGCTGTTATCGTTGCCGCTGCATTATCTGCTACTGCGATGTTTACAGCTGTAGGAGCCGGCACCTGGTTTGTTATGGTAACGGTAATTGTGTTTGTAATAGATGGAGCTTCTGAACTCACTGCCTGTACAGTAACGGATCCGTTTGCTGTAGCTGTAACAAGCCCTGCACCGTTGACAGATGCAAATTCGCTGCCTGAAGTTATTGACCATGTAGCCGACTGGTTTGCATTGCCCGGAGAAACAACAGCAAGAAGCTGAAGTGTGCCTGCGTTTGTAATTATCTCAGCCGGAACATTGCCTTGTGTAATGATAGCTATGCCTGTAGGTGCTGCCGGTGGCGTAGCTGATATTCCTTTAATGCAGCGTACCGATGTTCCCTGGCTTCTTGATGCCCCGGCGTTAGCATTCATGGAAATATTACTGTAAAATAAGTATTTGCCATAGTTTGCATTGCTTGGGCTGGGTGTACTGCTCCAGTAGTAACCTCTTTGGCCTACACTTGTAAATCCTCCGCCAACTCCGCTTCGTGAACCGGCAACAGTAAGTTTAAGGTTACTGTTAAAGGCAGCAGTTATATCGGTAAGGTTTTCTGTAGTGATGATAGCCTGCCATTCGTCAGATGTTGGTACTCTCCATCCGTTGCCCAACGCCGCTTTACAAGGGTCGCATCCGCTTGTTTCTGTAACGTCAGCGATAGATGAGCCATCCCAGGCATCGCCTGATCCGGCTACAGTCCACCATGCCGGTGTTGAGGTTAAAAAATTATTATTCCCTGAGGTTAGGCCTGAAGGATTGTTTGGCGAAGGTGCTATGGCAGATCCTGCTGAATTACGCTTTTCATGTCCGTCATTCCAGCGGCCCCATTGAAAAAGGTCGCCATAGGCATTTGTATCTGTTGCAGATGTCGCCACTGCTGAGCTTCCCAGGTTTTGCTGAAGCCAAACGTTGCCGTCTGCAGCCCTTACCGTTGTATATTGAACGGTCTGACCGTCGTAAATAAATGTAACGCAGCCTGTAGAACCTATGGCAGGTCCCGGCTCAGAACAGGGTGTTTGTGCAGTTACAGCTGCACCGGACACTAAAAATAATAAAAAAAGGATAGTTCTCTTCATAACGTGTATGTTGGATATTAAACAGCGCAAAGTTATTTATTTAGATTAATTAAAAATAAGGTTGATGTGATTTATTCGGAAAAAAGTTTATTTGAACATTCTTTCGGCTGAAAACACATTTTATTAACATATTTTTTTGAAGTACTACATTTAATGATACTGCAAACTGCATTTTTATGGATTAGCCCGTAAGATTTTTAACCGCTTTATATAACCGAATCATAAATAAATTGTAAAACAGGGTTAAACGGCTGCCTGTTGATGTTTTATGGGTAATTTTATATCACCTTCCTATATACTCAAACAGTACTTACACTTAAAAAGAATTAGCTATGAAAAAATTACTCTTCTCATTGCTGTTTGCGCTGCCTGTCATGGCACAGGACGGATTCAGGAACGAAAACGGAAAACTTATATGGCAGCATACTTACCCTGCTGCTACAAATATGCAGGCACAGCTTGACGGCAATCCTGAGCTGCAGATCAATACATTTGTAAACGATGTGCACACCGGTTCGGCAGATAAGATAAAAAACACCTGCCAGGAGGGATCGCCGGTTATGCGTAACGACTGTAAATTTGATTTTGAAGTGCGAAAAGACAACGGAAACTACGTAGTCACCGTTACAAACTTGAAGATAATAGAGGTTATGGGGCCAATGAAGGCACGAACAGTGGTAAACCGCTGCGAGAAGTATTTTGTAGATGCTACGCTAAAGGTTAAAAAGGACCCGCGTACACAAAAAGATATGGGCTGTGCAGATTCTTTCCTTACAGAAGTGTTTGGGGGAGGAAGCATTAACGGCTCTCAGCTTACTATGACGGCAAATTAAGCACGTTGTTATTTTAGTATTTACAGCCCCGCAAGGGGCTTTTTTATGGGCGAAAAAATGGGGGCACAAAAAAAGCCACCCGCCGTAGCGGATGGCCTTACCAATAAAGTAATTATTGATGTATATGTTTTTATGAGGCAGCCAGCTGTAGTATTTCAATGCTGTTCTTTTTCACTTCATCTGCATTATCTTCAAGCACAGGGACACCAAGTATCTCAAAAGACCTGAATATTACAATGTTGTTTTCGTCAGCAAATTCAGAAGCCACAATATCATAATCACGGGGGTGAAGCACTATACTGCTGTTTTCGTCAAGATCATGTTCCAGTATAAATTCCTGTACGCTATCGTAGCTTATTGCTGTTCTCATAGGGGTGATGTGTTTCTCTAATTAAATTTTACTTCAAGGACGTCTATTTCGCCCTCGTTTATTTCGTTGTTGTCATCAGCAATAATGTTGATGCCGGCTATGCAAATTGATTTGGTTTTCTGTTTGCCTGCTGTTACCAGTTTGTCAAAGTTAGACGGGTGAAGCATAAGCATAACGTTCTCTGAAAGTGCGTTGGTAAGGATAAAATTTTTGATCGTTGTTAAGTCAATGTTCTTTTTCATGATCTGTAGTTTTAGGTGGTTTAGTTTTACAAAGATGCTCCATAAACCTTTAAAGTTTTGGTAACGAATTGCCAATAAAACATTAAATAATCTTAAGAAAATACTTAACCTGCTGCATAATAATGAAATAACTTATACGGCAAGTGCCGTTACAGTATGCCTTGCTATAACGCTGTCCACAATTTCCTGGGTCATGTCTTTATAGTCTACCGGTATCGGTTTTCCGTTAGTCATCCATTCCTTTATAACGTCATTGTATTTTGGCTTCAGGCTTTTGATTACCGGTACCCCCATCTGCTCCAGTGCAGCTGCATTAAGCTGCTGCTCATACTGGTTCTTCATAGGTATTACCAGCAGTTTTTTACCAAGGAACAATGCCTCTGCAGGGGTTTCAAAACCCGCCCCGCACAATACACCTGCAGATGCTGCCATGCTCGCCGTAAACTGCTCGTTATTTATGGGCTGGATAATGATGTTTTTATGCACAAGTTCCTTTTTGTTATGTTTGGAGAACACATGCCATTTTATGTCCTTAAATTCCGATAGCCTTTTTATAAGGGTTTTATCGTCGTAGGCAGGCAGGTAAACAGTATAATGTACTCCCTGGGTAATTTCATGACTGCGCACCTGCTTACGGATAACGGGCGTAAATATCGTCTTTCCGTCTCCGTTAAAGTGGAAACCGTATTTTGCATCTGTAGGAGCGTAGTGTTTCAGGATAAACCTGCCGGTACGGTCGGTATTCTTTGGCAGCGGATATCTTGAGTCCAGCACTGCCGCCTGGTGGCTAAGGCCTATGCAGGGTTTATTCTTAAGGCTGCATGCCCACGCCGATACCGGTTCAAAATCGTTTATAACCAGGTCGTATTTTTCCACAGGTAGTTCTCTTATGCTTCGTACCAGCTTACGGGTATTGGTTTTGGCAAAGGTCTTCCAAAGGTCTACACCGCCCTTTTTTCCGAAGATAAAGCTTAGCCCCCTAAGTTCGTAGGTAACCTTGAAAGGCAGTTTCAGGTCGCCCTGTATACCACTTACCAGAATGTCTACATCGCCGTGCTTTTGCAGGCACGGAATAACGTCTATGGCACGGCTAAGGTGTCCGTTTCCTGTGCCCTGTACTGCATAAAGAATTTTCATTGTCTGCTATTTTTAAGATAGGCTTTATTTCTCATCAGCTAAAAAATTACTGAACCACAGCCCCGATTGTTTTATGGTGCGCTGCTGTGTTTCAAAATCAATGTGGATAAGGCCAAAGCGGGCGTGATACCCCTCTGCCCATTCAAAATTGTCGGTAAGGCTCCATACAAAATAGCCATGCACGTTTGCGCCGCCCTGTTTGGCCCTGAGTATCTGGCTAAGGTGATCTTGTATGTATTTGGTGCGAAGTTCATCGTTTACCTGCCCATCGGTTAGGGTATCAGGAAATGCGGCACCATTTTCGGTAATAAGTATCTTTTTTATGCCTTTATATTCACTAAATTTTTTCAGCATATGGTAAATAGCTTCAGGATACACTTCCCATTTCATTTCGGTGATTAGCGGTACTTTACGTTTCTCGGCAGAAACCAGTGCCGCGCCTATGTAAGGCGTAAGCATAGATGACCGTACTATTTCGCGCGTATAGCATTGCAGGCCTATAAAATCAAAATCAAAGGCCATAGCTTCAAGATCGCCCGGCTGCATATATTTATTAAGCTTGTTCAGTACGCGCAAATCCTCCTGCGGATAGCCCATACCCAGTATAGGCTCTATAAAAGTGCGGTTAAGCAGGGTATCAACTCGTTTTGCGGCGTCAATATGCTTTTTCTTGCCTGACAATGGCTCTATATACGTACATGAAAAAGTAGTGCCTATGTTAGCTTCAGGAAGTATTGACCGTAATATTCTTCCGCCTGTTGCTGTAGCTAGCGTAACATGGTGAACAGCTTTGGCAAAATTGCCCAGTCCGCGCCTGCCCGGCGCATGGATTCCTAGAAAGTAACCCGCCCCTGTAAATACTGATGGTTCATTTACCACCATCCAGTTCTTTACCCTGTCGCCAAAGTTTTTGGCACAGAGTTCAACAAATTCGGCAAACCATTTTACAATTTCGCGGTTTGTCCACCCGCCTTTAAGTTCCAGTGCATGAGGCAGGTCCCAGTGGTAAAGCGTTACCCAGGGTTCAATACCACATTGCAGCATATGGTCTATAAGTGTATTGTAATAGTCTATCCCTGCCTGGTTAATCCTGCCGGTACCTTCGGGCAAAACCCGTGACCAGCTTATGGAAAACCTGAAGTTGGGAATGTTAAGCTGTTGTATAAGCTCAATATCGGTGTGGTAAGATGTGTAAAAATCGCAGGCCGTCTGTGCGTGGTGGCCGCTTTTTATCTTGCCTTTTTGGGCAGTAAATACATCCCATATAGAGAGTCCTTTACCATCGGCATCATATCCGCCTTCAATCTGGAAGGCAGCAGTAGAAACGCCCCATTTGAAATCTGTTCCAAACAGGTATCTGTTCAATCCTGAATCATCATGTATCTCCATCCAAAAACAACGTGTAAGCTAATTCTCCTGATGGATATTAATGTATGAAAGTAGACTGCATGGCCTTTAAGAAAAGCCATTCCCTAAAAGAGATAAGATATTTTAAAAAGAATGATTTCATGTCTCTTATTTTTTAGTAAATTAAAAACAGAAACGTGAAGTGGTGTTTATGATAAGGTTAATAAAATATTAATTATCAGTAGTTTGTGTTGTATTGTGTAACAATAAATATCCGCAGCGCTTAATGCCGCGGATATTTTATTTATGCAGAATTGTTTTTTGACAAACGATAATAAGTAGCCAGATCAGTTGAAGAAAAATTTTCGAAACCAACCTGACGCAGCATTGTTACAAGTTGTCCGCGATGATACGTGGCGTGGTTTATAAAATGCGAGAATGTCTGCCAGAATTCCATTTTCCATTCTTCTCCCCTTACTTTAAATATAATTTGTTTGCGGTATTCTTCTTCGGGGTAATGTTCTATAAAATCCTTTAATTGTAAAGAGGTTTTTGTCCATATTTTCAGCAGATCATTTTTAGTGCCATCAAATTCTGCGGACAAAAACACAGGATCAGGAATGTTTTTCCAAAAGTCTATCCAGATTTTTTCCGCACTCGCTATATGAAGAGCTGTTTGCTTTATGCTGTTAAAACTACTTGTAATGTTTTGTTCCCAGCGCTCTTCACTAATCTGGTCCAGCCACTTGATTATCTTATTGTCAGTCCAGGCAATATAACCGGCTAAGTCTAAAAAATAACGTTTATCCATTTTTGTCGGGTATCTTAAAGCGACTGCATTACTTCGGTAAAATTGTTTTGTCCCCAGTGCTCAGTAATCTTGCCATTTTCAATAGTCAAAATGTCAATTACATATAGCGTGATCTTTTTACCGGTAGGGGCAATATCCATAAGCTTTCCGCTATGGATGCCCGAGATGGTCTTGCGGGTGGCAACTTTTTGGTCGTTGGCAACCATGTCTTCAATATTTACATGGATATCAGAGAAGGCGGCATGAAGAATGTTGGTGAAAAAATATTCCATCCCGTCAAGTCCGGCAGGCATGCCCGCAGGTGCCGAATGATTAACAAAATCTGCCGAAGCAATCTCCCTTAATACCCCCATGTTCCCTGTTTCAATCATTTCCTTGTTGTAGCGTACAACTAAAGCTTTGTTTTGTTCTGTACTCATAATTATTGTTTATTACGGTACAAATGTAGGATGGTGAGAAGGGTAGGGGTTAGTGCAGAAACGTCGTTTTATTGTAGCAAAAGGTTCATTTAAAGTGAATGCTTTTTGGGGTAATCGCTTGGCGAAATGCCAAAATGACTTTTAAATGCTTGTGAAAATGCCGAATGGCTGTTGTATCCTGCATCAAGATAAAGGTCTGTTGGCCTGGCTTTTTTGCCTTTAATTTTTAATGCTGCCATTTCAAGCCTGCGTTCCTGCATCCATTTTGCAGGAGACGTTTTGTACACGCTGTTAAAATGCCTTTTAAAAGTAGGTACACTCATATTGCATAAAAAAGCAATCTCTTTGACCGACAGGAAATTAGAAAGGTTTTCTTCTACAGCTTTTTTTAGGGTTTCGTGCGATGTCTTTTCTGGGGCATACGGCTGAAAGCTATTAAAGATGTCAGCATAGGCGTCAGATAAATAGAGCAGCAGTTCACTTACTTTTACCTTTGCCATAACCCCGCTTATTTTATTGCCCGATTGTTGTAAATGCTGAAGGGCATTTATGTAGCTGAGTACAAATTTATCCCTCGGAAAAAATACATGAGATTTCTGTTCAGCAGCAGATTTTTTCTTTGGTAAAATTTCTTCAAGCAGGCCATTGTCAAAAAGCAGCATGGTGCTTCTCAGCATAGTATTTTCGGCAAAGCGTTCGGTAAAAATATAACTGCCGCCCGCCAGGAGCATAATGGTATTAGGTGTTACGTGTATGGCTTCACCATTACTGTAAATGAGTTTTTCACCTTCGGTTATAAGGCTTATCATATTTTGCTCCAGCCTGCTCATTTCTTTTACAATGGGTGTGGCCGATGCATAGGGCACGACAGATGTTTTCCCAACTGCAACATCCGGGCTTAGCTGTCCTTCAAAAGAAATGGTTTCCATTAGTGTTTTGTTATGGAGCAAATGTAAAGAAAAGTGACTATTTGGTATCTACAGTTACCAAACAATAAGCTTCATGAAATAGTCTATATCGTTAGCATATTTTTCTTCGGTAATGCTAACGCCAAGCAGGGTATAGGCCTCATCTTCATGGCTGCCCTCTATCTCAAAGCTGGTGCTTGCCTGGTAACGTTCAAAGAATGAGGTCAGGTCAAAATTATCCAGTTCGCTTTTAGGCAGCAGTACAAAATAATCTATTAGTGTCTCTTCGCCTTTAAATGTAGCTTTACCTTCAAAGGCCTTTAGTTCTTCGTAGGTGTCTTTTGCGTCAAGGTATTTCATAATTTATTGTTGTTTGGTTGATGGGAATCGGTTGTCGGCTCAGGATACCGAATCAACAAATAACCAATTAGCTTATTTTGAAAGCCACTTATATAGCTTTTCTGCATTTTCTTTTGTGAATAATCCTGTTCCGTTGCCCATGGTCGCTGCAGTTCCGCAGGCAACGCCCATGCGCGCCATCTCGGTTACAGAGCCGCCTTTAGCAAGTACAGCTACCATTCCTGCCACCATGCTGTCTCCGGCGCCTACGGTAGTCTGTTTTTTAACCGATGGTGCATTTACATGTATGCATTCATCTTTAGTAACAACATAAGCACCCTGCGGCCCCATTGATACCGCAACGATCTCGGCAGCGCCTTTGTCTATAAGCTCTCTTGCAGCTTCATCTGCCGACTCATTATCCAGTTCTTCTTTGCCAATAAATTTACTCAGTTCACCAATATTGGGCTTTACAAGATATACGCCTTCCTTAAGGATAGCGGTAAGCGCATCGCCCGATGTATCTGCTATGACCTTTATCTTTTTGGCTTTAAGCTCTTTGACAAGGTTTATCAGAAAGTCGGTGGATAATCCTTCTGGCAGGCTGCCGCTTATCACGACAATTTCCGGTAACGGATCAATAGCGAATATGGCTTTGTGCAGGGCATCGGCTTCTTTATCTGTAATTGGTTCGCCGGGCATCCCAAAGCGGTATTGGTTGTTGTGCGACGTATCTACCACTATAAAATTCTCCCTTGTTTCGGCAGCTACAGGTACAGGTTCAGAATTTATGTTTTCCTTGCTAAGCAGTTCCCGAAGCAGTTCGCCCGTCCTGCCACCGGATGGATACAGCGCAACAGAAGAAATCCCAAGGCGCTCAAGGCCTCGGGATACATTTATGCCACCGCCTCCGGCCTCATAAACAGGCATAGAGCAGCGAAGTTTTTTTTCGGGTTGTAGCTTATCTACCGTACTGCTTTTGTCTACAGTAGGGTTAAATGTTATGGTAAGTACTTTTAAGGTCATTGCGATATAAAGTGTTGGTAAGCTAAATGTACCGCTTTTTACTTTATATGCTGCATAAGGTATTGTTAATAGTAAGGCCGTGAAGTATTAGGCCTGGTCTAAAAATCGTTCAAGAATGCTGTATTCATTGCTTAATTCAATGTAGTAGCATCCCTCAGGGATTTCAACATCCAGCTGCGAAATCTGTTTGTCGCTAAATCCGCGCTGTTTCAATTCATCTTTTGTGTGCAATAGCACTGGCTCATCACCTACGTAATACAAATTGTCATTTGTTTTGCTTATTTCAGCAACCGGGCCGGAAATTCCGTAGTCCATGGAATTATACAATAATTCTTTTTCCAGTTCCGTTTCAGACAAATTGTTCAGCCATAGCTTTAATTCTTTTAGCTTCATTTGAGTAAGGTATTAATTTTTGGTACAAGTATTTTTAGCCGGGGCAGGCCGTAACTCTTTAATAACAAAGATTTAACGAGTTAAATATAGATATAATTTATATGTGTAATTAATTTTGATAGTATTATTTTTATTTGATGTATTTATGATGTAGTACCAACAATAGTCCTGAAGGTAAGATTAATTCGCGGATGCTTAATTCTAGCCGATTTAGGTAACATGTGCAGCCAGTTGGCCTGCGTTTCTCCCTTCATTACGAGTAAGCTTCCGTTGTCAAGAACTGTCTCTATTTTCTCACCGGTCTTCTTGTGCCTGAAAACGAATTTTCTTACAGCGCCTAAACTCAAAGAGCTAATCACGGTGTTTTTTCCTAAAGACTTCTCATCGTCGCTGTGCCAGGCCATGCCTTCGGTACCATCATGGTAGAGGTTTAGCAGGCACGAATTGAAAATTTTTCCGCTGCTTTCGTCCACCTTTTTTTTAAGTTCCAGCAGCTCTTTTGTCCATGGCAATGCCGTTTTTGTGGTGCGTGAATAGGTGTAATCATAAGTATCGTCGCCATACCATGCCACTTTTCGTTTAGTTACAATTTTCCTGCCATAAATTATGGCTTCGTCGTGTTGCCACGGAATTTTGTTTAGCAGCACCTCATAGTAATGTTTTGCTTCGGTTTCGGTAAGTATGTGTCCGTAGTAAATAACCTCGCCATCATACGGCAGCAGGTTTTGCTCTTGTTCGGTATCAAATAGGTTCATTGTTCAGTTTCCATTTTTTAAATTTCTCTTTCATGCAATGCCCTAAGGGTATGTAGACTAAATGCTTAGCTTCATATACGGTCGAAAAGAAAACGCGGTTTTGTTTCAGCATTCTTTTTCCTGATTTGCAGTGTAACGTGCCAAATATCTTTAGCTTTTTATTACCGCCCAGGGTTAATACGCCTGATTTTATAAGCGATCTCAATTCGGCTTCAGTCAGCTTAGAATGAGATATCACGATACAGCGTTGTGAAAAATAATGCCCATTGCCATACGCCTGCCGCTTTGCACTTCGCTCACGCCGTGTTTCATATTGGCACGGTGATATCCTTTACTGCCTTTTACAGGCCTGAAATTTATGGTAAAGATAATCATATCGCCTTGTTGTGTTGCAACTACGATAGCTTTAGACTGAGCCCTTGGTACCTGCTCAGTAAGTACAAATTCGCCTCCTGTATGCAGTGTCAAATAGTGTGACAGAGGTGTTTGCCAATACTTTTTGCATGTTCGATACTCAGGTACTGCACAAATTTTTTTGGGCTTATGCCTGCCCAGTTGGTAAAAAGTTTATGGAAATGAAATGGGCTAAGGTGTACCTTTTCGGCTACCTCATCCAGGTTGGGCTGCTCTTTAAAATTATCCTTAAGATAACCTATGGCTTGTGTTATCCTGTCAAAATTTATGCTATTTTGCTCTTTCATGATTGTATATGCCTTTATTGTATTACAAAGGTACTTTGCAGCAGGGGCGGCAGCAACCCGATTCTTGCCGACTTTTGTTTAAATAAATGTACACAAAGTTGCGTTATAAGCACACAAGAAGATAATTTCGGTATGAGAAAGATAGACAGCAGGCACATCGTATTTCACGTTTTGGTAGCCCTTTACTTTTTATGGATGGCGGTTTTTGGCTCGCTGCTGGGTATGGCACTTTTTAATGCATACGGCAATGCAGATGCAGTGCTTGCATCGTTATTTACAAACTGGATCTTTACTAATTTTATAATGGGGCTTATCCTGTTCCTTGTAATACGCCTGTTCAGGAACAGGACGCTGCTGGACAAAATAATACTTTACACGTATTTTTTTATGGCAATTTCCGCTATAGTGGTTGTATTGCTTATTGAATAAAAAAAAGAAAATCCACCTGACATGGAGTGCCGGTGGATCTTCTAAATAACCAATTCATAACCTAAACCTATACCTTATAGACGCTAAAAAACAAAAAGGTTGCGTGGTACTGTAATTTTTTTTATTTTTAAGAAAACTAATGATGCCCGGTAAAGTTGTAACGTGCAAAATACCAGCAGCATTTTGACCAAAAGCAGTAAAAAAATACTAATCTCCTAATTGCGCAATTACACACATACATTTTTATGGATACTTAGTTCTATATATGTATATTTGCGTTTATTTTATGACGAATGGATAAGAAAACAGAAGAATTTTATGCAAGGCTAAAACAGGAACTTACCGATTCTACCCTGTGGCCTTCTGAATATTTATTTAAATTTATTGTGCCGTCTGTTGCAGGCAATGTAGAAAAAGTGGAAGACGCTTTTGATAACCTGGGCGCAGTTATAGAAACAAACCAGTCTAAGACCGGTAAATACACAGCTGTTTCTGTAAATGTAAGAATGGTAAGTGCACAATCTATTATAGATAAATATATTGAGCTCTCTACAATAGAGGGTATTATATCATTATAAAGAAACCAGAAAACAACACATGATCCGATACAATTCTGAAGAAGCCGTTAACTTTCTTGAATACAATGCCGAAAGGCCCCATCTTATTATACCTGAGTATGGGCGCCACCTGCAAAAACTTATTGAGCAGGCAGTAGCACTGGAAGACAGGGACGAACGCAACAAAGCCGCAAAATATATCATATCGGTTATGGGAAGCCTTAATCCGCACCTTCGCGATGTGCCCGATTTTCAGCACAAGCTTTGGGATCAGATCTATATCATGTCTGATTTTAAACTGGATGTAGATTCTCCATATCCTACACCATCAAGGGAATTATTGCAGCAAAAGCCGGAAAGGCTTGCATATCCTCAAAACTTCCCTAAATACCGTTTTTATGGCAACAACATCAAATATATGATTGATGTGGCTAACAAATGGGAAGATGGCGAAATGAAGAATGCGCTGGTAATGGTGATTGCAAACCACATGAAAAAATCATTCCTGAGCTGGAATAAAGATACCGTTAAGGATGATGTGATCTTTGAACATCTTTACGAACTTTCCGGAGGAACGATGAATCTTCAGGCTACCGAAGAAGAACTTTCTACGTCTACAGACCTGATGAGGGTTAACAAAAAACTGAGCAACAAGACCCAGTTTAATAACCCAAAACAAAAAATGCAGCACAAAACCAATACAAACATCAAGAGAAGGCCAAAACAACAATAACAAAACCAAAAACATAAAATTCTATTATTACACTGCATGGGAACATTTAAAATTGAAGGAGGAGCACCGCTAAAAGGTGAAATTACGCCGCAGGGCGCAAAAAATGAGGCATTGCAGGTGTTGTGCACCGTGCTTCTTACATCCGAAAAAGTAACCATTTCTAACATTCCTGATATTATAGACGTAAATAAGCTTATTACTTTATTACGCAATCTGGGTGTTAAGGTAGAAAAGCTTGCTCATGGCTCTTACAGTTTCCAGGCAGATGAGGTAAATCTTGCTTACCTTGAGTCTGAAGCCTTCAAAGAAGAAGGTAAATCGCTAAGGGGATCTATCATGATCGTAGGTCCGTTATTAGCCCGTTTTGGTAAAGGGTACATCCCTAAGCCGGGTGGCGACAAGATAGGCCGCAGAAGGCTGGATACGCACTTTGAAGGTTTTATTAACCTGGGCGCATCTTTCCGTTACAATAAAGAAGACCATTTTTATGGTGTAGAAGCTAAGAGGCTAAAAGGTACGTATATGCTTCTTGACGAGGCATCGGTAACCGGTACTGCAAACATCGTGATGGCTGCCGTACTTGCCGAAGGCACTACTACAATATATAACGCTGCCTGCGAACCATACCTGCAGCAGCTTTGCAACATGCTTAACC
>Ga0163161_10001008_pt1 | contig 21456 bp, 18 predicted proteins | sample S45metaG_FD_129847 | JGI IMG/M metagenome (GOLD analysis project Ga0163161, IMG submission 129847) | Switchgrass rhizosphere microbial communities from Kellogg Biological Station, Michigan, USA - S4-5 metaG | ecosystem: Host-associated > Plants > Roots > Rhizosphere > Soil | place: USA... | reverse complement strand
TCTGTCGATTTCACATTATATTTCCCGATTCTAAGGGTTTCGCTAATTTTAGTCCTAAGATCAAAATCCTCGAGTATAACCAAGATTTTAGATCCTTCCATTATTTTTTTGTTTTTGATCCTCTAAAGTGCTCAACTTGCAAATGGCTTGAAAGCGATTACGGCTGTTGATTATTATCCTCCATGCTGTTATCTAAAAAACAGCTCTTTAAAGGATGAAAAAGCTATTCCAGATAAAACAAAATAAATTATTACTAGCATCCCAAGTAATAGCACAAGGGTGTCTTTTAAAAAATTTAAAGCGTAAAGATTCTTACGCAATAAAAATCGAAATTTTCTGTCTACCTTACTAAAACGATACAGTACTATTGCAACTTTCATCCAAAATTAGATTAAAATGATTTTTTTTAGACACAAAAACAGTTTTGTTAAAAAAAAGCTATCACCGAAGAATTTTACTCACTAGCGGCAAGCTTGGCTATTGTACTTTTAAAAATTGCTATATCAACAATGAATCTGCCATCAGAATGAATGCTTTAGTGCTGCCGCTGGCCGTGAATAGACAATTATTTGCTAAACTGCTTATAATCCCTTTAAAACCCGTTGACAATTATCAAGCGGTAAGATGATTACAATCAAAAAGCCTGGCAATAAACATGTTGATGATATAGCAAATGAAAAGCGCTAGCCCGAAAGCAATAATATATCACACGCCGTTTACAGAATTATTAAGTTAAACCAGCTTGAACGAACTCGTTAATGACTAATTTAAGAGGCACTGAAAAGAACATAGCTGTCCGCAGACCGACTTATTGTTCATGGATGATGCGTACAAAAGTTAATTGCCGGAAATAACAAATTTCTTTATTTTACTTTCCTAAAAAGGTATTTTATGGCCGTGATGTTACTTAATTTCTTTTTGGTATAACAATGCAGCGGTGCTGTGATGGAATATAAAATAAATCATACAAATCAGTATTCGACACAAAAATTACTCTTTGGGTAATTTTTGCAGGTTTGATCTCCATAACCTGAGTGCTGGAATTCAGCCTTTCCCGAATTTTAATATCCATTCTGTGAACTGAGTTGATTCCGATTAAAAAAGAACAAGTGAAAAAAAAATGAATGGAAACATAGGCTAACTCAAAACGTCTTACCTGAAATAATACTATCCAAAAAATGATACAAGTAAAAAAGAAAAACAAGCAAATTACCCACAACAATGTTAAATTTATGTCATTGACGTAAAACAAGATAGATGCTAACGGAAGAATGCCGAAAAGAAAAACAATGTATCTTGAAACGATGACGGGCAGCGCATCAGTAATCCAGCATTGCAACACGAAGATGGCTGTAATCATTAAAGGCAAGATAACAATTACTGCAACCTGTTGCCCATATGATATTCCAATTTCTGAGTACACAACCTCTGCAAAATCTATGACATCTAATATTCTGAAATTAAATTTTTCAAAGAAATAATATTCACAGAAAATTTTCAACATAAGAAGAAAAAGTATGGCAAAAAATACGTAACGTACAAATATTGATAAAATAGACTTATCGTTATGGTTCATTAGGGAGCTGAGAATAATATCAAAAGATCAAATCAATGGTCTAAGTTTATTCTTCAAAGCTGCATCTACTTTCTTACAATTACATTGACCAACATTGACGGCAAATTTGATTTTTATCAAAACCAAGAGCATACTCCGTATTGAAGCGAATTGTTGGAACCTTTAAAATCTGGTCGATTTATCTTCCTGGCAAAAATCAGTTTTCAGCCATTTTAACTACCTATCATTTAATCTGTGCTTTTATTTTGTTTAAACACTCAAGTGCATTTGCGACATATACCAATGGAGCGTTCCAATTAATCGCTATCTCATTACTTGCATAAGAAGCAACATTGTCGAGGTACGACAGTTCTGGCTCCGCAGATTCATATTTTAGTCCATCCTGTTTTCCCGAATTGGGGCCACCAACCAACATACCAGGAATCGGATCCGCAATGCCATCAGCGAAAGAAATGCGGTGATGCGGGTTCACAGGTGATTTGGTCCCAATACCGGTAACAAAAGAATAACCAGTTGCATTTCTTCCCAGAATATAATCCAGATTACCTGCGGCGGCCTTCAGGTAGTCCTTATTTTGTGTAAATAAATAAGCATTAATGAGCAAAACAGCTTGATTCATGGCAACCGAATTACTCCCCCATACAAAATCCGACAGTGAGCTGCCCATCACTGAGCCATAGGCACCCGCCTTGCCCGCCAACAAATAGCGGTCTGCAATGGAGAGCACTTTTTTCTTCAAAATACTGGTTATGCTTCTGTAACTTTCCGGGAGTTTATTATGACACCTGATCATGGAATAATACCCTAAAATGCCTACGTTACTCCAGCCGGGCAAATTCACCTTTGCATTCAGGCGCGCAAAGAAGGCATCATAATATTGCGACCGGCCGGTAGTGGCCAGGAGCTCGGCAGCAGCCCAGCTCCATTCGTCTTCAAAATCTTTGTCTCCGTAAGCACCTGTAGTGATTTTCAGATCAGATGTCTTGTTCATCTGTTCCTGATCGTAAGCCAGATTTGGATTTTTAAGGGCCCAGTTCCATGCCAGAACTGCGGCAGAGCGGCAACTGTCTGCCAGGCCGGGGTACTGTTGAGGAAAATCCTTTAAAATCCGTGATGCCTGAGCGGCAACCGCAACAAGGTTTAACGTTGCTGCCGTGCCTTTCGCTACAACATATCTGGGTGCCATAGCCTGTGCAGGCATAATCATCGCATCGAAACCGAGATTTGTACACTTGTTATAAACACCGCCGTCATGTGGATCTTGCATTTTCAGCATCCAGCGTAAATTGTAGATGGCCTCGGTCAATATATCCGGCACACTATGCTTCGCATTTGGAAGCTTCGCTTTAAGACCAAGGAAATAGTTAGGAAAGTCCTCGTAAGCCGATAGTAAAGTAGCGGTAGAAATCCCGCTGTTAACCATATACTTGTTATAATCGCCAGCATCATACCAGCCTTCCGCCACATTAATCCCGCTTCCTGCAGTCCTGTTTTTAGTGGCAGCAGATGGGTGAATCAATACTGCGGTATCTGGGTGTCCCGACCTGCGATACCACTTCCCCGCATAATCTTTATCCAAGGCCGAAGAAGCGCGCTGGTAATAAAAAGCTTTCAAGCCAGCCACAGCAAGGTCTTGATGCACACTGTCTGCGATCTTAAAAACCGGAGAGTCGCCGATGCCCGGAATCCGGACCAAATACGTTCCAGATTTTTGGAAACCGCTAAAATCTGCTATTCTGGTCTTAATTCCAGAATAGCCTGTGCTTCTCCATCCAGATAGTGATCCGGTATATACCGACTTTCCCGTTGGTATGGCAATAAGTTCAAAACCATCGCCCGTAGCAACTTTGGTGATCACGGCACTTTTATTCAAACCTGGATAAAAGCCTGACTGATCTAAAAATATTACCGGAAGCCCGACCTTTTGAGCCTGGGCTTTCGGTAACCCTATAATGATGAGCATCAGAAGGGCAACGTAAAATAAGGATTTCATAGGGCTATAAATATTTCTCATACTCGGCCTGACTGATCACTTTGAGGCTAACATCATCAACGAACATAGTACCCGATACATAACCCAATGCAAATAAGAGTTTGATGCTTGCAGTACCTGGCGGAACAATATACGCACGTTCATAAGGTTTCCAGTCCTGATCGCCAGTAGCTGAAGCAATATTAATCCCTTCGCCGATTTTAGCTTCGCCCTTACCCAGCATTTCAAAAAGGAAGAGTGCACCGTTCCAGTCTTCCTTTCCGGCACCTACGTCATCTACCTTGATCTTGGCCGACATCAAAATATATTGAGTATTTTTGGGAAGCGCAACAATCTGGTGCATGCCTGTCCATTTAGACGGATCGCCGGAGAATAAAGCGCTGCTCATTTTTCCGCTGCTGAAAACATAAGGCGTAGCCTTTGCAGAATAGTCTACCCATCCCTTAAGTTCATCTTCGAAGCCTCCATTTTTCACCAGGTTTTTTTGAGCCATGGTGCTGTAATTAACTGTTAGCATCAGAATGCTAACAGCCACATATTTTATCCTGTTCATGACTATAATTTTATTTCTAATAAACCAACAAGGGGCTGTCTCATAAATCAATTTATCTTTAAGTCTTGTCACGTTGAGCTTGTCGAAACGCCCTAAACGACTTTTCTACAACACCTTCTACAGGCCCTCCACAGGAGTCCTTTGGACAGGATGACATTCGTATTGATGAGACAGCCTCTTTTCATTAAATTATTTTTAACAGCAAGGATTAATATACACCGATATCATCCAGGAAAATTGTTTCTGGTGCATTACCACTCAACTCCTGAAAGCCAATCCAGTTGAGACTGGTCGGTTTACCCGGCTGGCTGGCATTTTGGAAACGCTCCAAAGGCACCACATAGGTGGTCCATTTACCAGCATGCAATACAATGCTCACCTGGCGGTTGTCGAAATCATTCAATCCGATCTTTACTACTTTACCTTCAGTTCCGGTTGTTCCATATATAGAGAATTTAACATAAGTTTTATCGCTTAGGTCTACAGGAACATTGCTACCAACTGCATATCCGGCATAATTACCGGTGTAAGTGAGTTTGATGGAGTGACTGCCTCTTTTGACCATCTCGGTATTACTTAGGTCTCCACTGGCACCGCCAAAATTGAAATCGTAACCAGCTGTGATCTGATCGTCGTAAAACAAATGTCTGAATCCAAATGGTAATAGTATCGGTAGTGCTGTTCCATCGTAAGATACGTATGGACCAGTACCGGTTCCACCCGGGGTAGTTACACTCACGGCACCCAAGGCACCATTTGGTACGGTCACCTTTAATTCTGTACTTTTTGAGGAAACCACCCTAGCCTCAGCGGTACCGAATTTAACGCTGGATACCTGATCGAAACGCAAGCCGGTAATGGTAATCTCATCTCCTGCACTTCCGGCAAACTGGCTTAGGTCTGTAATTACGGGAGGTGGTTGTTTGATACTAAAATCGAAGCTTACCGTCCCAGATGCAGTGGTAAGGATTAATTTACCGGTTTGATTGATCCAGGAAGCCGTAGCAGGGATCATCACCACGATACTGTGGTCGCTAAACAGTGCCGTATTTAAGTAGGCTGGTGTACCGTTAAACTCCACTTTGTTTGTACTCTTCAGGTTTTGCCCTTCGATTACATAAGTTACGCCGACATCTCCTGAGGTGACCGTAGAATCTAAAGCCATTGGTTGATCAACTCCCGGCTTCACCAGGGTACGCACCCTGGTGATAACTGGCATGCCTTGCCCATCTTCCTCCTTTTTGCAGGAGGTTATAAACATCAACATGAAAAATAGTCCTGTCAAACAAATGACGATAGGGTTTTTATATATGATTTTCATAATAACGATTTAAAATTTGTAAGGTACCGGTGGCAGTAATAATTTAGGATTAAGGGTAGATTCTGTTGTAGGATATGGCAAACGGAAATTGGCATCGGTGGGTGTGTATTTTTGCCCCCAGATTACAACAGGCGTAGTGTTGCTGTAAATGCCCCTTTCCTGGTTGGCAATAATGGCGATTGCCTTAGGGTGAGCAGTTACATTAAATCCGTCTAACCTGCCCAGATCAAACCAATAATCAGCCTCAAACACAAATTCCATCCGGCGTTCCTGATAGATATCTGCAATGGAAATGGAGGTTTTAGGAATCAGCCCGGCCCGGCTTCTGATTTTATTAAATGGCACCAGTGCAGCAGCATCTGTTGTACTTTGCGCACCGGCAAGAACGGCTTCCGCTTCAATTAGAAGCACATCTGCATAACGCATCAGATACGTATTGTTCGCTGTTGAAAACGAAGCACCTTTACCCCCATTGTCTGCAGGAGTGCCTACCACATACTTTTTGATAAATGCAGGCATTCCTTGGGCAACCGCTCCCGCTGGCAGGGTATAACCGCCTTTGGCCTGGTTGATCTCAGGGTAAATGTCGCCCTGCATCATCACCGTAGGTTTTCTTCTTAAATCACCTGGCTCAAAAGCTGTCAGCAAATCGATTGACGGCGTTACACTGCCATACCCATCTCCTGTACCCGTAATTTCAGAATTATAGGCGAGGAAAGATTGTAAGGCATTTCCGTGTCCATAGGAAGATCCGCCCAGCCATTGAATAGCAGCGATGCTTTCTTCATTGTTGTTATTGGCCGTTTTAAATAAGTCTGCATAGGTCTTTCCTGAAACATCAATCCCGTACAATTTAAACTCCCCGCTATTGATTACCTGTTCTGCTTTTAGGCGGGCGTTAGGATAATCGCGCATATAGAGATAAACTTTAGCCAAAAGTGCGGCTGCAGATCCACTGGATACCTTACCCTGAGCAACAGATCCGGTTCTGATCATTTTGTCGCAGTTCGCTTCAGCAAACTTCAGGTCATTGATGATGAAGGTGTACACATCAGTTACCGGATTAGTATTGATCTGATAATTGCTGACATGGTCCAGGCTATTTTCTATAATGGGTACATTTCCCCAGGTTCTCACCAGGTAAAAATAAGCCATGGCACGCATAAACCTGGCCTCCCCAAGTGCGTTATTCACTACAGAAGCCGGTACACTGGCCGGAACTTTGGATTTAAGGTTGTTGATGAGTGCATTGGATTGGGCGACTACGCTGAACAAGGAATTCCAGGCCGACAACAATTGGGTATTGTCGCCAGTTACCGAAAAATTACCAAAATTGATCACATCCGGAGAATAGGTGTGTGCATTGCCGCTCAATAATTCGGAGATACACCAGGAAGCTTTTGCATTCCAATCAAACCACGGGGAATTGTATAAAGCAACCGTACTGGCCCGCACCTGCTCGGTATTCTGGTAAAAATTGTCCGCACTGAGCGCATCCTGCGGCGGAATATTAAAAAAGTCCTTTTTACAGCTACTGCTAACTGTGGCTATGAAGACAAATATATATATGAGATATGATTTCATTTTCTTATAATAATTTATGGTCACTAAAATTGTGCGTTGATTCCAAATGTGATGGTCCGGGCAATTGGGTATCTGCCGAGGTCAATGTTGTTCAGGATTGCACTTTGGTTAATTGCACCGATTTCCGGGTCATAGCCTTTGTATTTCGTAAAGGTGTACAGGTTCTGCACACTGGAATATACTTTCAGGTTACTGAATTTAAATTTCCTGATCCAGGCGGCAGGCACTTTGTAACCAAGACTCATATTTTGAATCCTTAAAAAGGATCCACTTTCCACATAACGGTCAGATACCACCAGATTTGGATTGTCGATACCAATTTTTGGAGCAGGAATATTGGAGTCTGGATTCTGAGGTGTCCAGAAATTGCTGTAAGCAGCATATTGGTTTTGATAAACAGCCGCCAGGTTACCCATGGTGTTGTTTAACAAATTCATAATCTTCGAACCATAAGATCCATTTAAAAACAAAGTGAAATCAAAGGCTTTGTAGCTAAACGTATTGGTAATACCGTAGGTAAACTTAGGATTGGGATTCCCGATCGCTGTGCGGTCTTTCTCATTTACTACACCATCACCGTTTACATCTTCATATTGCACGTCGCCCAGCCATGTACTGTTGCTGTTATTGGCAATCGTTCTGCCGAACTGAACCGGTGCAGCACGCAATTGATCCTCTGTTTTAAAAATTCCTTTTACTTTGTAACCATAAAATTCACCCACTGACCTGCCTACAACCGTACGCGTAACAGGTGTTTGCAGATAAGCGTTGGTTACTGTACCAAATAGCTCGGTAAGCCCATTTCCCAATTCCTTCACCGCATTTTTATAATGTGATAAAACTACAGTGGTATTCCATTTGAAATGATCATTATCGATATTGTGGGTATTGATAGTCCAATCAAAACCTACGTTATCAATTTTGCCAAGATTTACGTAAGGTGGGTTAATGCCGCCCAGGTAATCAGGACCACCTACCAGGTATGCCGGAAGTGTCAGCTGGAACAAAAAGTCTTTTGATGTTTTTTTGTAGAGGTCTATACTGGTATTGATCTTACCATTCAGAAAACTCATGTCCAGACCAGCATTATATTGGATCGAGGTTTGCCATTTTAATGCCTTATTGTCAATTCGTCCGGCAAGAAAACCTGTACCCAAACCTGTCTGAGATGACCTCAATAAAGAACTGTACAAATAATTGGGAACATCCTGATTACCAACCTCTCCATATCCAAGGCGAATCTTAACTCCGCTCACCACCTTATTGATTCCCTTCATAAATGATTCCTCAGACAATTTCCATGATGCGGCAAAAGAAGGAAAATAACCAGATTGCGATCCTTCTGCAAATTTAGAAGTCTTATCTTTACGGATAGTAGAAGTAAGGCTATACTTTGCACCATAGGTATAGATCACACGGGCATACATAGATTCTTGTCGCTGTGTTCCGATGTACTCATCATTGGTGGCCGTGATGGCCTGTCCTAAGTTCAATGACTGCACATCATTGCTGTAAAAACCTTGCCTTGTTCCTTCTATACCTCTCCAGGTGGATTGCTGAACTTCATAACCTAAAATTGCATTCAGGTTATGTTTTCCGAATGTCTGATTATAATTCAGGTATTCTTTCCAGATCAGAAATGTACTTTGCTGATGGCGTTCCTGTAGCGAAGCTGTTGGGTTGGTAAAGCGGCCCCATGAATAACTTGGCGTAAATACATTATTGTCAGAGAAATTAAAGTCCCCACCCAGTTCCGATCTTAAAGATAGTGGTTTAAGTACCTTGATTTCATTGTAGATATTCGTATTGATGTTGCTCCTGTTCAGTTTGTTTTTGATTTGCTGTGCCTGAGCTACTGGATTTAGTGCCGCAGCGGCAGCCAGAGGATCCGATGCAGGAGGCCCGGTATACGAACCATCAAGATTGGTTACCGCGAGATCAGGTCCCTGCAACAGTGCATTGTAAATGATCCCGTTGTTGTCACTGGTGATAACGTTTTCCGCAGAACGGCTGGCCGTTAGTGTAATACCGAGTTTAAACCATTCCTTAACCTGGGCGTCCACGTTGGTACGCAAGCTGTAACGACGGAAATCAGACCCGATAACAGTACCATCCTGTGCGAGATAGCCGCCTGAAATGTAATAGTTCAAGCCCTCTTTACCACCAGAGACAGCTACCTGGTGACTTTGCTGAGACGCGGTTCTGAAGATTTCTTTTTGCCAGTTGGTTCCTTCTCCCAATACAGCAGGATCTGCAAATTCAACTCGTCTTCCTGTTCCATAGATATCACCCAACGAGTTCTGCAGTTTAGCGTATTGTTTAAGGTCCATTACATCCATATATTTCGCTACGCGTTGAAACCCATAGTAACCATCGTAATTGATAGCAGAATTACCCGTTTTTCCTCGTTTCGTAGTGATGATGATCACGCCGTTAGAAGCTCTGTTTCCATAGATTGCGGTTGCAGATGCATCCTTCAAGACATCAATCGATTCAATATCATTTGGATTGATCAGAGACAAAGGACTAACGGTGGTCTGAGAATTTGCGTTCGAAGAAGAGGCCTGTAAGGGTGATCTTCCACTCGTGCTTTGGTTACTTGCGTCACCGGAGATGGGTACGCCATCAATTACATATAAAGGCTCATTACTTCCGCTTAAAGAAGTTATTCCGCGTACACGGACAGATGTATTGCTGCCGGGAGCCCCCGAATTCTGCGTAATGGTCAGTCCCGAAGCCTTGCCCTGTAACATCTGGTCAATGCTCACCTGGGGTACATTTTCAATATCGGAGGCCTTTACAGAAGAAATTGATCCGTTAATATCGGAACGTTTCTGAGTTCCGTATCCGATCACTACGACATCGCTGAGTAATTTAGTTTGACTCTTCAAAACCACATTCAATACGGTTCTTTTGCCTGCAACAATTTCCTGGGTTTCCATACCCACAAAAGAAAATACAAGAATCGCTGTAGCTGATGGAACGGAGATTTTATACCTCCCATCGATATCTGTTACGGCGACCACCTTTGAATCCTTCACTTTGACCGCGACTCCGGGAAGTGTTATGCCTTTCTCGTCGCTGACTGTGCCCGAAATCTCAATGTCCTGGATTTGTATATGTTCCGATGGCAAAGGGGCTGTTTTTTTAAGAATAATTGTTTTTTTAATGATCTTAAAATCCAGGTTTGTGTTTTTCAAAACCAATACCAATGCCTGCTCAATGGGCATGTTGGTTACATTTACATTGATTTTGGATTTCTCATCAATATCGGCACGTCTGAAAAGCAAATGGTAACCACTCTGTTTTTCTATTTGCTTAAGGACAGAAAAGATGTCGGTATTGGTATGTTTAAGCGTTAAATTCTGACTAAAGCTATTTGCGCTAACCTGCATTAAAGTCAGAATAAAAAGAAGCACGGTTAGTCTCATGGTTAATAAAATTTGGTAAGAATCACGGCGAAATAGCTGCCTGATCCTATAAAATAAATTCATATCTTTATAGAGTTTGGGTTAAATTATAATGTCGTCTGAATTGGCTTGTAAGTAACCTTTACAATGACCGGAGGTGCTGCAAACACGATCCGGTCTTTTTTTAAAAAACGGTTACGCTGGTTGATTAAGCAGTATTGTAGTAGTTTCTCATATTTGGTTATTTATATTGTTAAATTATGGTTAAGTAGTTTTTTCCATTATTCTATAATGGTAAGCACATGATCGTTCAGTTCGTATTTTAGTCCTGTAAACTGCAGCATGCTTAGCATTTCCGAAAGCTCGACATCTTTAGCTATCGTACCTGTGTAAGGAATTTTTGAGGGAGTGCCTTTAAATACAACCTGCACATCATACCACCGGGAGAGTTGCCGGGCAATGTCTTTGATCTCCATATCTTTAAAAATGAAAAGGTCGTTTCTCCAGGCCATCACGGCTTCCAAATCAACGTTGTTGCTTACTTCTATACCTGTTGACTGATTTACACTGGCTTGTTGTCCGGGTTTTAACAGCTTTGAAAAGTTTCCTGATGATAAATGGATACTGCCTTCCAGCAACGTTGCTTTTTGATTAGCTTCATCGTTGTAAGCCATCACATTAAAATGGGTTCCGAGAACACTGATTTCGGTTCCACCGGATCGTACTTTAAAAGGCTGTTTAGGATTCTTCACAACCTCAAAATACACCTCACCAGTCATTTGTACGCTTCTTTCTGCACCCGTAAATGAAGTTGGGAACCTCAAACTGGATTTAGAATTCAGCCAGACTTTACTTCCATCCGGCAATATCACGCTGTATTTTCCGCCTACGGGTGTTGTGATGGTGTTGTATACCATTTCGGAGGGATTTTCCCCCTCTCTTTTCTTATAACTCAGCTCTCCTTCAGCGGTTTTTACCACACTCATGTCGTACTGATCAGCCACCTTGCCCAAGTTTGCATCAGTCAGCACCAATGAAGAGCCATCGTCAAGTGTGAGTACGGCCTTATTGCCTCCCGGGCGAATACTTGCAGATTGAGTTGACTTAAAGCTTTTCTTTGGAGAAAACGAAGACGAGTATTGCATCCAGAGCAAAACCATGCTTAAGCATAAAAACAGCGATGCGGCAACCGCCAGGGCTTTCCAGGAATAAATTGACCTTCTAGGGCGCAAGCTTAGATTTTGATGTTCCTTTGCTTCGATGTTCTGAAGGATACGTTCAAAGATTTTGTCCTCCATAAGCACGCGTTCCTCATCTGTCAGACCTGAAATATGATCTGGCACGCCATCCATAAGATCAAACCAATGATCAACCTCTGCGGCCTCACTGGCAGTACAGCTGCCTGAAAGATATTTTTTAAGTAAGGATACGGCTATCGTTTTGCCCATATTGGTTACATTATATTTGGTTGGTTAATGATATAGTCGGTCGGACGGGTGTTTGCCCCCAAAAAAAAATAAAAAAAATTTCAGGGCTGCTAAAATAGCAGCCAGGCGAAGGATGAAGCGATCAGAACTTCCTTGAAATGCAGCCTGAAAAGCTTCAGTGCATTGGTAATGTGGTTTTCTACTGTTTTCTCAGATAGGCCTAATAACTCAGCAATTTCCTTATTGGATTTATGATGCTGCCTGCTCAATTCAAACACTCTTCGACATTTGGCAGGCAATTTCGACATTACCTGATTGATGCCATCTTCTACCTCATGCAAGAATACCGTCTCTTCAGTGGTATTAGCTGTATCCTTATAACTAAAAGATAGCAATTCCAGGTAATTGTTCCTGGTTGCCTCCCTGGCCAGGTAATCAATCACTGAATAACGGATGGAAGTATGGAGATAAGCCTTCAATGCACCCCTGATATTTATTTTTTTGCGATTGATCCAGAACAGCGTAAAGAAATTTTGGATAATTTCCTCAGAAGCTTCTTTACATCTCAGCCGCTTATTCGAAATCAGATACAATTCATACCAATACCTTACATAAATTTCCCTGAAAGCAACAACGTCGTTTTCCTTAAACAGGATGACAAGTTCCTCATCGGTGAGTTTATGCGGGTTGCTCATAGGAAAGTAAAAGTATAAAAAATATAGCTCATTCAGCATGCTGATTATCTTTGCTGAAAAATGTTTATAGTTCAAGTGTATTGCCCTATAAGACAAAGCTTAGATCACCGCAACTATATAGCTACAGACACTTTTAATTTACGATTTCTGATCTGGTCACCATTCGTCAACGCGAGTTCAATTTAGATTTGGGGCTGCCTTTTGGGCATTGGAAGAAAAGAATTGACAATGCCAGATCAAAAATTCATTGGGTTTGTGATGGAAACCTTCATCGTTATCTCTGGCTAGAACGCTAGAATAAATGAATCATCCATACGGAATATACAGCAGATCCTTAAGGCCTAACATCCGCCGCTTAACCTATAAAGGAAATAACCATGCAATAGCGATTAGAGAAGCCGATTACATTTGTTACGACTAAAGCTTATTCTTTTATGATTATGCAAGTAGATTATCAGCACCTATTAACAGATAAAACCGATAATTAGAATTTTATGCTAAAATTGCTGATAAATAATTTTGCACCATGTTCAGATTTATTAGGGCCGCTGATGTAAAAATACCTGGCTACTCCGGACTTGAACAGCAGCGTATCTGCTAACTTACTGTTATCCAGATACACAGCCATTTGATTACCATTCACTATCAGCTTAACATGAAGTGGCCGATTAGCCGTCGATGAAAGATCAAACTTGGTGTTGGCCTCCTTACTCAAATCATAATTACCAATGTTAACAGCATCCGCGTCATAATAATGCAGTTGCACAAAAGCTCCGCCATTGCTGATATAATCCCTCACAGCATTGTCTTTCACAAAACCAAAAGAAATTGGTGACATATCCTTAATTTGCTCTGCCTGGGCCAATATATCAAACTCGAAGGTAAAGCTCTTGGGAAGGGAAACAGTCCTGTTAATTTTATAGGTAATGTTATCCTGGATTGATAGCCATTTACCTTGTTGCCCCGCAGGATGGGCAACTATCGCGGCACCGTTGGTTTTAATACTGCGTGGCACCGCACCGATCTCGTACTTGGAGAAATCTTCATTAAAATTAATATTTTGTGCCACTGCCTGAAATGTAGAAAGGCTGTTAAAAAGCATAAGCAGCCCGGTAATTAAAAGATATTTTTTCATGATAAGAAGTAAATGTTAAAACAAAAATTAATTATAAGGTGCTGAAAATTTTCCCTCTGTAACGGTAACAATTTAATCCCCGCCAACTAGCTTCAGCTTTCCCGAAAAGGTTCCCTTAACACCCCATTTGGTTAAGCTGGTAATGGTTAAAACGAAGTTGCTTCCATCCATATCCCCACCATTAAAAACAGTGGTGACCACAAACTTGCCATCCTTCATTTCCTGAATGTAGTATTTCCCGGCAAGTAACAAGTCGCTCGCACCACCGGATCTATAGGTTGCTTCCTTTGCGCCTTCCGTAATTTGCATGTCTATCCCAAATCCGGTTATCATATCCTGTTTTTCCCATCCACCTATCACCACAAAATGTACAGTGTCTGTTGCCGGCTTATCGTTGGCATTCACATGATAATTAAATTTACGATACTTGCCATTGACCCTACAGGTCAGGCATTTATCCCATCACCAGCAGCTGTCCCCCGTTCTTTTTACATGCGTTCAATTTGCGCCCTTAAGGTTAATATTTTCATCAGTTACAGACTTGTATTTTTTACTGAAGCTAATCTGCAATTCTGCTAAGCAAAAGCGGCATTGCTCCAGCTTGAATGGTGATTATTTCAGCTTGACAGAAATCTCGCCATCATCCATCCCATCAATGTTCTTTTCTGCAAATACTGAGGGAGAGGCTTTCTGTAGGGTTTTGAGGATATCTGAAGTAGAGCCGGTATGATAGAGCGTAATCGAAGATCCTGAATTGCTGTATTTCATCTTGGTACTTTGGATTCCTTTTGCCGTTTGTAGCTTTTCATTTAGGTTTTTTAGGGCCGCAAAGTCAACACCGCTAAGTTTAACTGTTGTTTTGGTTTCTGAAGCAGAAGCAGCACCATCTTTCTTTTTACCGAAAAACCCGAGTATCTTATCTCCAGTATTTTTTGTCCTATCGGCGGTACGGCCGGCCCGGTCGGCCCGGTCTGTAGCCCTGTCGATTTTGTCCAAAATAGCTTGCGCCCTGGTTGTTGTAAAACTGAATATCATCAGCCCTGCACAAATGATCATGATCTTTTTCATAGTCTTTTTAATTTAATGATAGATTATACAGCAAAGCTATTCGATGACCGTGACATAGGAAATCCCCTGATTGGTGGTTTTTTTTCTACTGGTTTTTAGGTATTTTAATATAGTAAGCGCCAATATTATAACTCTTTTAACTTTTTAGGCGGATATTTGAATTTACCCGCAGGCCGGTTGCCTGCCGGAGCACCCATGCCCCATTTGAATGAAAAATATATATCTCATCCCCATTTGCCTCCTCATGGTACTGTCCACTTTTGCACAGCAACAGATACCGCTGAATGAAAAACGACATCTGGATAGCCTGGAAATGATTTTACAGACCAAAAGCCCCGATAGTGCAAAAGCCAACGCTAATTTTCAGCTGGTAGAATACTGGAAATTTAAGGATACCGTAAAAAGCAAAATGTATCTGCTGCGCGGTAAAGAGCTTGGCAAAAAGTACCCATATTTAAGAGCCTTATCGCTTTTTTATGAAGGACAGTATTATTTCAACTGGAATACCGTTAAAGCAGCCGAAGCCTTTAAAAAAGCGGAGGGCGCACTGTCAGCTTTTCATACTCCACAGGCATACAGCAAATGCGCAGCAGCCTGGTTCAACTATGCTTTAATGAACAGGGATACCAAAGGATACGAGTTTGTTACCCGAATCGTCCTTGAAAAAGCGCTGCCTTTTGCTCTAAAAGCGGGTAATAAGGTTCTGCTCGCACATTTTTACACCCAGCTCTCTACCCTGCTGATGAACAATTACCAGTTCGCTAAGGCAGCATTATACAATCAAAAGGCTATTGAACTGTTGCAGAACCAAGGCCAAAACTCAACCAATCTTTTGTTTGCATACTTAAGCGGTGTGAGCATACATTCTTACGATGGTAAGCTCGAAAAAGCGAAAGGTTTTTTGCAGAAGGCAAAAGCTTTACTGATACCCTATCCTGAGTCTATTAATTATCCGCTGTATTATTACAATGAAGCTTTATACTTTTCTACGGTTAAAAATTTTAATCAGGCATTTGCAAGTGCCGAAAAAGGAAAGGTTCTAGCCAAAAAGTATAACCAAAAGCAACTGTACCAACAGCTCTTTTTCAGGCAGTACGATGTTTATCTTCAGCAGAAAGCTTTTGCCAAAGCACGCGCGATATTGATGGATATTGTAAAAGATGGCACACTCACCGCAACAATCAATGACAGGGCAGCGATCTATGCTGAACTGGCTAAAACCAGTAAAAATCTTGATGATTACAAAGCGGCCTACTATTGGACAACCAAGTATCAGGTATTAACAGATAGTGTCTATAAAAACCAAACCCAGGTAACGATCAACGAACTGGAAACCAAATACCGCACGGCACAAAACCAGCAGAAGATTACAGCCTTAGAGGCGCAGAACAGGCAGGCCGCTTTAAAAGCGAAGAACGAACATTTGTACAACTGGCTACTGGGTATGGGCTGTTTATCGTTACTGATTACACTTGCACTGATGGTACTGAACGCTAAAAATAACCGGAAGCTCTCTGCTCAAAAGGAGATCAACTACCAGCAGCAACTTCGTGACCTGGAGCAAAAACAGAAGCTTAAGGTTACCAAAGCCATGCTGGATGGCGAAGAACATGAACGCGAGCGGGTTGCCCGCGACCTGCACGATGGCCTGGGTGGAATGCTGGCTGGTGTAAAAATTGGGTTATCTGGTTGGTCAAATAGAAATGAGCGCATTACAGACGATAAAGGCCTCCATCGCATCATTCACCAACTAGATTCCTCGGTCACTGAGCTAAGGCGTATTGCGCGCAATCTGTTACCAGAAACATTGCTGAAGTTTGGCCTGGAAGTTGCGTTGAAAGATCTGTGTGAATTTTACATGCGTGATGGTTTACATATAGACTACCAATCTCTCGATATCGAGAAAAACATTTCTTTGAGCATACAGCTGAACATATACCGGATCGTACAGGAACTTATCTCCAATGCTGTTAAGCATGCCCAGCCATCAAACATTATGCTGCAATGCAGTCAGAACGGTTCCATGTTCTTTATTACCTTTGAAGATGATGGCAGGGGATTTGACACCACAGTTTTAAACGGTAAGAAAGGCATGGGGCTGGATAATATTAACAACCGGATCGCATTTTTGAAAGGCAAATTCGAAATGCAGTCTGTTATTAACGAAGGAACCACCGTAAACATTGAACTAAATACTGATGTCGACTTCTAAATTAATTACCGCTATCGTTGATGATCATCCTATCGTAATTGAAGGTTTGAAAACCTTGCTGCAAAACGAGCCCAACATACAATTGGTAGGCGGCTTTTGCAGCGGCCAGGATATCCTGTCTTATATTAGGGTGAATAAAATTGACCTTGTCTTGTTAGACGTAACCCTGCCCGACATAAACGGGATGGAACTCTGCCAGCTGATTAAAAGAGAATCTGTAAACACTATTATCCTCATCCTGAGCAACCATACCGAGCGGAGCATTATTTTACAGACTATTCAAAATGGCGCAAGTGGCTATCTGCTTAAAAATAGCGCTATTGATGAATTACGGCATTGTATAGCAGAAGCAATAAAAGGGAATATTTGTTATAGTAAAGAAGTGATGGAGATCATTAGTCGGCCAACCAAAAATGAGCTGCATGGTCCCCCAAGACTTACCCGAAGGGAGAAAGAAGTACTCACTATGATTGCGGCGGGCAAAACCAGTCTGATGATTGGCCAGGAACTATTTTTAAGCCCCCTTACTATAGATACCCATCGTAAGAACCTGATCCAGAAATTTGCTGTTAAGAATGTTGCTGAACTCATCATGGTTGCCACTCAGCAACAGATATTATGAGTCTCGTTGAGGAAAGCTTGCAGACCTATTTAAATTTCAGCCTTTTATACCAATAGATATGCTAAGCATCAGATGCCATGTACATTGCTATTAAATTCCATCCTTCGCAACAGGGATAACAACGGATATCTGCCTCTGCATATAAGACCTGAAGGCGTATGAACGGATAGCCCGGCTTTGCACAAACAACAATAGTACTATGACAGCTATATACGCAAAAAGAGGGTTTATCATAAAGGCGATGTACCTCAGATGCTGTCATGTTGAGCCTGTCGAAACACCTAAAAGGGTCTTTAAGCTGGTCCTTCGACAGGCTCTCCACAGGAGTCCTTGGGACAGGATGACAAATCTATATTTATGATACAACCTCCTTATTTTCCAAAACAGCTTCCTGTTTATTTTGTACTGTTTGTCCCCCCTAGATTTGCTTGTTGTGGGCGGCTTAACGGGATAAGTGTTGCAGATAACCATCCCATATATCAGCGCTATAACCTGGTTCAAAGCCTCCTGTTACAAAGCCCATTTTACTGCGACCATACAGCAAGCTCATAACCGTCCGGATCAAGGAACTGGAACCTGCGCCCACCAGGGAAAGCAAAAATCTCTTTTGAAATAGTACCCCCGGCATTGAGCACGTTTGTTCTGGTATCTTCTAAATCCTGTGAATAAATAACAACCAGGATACTTCCTTTCGAAGGCTCACCCAAAGCAAAACCTCCATCTACAAAATCCCCTTCAAAAGAGCTGTATTCCGGTCCGTAATCGGTGAAGGCCCATCTGAAAGCCTTGGTGTAAAACGCTTTGGTCTTTTCAAGGTCACGGGAAAGAAATTCAATATACTGCACCTGCTGGTGTTTTAATTTCTGTTGCTCAGTATTGCTGCTCATAATATCTTTTTTAGCAAAAATACCGATAAATGTGCTCGCCTCTTTGGAAAAATCCGACAAAATCAGATTTCGCTGGGCAGAAGTCCCGAGTACCGTTTGATCTCGTTGGTCAGGTGGGCATGGTCATAAAAGCCGTGTGCATAAGCAATATCAAGCAGGCTCCTTCCATCCGGCCTGTTGCGGATCACAGGAACAACATTTTTGTAACGCACAAAGTTTATAAAAGCCTTTGGCCCGATACCAACATATTGCTTAAAACTCCTTTCAAGCTGTCTCTCGGTTACAGCATGCAGTTCGGATAAACCACGCACACTAATTTGTCCCCGGTGCCGTTCAATTTCCCCAATTACCGGAAACAGGATATGACCGGGCCTGCAGAGCCGCTCGATAAAAAATCGGTCTAAATAGCCCACTGCATCCACACGGAGTTTTTTAAGATCAAATGAAAATGTTGTATCCAGTTCAACGCTCAGGTTGGTCACTTGGTCCATCGCAGTAAATTTAAAAAAGGCCGTAAAGGCGGCCGGTTTAAAGCGGATACCCAGCACCTCTGCCTCTGCATTTACCTCAACCATTTTGAAATGGGTCATGGTGCCTACCAGATAGGTTTTTTCATCACCATGGAGGTCAACGATAATATCCACGCAACCGTCTGGCAGTATGCGCTGAACCAAAGGCAGTCCACATCCCTTTACCTTCCAATAGGCATCAATATAATCTTCCAAAAGTTGATGCGGCATAATTTCCCTGTAGCTCATGTTAAATCGATTATGAGTGCAAATATCAGCTTTTGGATAAAAAGATCCTGCAGCAAAATTTTATCAAAAATAGTAAGCACCTCAGGAACCCCAACAAACCGATTACTATACGATTGATCTTCCCGTTTCATAAAGTCACTCCTATATGAAACCAAAGTATAGCCATCAACGGATTAAGCTCCGTCCTTTATATAAAACACTTAAAATCAAATAATTAAAGCCAAATACTCGAAATCCATCCGTTCCGAAAATTCATGAGTGATATGCATTACTATTAAGTTCCGTCCTTTCGCAACAGGGATAGCAGCGGATACCTGCCCTGCGCACAAGGCCTGAAGGCGTATGAGCGGATAGCCCGGCCGTTGCCAAAACAACAATGATCTTCCCCCCTAAAAACAAAAAGCCACTGATCAATATCAGTGGCCTTATTTCCCAAAACAGTCTCCTGTTTATTTTGCGCTGTTCTTTTTCTCTGTAACCTCAGCCCTGATCTCCTGGGCAAGGTTTTTAAGGTCCTGCATTGCTTTACGTACACGTGTACCAGCTGCAGCGTTTCCACCATCATAAAATTTTGCTACATCAGCTTCAACTGAAGCGATCACTTCCTGTACCTGTTTGAATTTGTCCATAACTGTTTTTTAAAGGGCCAATTGGTCCCGGCTATTAAATTATTTTGTTTTTGGAAACTGTATTCCAGCTCCAAAACTAAACATTTAAGCGAGAAAGCAAAAAAAGAACTATTAAAAACCAAGATGTCCGGCATCACTGCTTACCCCTATCGCATTGGTTCTCCACAGGATAAAGCCCAGCCTGCCGCAGGATTCTGCTACAAAATACTCGATATCAGCAGGCACGTCATTTACGATACGGTAGCGGATTTTATATTTAGGGTTATAACTGATATAGACCACCACATCGTCATCGGAAAATCCCCTGCCGGATAGCGGCCCGAAATGGACTTCCTGCAACTCTTTGGCCGTGCGGACCAAACGGTCGTTCATTACTTTGGCCAATGCTTTTTCAGGCTTAAAATCGGTTTCTAAAATAGCCAGTACGGCTACGGTCATAAAGCAAAAATAGACAGATTAGGCACATTATCAAGCGTTCTAGATTAAGCACCTGAAAATCAGGTAAAATATTTACAGGTCAATTGTGTGCGATTATCCTACATGGCTATCACTCCTATGGAACTTTGTATTGATCCACATTAGCAGTTCCCCGATAAAAAGTCACCCATTAAATCAAAAAGCGTAATTAAAAAAATTTATCTTTAATAATCAGATAAATTAAGATGCAATCAAGAAACTTTCACCTAACAAAGGCGGGAACTATTTTTTGGGTTATGTTCCTCAATGTCCTTTTTATTTTCCAAAACCTACACGCGCAAAAGATCGAGGTAATAGACTCCGTTGTCATAAAAAACAACTTCTGGAATTCTAAGCCGGTAAGGGTTTCTGCTGTACCGGCGCTCTTGCTTGCAGGAAGTGCAGCCACCTGGGGAATCAGGAAAGATGTGCGTAGTTTCCGGAACCGGTACCTCCCTACCTTCCGGTACCACTATGATGATTACCTGCAATACGCTCCTGTAGCCACTGTGTTCGGATTAAATGCAGCAGGAGTAAAAGGAAAGAATAAGATAGGCCGGGCACTGGTTTCTTATGCCTTTTCCGCAGTAATTATGGCCTCAGTTGTAAACACAGTTAAATATACCGCTAAGGTAGAGCGTCCTGATGGAAGTTCAAGAAATTCTTTTCCTTCTGGTCATACAGCCAATTCATTTATGAATGCTACATTTTTGCATAAAGAATATGGTCAATTCCGCTCCCCGCTTTATAGTGTAGGCGCATATACAGCTGCTACTGCAACAGCAGTGGGCAGAGAACTGAACAACCGCCACTGGATTTCTTATGTTCTTGCGGGTGCAGGAATCGGGATTCTTTCTACCGAACTTGGTTATATTGTGGCAGACAAGATTTTTAAAGATAAGGGAGAACATATAAAATTAACCAACAATCCGGTACCTGTACATCTTAAACCCAGTTTTATGGAATTGAAATTAGGCTATGCCAGGGCCATCAGTAAAGACCTGACGGCAAAGTCTGAAGATCTTTTTGCCAGGGGAGGGTTTAATTTCGGTTTAGAGGGTGCATGGTTTTTTAGTCGCAATTTGGGGATTGGCGGGGAGTTTGCATTTACAAGTTTTCCAATAAACGAT
>Ga0163161_10001005_pt1 | contig 21489 bp, 17 predicted proteins | sample S45metaG_FD_129847 | JGI IMG/M metagenome (GOLD analysis project Ga0163161, IMG submission 129847) | Switchgrass rhizosphere microbial communities from Kellogg Biological Station, Michigan, USA - S4-5 metaG | ecosystem: Host-associated > Plants > Roots > Rhizosphere > Soil | place: USA... | reverse complement strand
GAAGCGGGGTCTTCTAAAAATACTGATCTGCCGTAAAGAAATGAAAAACCACAAACACAGGCAAAAGCAGCCATCCGCATGGAAGATTCTTTGTAAAGAAAGATCAGATAGGGCAGCAATACCAGATTTGAGATCAGAAAATAACTCCTGTACCTGTTACTGATCTCTATAAATTCATAGAAAACAAAGAATACAATAACATTGGCCATAAAAAGGTTAAAGAAGATATTGAAATATCTGAGCTTACTCAGTTCCTCTCTCTTTACCATAAAAAGGCTGAACATTACGATATTGATGAGCACCCCGACGCTCAAAAGCCTGTTGGCCCCATAGGTAGTGGATTTGAGGTACATGTTGATGATATCGCCATTTTTACCACCGATAATGCCGGCAGCAATACTGAGCATTTTACCCATCCAATGTATTTGCAGGCCAAATATCGCAATAGAAAAAATAAAGATGAAGATATGTGCCTTGTTACTGAAAGTCCGGTTGATGATAAAATAAAATGGGAACAGCAAAATACAGGAGCGGTGAAAAACAAAGGCAATCCCCATCGTGATCAGGAAGCGCCAGAACTGACGCTGATAGATGAAGCCGATGGAGCTGAAAAATAAAAGTACAGCTACACTCTGCCGTGTGGCCAGCATATCCATCAGAAAATATAATGAAGAAAAATAGATCATTACCCCTGTTAAAGGATAGGCACTGTATTTTTTTAAGCCCTGAAATAAAAAGATAGAATTGAGCAGTGCCACAATCAGAAAAACTGCCTGTATATTGCCTCCCAGGGATTTCACCACAGAATTCAGCAGTTTATAAGCGGGTTCCATATAACTTTCTGTATACACAGGGGCACGATCTGCCATCACCTGATCCAATGGCTCTACATTGTGGAAAAAATCAGTGTAGGCAGTCCAGTCGCCACCGGTTTCATACCTTAAACCGGCAATCAGCCACATCAGGAAGAAAGCAATAATCAGTAAAATCCTTTTATAGACACCATCTATAGCAGTGAGCTCCAGAAAGCTGAAGAAAATGAGCAGAAGAAAGATGGCTAAGTAAAACATGGTTATCTTTTTTTTGCGAATCTTAGTTTTGTCAGGCCGGTAAGGAAGCTTTTCTTCAGAGAAGAGATCAATCCATGCCGGTAACGTATTTGAATAGTTTCGAGCACTGCAGCCTGCTGAGAGGACATACCGCCCATATAGAAATTGGCAAGTATGGATTCAATAAAATAAAACCTGGCCTTTTGCTGCCACAAGTTCAGCATAAAATCGTAGTCTGAAGAAGACTTGTACAGTAAATTAAAGTAACCGAATGCTTCATAAGCACTTTTTTTTACAAAACATGTGGGATGCTCAATCATTCCGGTGCTTAGAAAAGAGCTGTCATTGCCAGTTACCTGCATAAATTTGCCCGATTCAGAAAATACCCTCAGGATACCGTGATATACATCCGCAGCAGGCTCAGCAGCATAAGCTTTTGCCACCTGATCAAGGGCACCCTCCTCGAGGTAGTCTCCACTGTTAATGATACCCACAAGTATACCAGTTGCAAGTTTAATTCCTTTGTTCATCGCATCATAGATGCCCTGATCAGGCGCTGAAATAAATTTGCTGATGCCTGATTGATAGGCTCCGATAATTTCCACTGTCCCATCCGTAGACCCCCCGTCAATAATAATGTACTCCACAGCCGGATAAGATTGTTTAAGGACACTATTGATCGTTGTCCCGATGCCTTTCTTATTATTATAAACTACGGTAATTACAGATATCAAAGGTTGATTCATAAATTAATAACTATTTATTCCAGATACCGGTTGCCCGCTGATGAATTAATTTTTTGTACTGCACAGTTTCTATGATTGCACAAAATACGCAAAGTAAAGTTGTGGCTGTCACTACACCTGTAGTTCCCCAGAGTTTTCCCATATAAATACCCAGCGGCACATTGAGTATACCGGCCGTAACAATAATATATAACTCCAGCGTGATCTTGCCGATTCCATTTAAATAAAAGCAAAAAACAGTACGGTAGGTATTGATGACTGTAAATGCATACAATGCCAGGGACAGAGAAAAAGGAATTGCAATATCCTTGCCCACCCATAATTTATACACAATGGCTGACAGCATCAGCATGACCGCTCCGCCCACAAGCACAATGAGGCAGAACTTCAGCAGCCTGTTTACCGTTAACCTGATCCAGTCCTGATCACCCTTTGCATGGGCTTCTGTAAATGCCGGCCAGATAGGGGCCATTACGATACTGCAGACCATCGTGATCACAGAGAAATACTTAAAGGCAATGTTATAAGAAGTAACAGCTGCAGGAGAAATGACATTGGTGATGATCAGGTTATCTGCATTGTAAAAGAAAATCAGCCCTAGCTGGATCACAAAAAACTTTAAGCCCAGGGTCATCAGGTCTTTGGCATACCTGAACCTGACCATCCGTAATGAAGGAGCGAACGCTTTATATCTTCCATTGTACAGGATGACGGAGAATATCAAAAAGATCAATAACGGAGATAAGCTGATCGCAAGTCCCAGATAAACTAATGACCCGCTGGTGGTTTTGCTCAGTATATAAATGATCAGCAGTGTAAGTAAATTTCCGATCAGGCCAATCACTGAGGATATAAAAGTACTTTGCGTTGCTGCGATCACGACATTGAGCAGCTGGAGGACAAACTGAACGGCAAATACGGAAAATATGATCACCACCAGGCTATTGAGCTGTGCTGCCAGATGGGCCGGTGCATTGAGCACCTTTGTCCAGTCGAGAAAGATATTCGTCACAAAAAACAGCACAAGCAGGCCCGTACTGATCATGATCAGCATAAAATAGGTGGTACTCACATAGATCTTTGCCAGGCTGTAATCCTTTAAAGCGATAGCCTCAGCGAGCTTATTCTTTAGCCCGTTGCCAAAACCAATATCAAAAAATGCAAACCAGGTTAAAAAGGAACTCATCGTTAACCAGATCCCAAATTCTGTAGGATTGACATAATGAATAGTTAATGGCACCAGCAGCAGCGAGATCAGAATGGAAGCACCCTTAATCAGGAAGGTTGCCGCAATATTTCTTTTAGCAACAAGGGTCCTCTGATGGCCTTCGGAGAAGAAACTTCTGATATATGCTGCCGGATTACGCATAGCCATTATCCCTGAAAAAAGATTTTGATTACTTTATCCAGGAAATTATAATTTACCCTGACAATCTTATAGATGATACTTCTTCGTAGCCAGAATATATAGTTATTTGTTTTATGGGGCAGATTATCCGTCCCGGAAATGCCGGCAATTCTGGGATATGACGGAAGAAGGGAGTAATCAAAGCCATCGGCAATATACTCTAAAAAGGTACTTGCAAGAACATGTTCAAAGTAAACACCCTTGCTATCATTGATCAGGTCATGGTTTTTCATAAAGTAATCTCTGATAAAGGGCCTGGTAGCGCAGAAGATTCCTGAAAATGCCTTTCTCTGCCCCTTGAAATAACTGGCCTGACATGGTTGACGGGAAGGGTTTCTGGCAGAGCTGATAAAATCTTTTATATTCAATACCCTGTACCTGCCCGTCACTTTGATGATTACAGTGTCATCAGTAATCAGTTTTGAGTGCAGCATCCCATAATTCATCAGTTCAAGTTCGCCATAGCCTTTTCCTCTTTCTCTTGGGAAATCATTACCAGCATAGGTGATAAATTCCACTCTTTTACTCTGAGCAATCTCCTGAGGTAATTTAGGGCTAAAATCATGGCCAGTATTCTCTACGACCAGAATGGGGAGATCAGTCTGCTGATGATAGTGTGCAATGGCCTCCAGATAATGCTGCTCACGGATTTCAGCATCATTCAATGCCGTTAAAACCATTCCTTTAATATTTACAGAAGCGGTTAAGAGCAATACAACTTCAGTCCGGGCAGAATTAGACATAACTTACGAGGATAATATTTCTTTCATCATGCGTTTAGCCAGCAGCACAATAACGCAAAGGAAACCACCGATAAAGCCACCAACAACTATTCCCTTCAGTTTACCAAAACGTTTTCTGTCCAGAGGATAAACCGGCGCATCAACTACCTGGATTAAGGGGGTTTCTTTTAAGAGACTGATTTTTGACAGTTCAAGATTTTTAACCAGCTCTGTCAGGATGGCCTTATTGCTTTCCGCAGTAAACTGAGATCTCTGTACAGGTACAATTCTCTGCACCTGATGAGTTACATTTAGATTGGGCGTTGCATCATTTACAGCTGCAGCAGTATAAATGGCACCATTCATCACCTTTCTTACCGAATCTGTTTTATCCTGCATGATGGTTACATTCTGCATTGCCTTTTTTGTTTTTGTCTGTATGTAAAAATCATTTACATGTTTAACGATTTGCTCATTGAAGGTTTTCGCAAAAATTTCATCGGTAGCTTTTACCTCAGCCTTGATGATACTTAGTTTTTGATCAGGTTTGATCACCTGCATATTGTACTTATTGATATCTTCAACAATAGTCCCGATAATACTGTCCTGTAAACGGGTATGCTTTACAGTTCCCGCTGAGTCTAATCCATCAAATGATATTCCTTTTAAGGCCGGCTTTTTATCCCAGCCCTCCCTCAGTTCATTGAATTCAATAAAACGGTCAATAAGCAGTTCATTCTTACCGTCGATATCCACTTTGCTGAGCAGGGTCTTTTCTATCATTGTCCTTGATTTATATAGCTCAAGAATATTTTCCCCCTCAAAGATACCACCGCCGCCACCGCCAAGGCTTCCTATATCGATGCCCACCATCGAAGCAAGACCGGCATACTGTCCCAGTCCTCCAGCCTTATCAGACTCCTCCAGTACAAAGGTGGTTGTTGCGGTATATACCGGCTTTTTAATAAAAGAATAGGCAAGGCCTAATAAGGCAAATACGACAACGGTTACGATAATAGTGACCCGCCTGGATAGCAGATAGTGGTACCAGTCACGCAATTTGACAAGCACCTCTTTTAAGGAAGTTTCGTTTGCCTTATGATCAGATTGACCCTGGACGTCTTTTTCCATAGTTTTTTAAAATGTCTGTAGTATACTATACCAATATCTTATTTAAGCAGTGTGACAATGATAGCTGCCATAGATGCAAGTGCCGTAGATAATCCTACCAATGATCCTAAACTCATTTTCTCTCTCTCTGCACGTTTGGGTACAAAAATTTCTGAACCCGGGCTTACCTTCGGGAAATTATTAAAAAAGAGGAATTTCTTATTGGCAGCAACTGATCCGTTTGGATACACGACATAAGTAGCCTTTTTATAAGCATTGTAGCTGAACCCGCCAGAACCATTGATATAAGTTTTAAGGCTTTTACCTGGTACAAATATCATACTGTTCGGTTTCAGCACTTCACCAATAACTTTTACGGTTTGCAGTTGTCTTGGCACACGGATCACATCACCATCTTCCAGGATCAGGTCATTTCTGCTCATAGGACCTTCAATTGCTTTTTTAAGGTTGATCCCTACCAGGTCGCTGCTCAGCACATCAATTTCTTTATCGATACTGGTGGTATCTTTTGCACCCTGTTCTTTTAACCGGTTCAGGTTTCTCAGGTTAACTTTATCATCTTTACTCCTGTCTGCACGATCTGCATCTGACAGGTAATTTTGTCCCGGGCGCTTTAGCGATGCCCCATCAGCATAAGCAGAAGGCGTTAATCCACCCACCCTTTTCATTAAATCTGAAATACGTTCATCTTTCCTGGATAAGGTATATATACCGGGATGCAGGACTTCTCCTTCAATCCGAACCTGTTTCTGGGTCTGAAACCCTTCGGAATTCCTTACGGATACAATATCAAAAGGCTGCAGGGTAAATGGCTCACCAACAAGCTGAAGTTTAGGGTCAACATTAACGGTAAACACTTCAGCTGTTACTGCCGAAACTGACATCACATTACTGTTTTTTACCCTTCTGGAAATTTCTATTCTTTCTGGCGTTGCGCCTTCTTTGAAACCGCCCGCCTGCTGGATTAAAGATTCAAGGCTCATATTTTCTGCAAACTCAAAAGTTCCCGGAGCCCTTACCGCACCCTGAATGGTAACCTTATATTCATCTCTGAGGTCAAATATGGAGGAGATGGTGACCTTATCCTCCCTTAATAGCGGAATGTCTGTTTCTGTACCCGCAATCACTTTTTGTACATCAAAGGAAATCAATGCCTGGGTATTATCAGGGTTTAAACGTGAAACGTATCCCCTGTTTAAGAAAGCATCCTCCTTCAGTCCATCAGCTTTGCTGATCAGGCCTTTTAATGTTAATCCCTTCTCTAATTCATACTGGCCCGGGCGGAATACAGCTCCTGAAATCTCCACCCTGTTCGCAAAGCGTTCCAATATCTTTTCTACCACATAGGTGTCTCCGTTCAGCGGATAATAGGTCTTAAAATTATCAGCACTGATATCACTGATCTTACGTTCTTTATTGGTGTTTTGCAGCACTTTGATCCTTGCAGTATAGGCCTCATTGGAGAAACCGCCTGCAAAACTGATCACATCTTCCAGTGATTCTGTACTGAGGACTTCAAATATTTTTGGTCTTTTTACCTCGCCCGTCATTTCTACCCTGGTTTGGTACACCGGAATATTGATCACATCCTGGTCCTGCAACCTGATATTTTTTGACTGGATACCTTTAAGCAGAAAATCGTAAACATCAATCGTTGAGATCACTTTATTGTTTCTCACCACCTGGATTTTACGGAAGGAACCATTTTCGCTGGGGCCGCCACTGGCATATAAGGCGTTAAATACGGTAGACAGTGAAGCCAAAGTATAGGTACCAGGCTTTACGACATTACCAACGAGGGTAACACTGATACTCCTGATGTTGCCAAGATTAACCGCAATCTTGCTCGCACCGCTTCTTAAACCCGGGTAGGTTTTAGACATGGCAGAACGAACTTTAGAAGTAGCCTGTTCTATAGATAAGCCGCCTACGGATATCAATCCCACATACTGAAGACTGATATTTCCATCAGGGCTTACTTTTAATCTGTAATTGGCTTCATTATCGCCGGTGAGATCGATCAGAAGCTCGTCATCAGGTCCAATTACATATCCCTTTGGTGTAGCAATCCTAAGGTTAGGCTCAAATTTCAGGTCGCCGTTGGCAAACAGTTCAGCACCGAAAATCTTTGGATTGATATAATTGGTTACTTTTTTTGTCGCAGTGCTTTGTTGGTCTAGTGAACTGCTTCCATTGGCAGTTTTTGTAGAGTCGCCCGGATAAGTCCTGCCGTTCTGGGTAGTAACTGACTTACCTGCATCCAGTGAGCCGGATGATGCAGAACCCATATTCCTGACATTTTCTACCCGGATACGCAATTTTTCTATCTCAGCAGATTTCATTCCCTGCGCCTGTGCCATCTGGATCAGCTGGGCATCAGAATACCCCATGGCTTCAGCACGCTGGATCATGGTTTTGATCTGCGCATCAGTTAAATTATCAGCCTTAATATTACTGTAATCAGTTTGTGCATTTGCTACCTGTGTAAACAGCAGAAAGGTAAAAAGGGCAAATACAGAGAGTATATTTTTCAATATCATATTTAATGTTCGTTCTTGTAGGCAAATGAGATACCTCAATGGTATCCCTGGTCGTATCATGTGATCAGCGAAGATCGCTTATTCAAAGTAATTTAATGTCCTGAATCCTTTTTCTTTCAGGTATTCATCTTTCTTCATCAGCAGCAGATCTGACTGGACCATATCTTTAACCAGCAGTGGCAAATCATATTGAGGCTCCCAGCCCAGCTGTGTCTTAGACTTGGTCGGATCACCAAGCAAAAGATCAACTTCCGTAGGCCTGAAATATTTGGGATCAACCCTCACTACAGTGCTGCCAAAGTGCAGGTTTTCTGTACTGAGCCCCAGGCTGTGTGCAAGGTCGTAATCTATATCAATAATCACACCTTTTTCGTGCTCATCCCTGCCACTGAACTCAACCTCGATACCCAGTTCAGCGAAGCTCATCTTTACAAAATCGCGCACCGTAGTGGTGATGCCGGTAGCGATCACAAAATCTTCTGCTTTGTCCTGTTGTAAGATGAGCCACATGGCTTCTACATAGTCTTTGGCATGGCCCCAGTCGCGCTGCGCAGACAGGTTGCCCAGGTAAAGGCACTTCTGTAAACCCAAAGCAATTTTGCAGGCAGCGCGGGTAATTTTTCGGGTCACAAAAGTTTCGCCCCGAAGTGGGCTTTCATGATTGAAAAGAATGCCGTTGCAGGCAAACATATCGTACGCTTCCCTGTAATTTACCGTGATCCAGTAGCCATATATTTTTGCTACTGCATAGGGCGACCTTGGATAAAATGGTGTGCTTTCACTTTGCGGGACAGCCTGTACCAGTCCGTATAATTCTGAGGTAGAGGCCTGATAAATCCTTGTTTTTTTCTCCAATCCAAGAATCCGTACGGCTTCCAGCAATCTCAGCGTACCAATACCATCTGCATTCGCTGTATATTCAGGCATTTCAAAACTTACCTGCACATGGCTCATTGCAGCCAGGTTATAAATCTCGTCTGGCTGGGTTTCCTGGATAATGCGGATCAGGTTGGTAGAATCTGTCAGGTCGCCAAAGTGCAGCTTGAAGTTCAGTCCTTGCTCATGCTGGTCCTGATACAGATGGTCTATACGGTTTGTATTGAACAAAGATGATCTCCGCTTCAGCCCGTGAACAAAATAGCCCTTTTTTAAAAGAAACTCTGCCAGGTATGCCCCATCTTGTCCCGTAACACCTGTAATCAAGGCAACTTTCATCAGTAGTAATTTGTTTCTTACGTAATTTTTTTGGGCTAATATAAGAATATTTAACTGAAGATTTTATTTGGCAAGCTTCAGCAGATAAGCTCCGTAACCACTTTTCACCAATGGCGTAGCGATAGCTGTAAGTTGTGCCTTATCAATAAATCCCATTCTGTACGCTACTTCTTCAATACAGCCAATCTTTAAACCCTGACGTTCTTCGATCACCTGCACAAATTCACCGGCCTGCATTAATGATTTGAAGGTTCCTGTATCCAGCCAGGCAGTGCCTCTGCTCAATACTGCAACCTTTAAATTGCCCTGCTCCAGGTAAACTTTGTTCACATCAGTTATTTCATATTCGCCTCTTGGGGAAGGTTTAATATTTTTGGCAATTTCCACTACGCTATTATCATAGAAATAAAGACCTGGTACCGCATAATTTGATTTAGGGTTTTCTGGTTTTTCTTCAATAGAGATGGCTATATTATTTTCATCAAATTCTACAACACCGTAACGCTCAGGGTCTGATACCTGATAAGCAAAAACTACACCACCATCAATATCAGCGTTTTCCTGCAATAACTTAGACATCCCATCGCCATAGAAGATATTATCCCCCAGTACAAGGGCCACTTTATCCTGCCCGATAAAATCGGCGCCGATCACGAATGCCTGTGCCAGTCCGTTGGGCACTTCCTGAACGGCATAGGAGAATTTACAGCCGATCTGGCTTCCATCACCCAATAGCTTTTCAAAATTAGGAAGATCATGGGGCGTGGAAATAATGAGGATCTCTTTGATCCCTGCCAGCATGAGAATAGAAAGCGGATAATAGATCATCGGTTTATCATAAACCGGCATCATTTGTTTGCTCATTACAAGGGTAAGGGGGTGCAGTCTTGTACCGCTGCCGCCTGCCAGAATTATTCCTTTCATTTCAATATGTTTTTATAGTGTGTTGCTGATGCTTAGTTTGATGCAGCCTTTGACAGATTGTTTAAACATATGTTCAAACTTTCTCGCCAGTATGGGATTTCTATTCCCAGGGCTGTTTTTATTTTTGTTTTATCGAGTACGGAATAATGCGGCCTCTTGGCTTTGGTAACAAATGCCGACGATGCTACAGGAAGCACTTTGATTGCAGTTTCTGACAAGTCAAATACGGCCTTTGCAAAATCATACCATGAAGCCACACCTTCGTTACTATAATGGTAAAGCCCGTATTGTAGGGGATCATTCTGCACAATCCTGAGGATGACTTCTGCAAGGTCCATCGCATAGGTTGGCGTACCTACCTGATCATAGATCACTGTTAGCTCTGACCTGCTTTGTGCAAGTTTTAACATGGTTTTCACAAAGTTATTGGCTTTCTCTGAGTACAACCAGCTGGTACGTATAATGTAGAATTTCTCCAGAATGGCTTCAATCTCCTGCTCCCCCTTTAGTTTGGAAAGCCCGTAAACATTTACAGGGCTGGTAGGCAATGTTTCTGTAAGCGGAACGCTTGAGCTTCCGTCAAAAACAAAATCTGTAGAAATATGGATGAGCGTTGTGTTGTACTTCAATGCATTTTCTGCAAGTCTTTTTACCGCAAATTCATTGATCTCAAATGCATTGCCGAGATCTTCTTCCGCATGGTCAACTGCAGTGTAAGCAGCGCAGTTGATGCAGTAGGCAGGTTGATATTGCTTAAAGATGTTTTCCACATCTGCTGGATTTGATATATTCAAATCACCGGAACCTAAAAAAATAAAATTAAACGCTAGACCGGCACCTTTTACTTTTTCCTCAAAACATTGCCCCAACTGGCCTTTACCGCCAATAATAATGATGTTATTTCCCATTTAATAATCTATACCCTGTAATTACCGAATTTTTAATAAACCACGAAATTATATATTTATTGTGAGGAACCGCAATAAAACATTGCCCTGCCTAACAATAAAAATAGGCAATTCTGTTCATCAAATGATAAGAGTTGCAGATCTGTTGATGAGTTTAAAATTAACAAGTCAATTATGACTGATTTTAAATGACACCCAAAAAAATAAATTATTTCTTAATTAGCAATATGCATCAACAGACATCGTTGATGATCATACATGCGTTTTCTTTAAGGTACATTGTATTAATTAAAAATAACACACAGGTGTTGTTTTTATAATTATCTCAAAAATGTCAGATCAATCAAAAGTTACCAGTTTAGCTGTTTTAAGAGGGGTTGCCGTATTATTAGTTTGCTTTTGCCACTTTGCAAAGCCCATTTCAAAAGGTACCGTCATGCCGGATCTTTTTACCTGGATTGGTGAATATGGCCAGTATGGCGTACATATCTTCTTTGTCATTTCGGGCTTTGTCATCCCTTTTAGTTTATATAAGGCTAAATATGAGATTAAAGATTATTTCAGGTTTTTATACAAAAGGGCTCTTCGTCTCCACCCTCCTTACCTTATTGCCCTGGCGATGACATTAATTATATCAGGTGCATCTTACAAATATAGGCATCTGTCAAATCCAGAAACACCGTTGACAATATTTAAAAGCCTATTTTATGCACATGCCCCGGCAGACAACCCGGTCTTCTGGACATTGAGGATTGAAGCGGAATATTATATATTCATGGGGATATTTTTTGTACTGATTTCTAAATTTACTAAAATCAGTATTGCGATTGGGATACCACTTTTATTGTTTGCCAGCCAAACTTTAATTACTGAATATATCGGACTCTTAAATTTCATCGTGTTTTTTTTAATCGGGACTTTAGGATATCTGATCTACATCAGCATATTCCCTCCGGTCCTGGAAATAATCTTCTTATTGGCATTGATCATATTCGCTTTTGTGTACTACGAACAGGCAGCTTGTATTGCAGCTACAGCCACTATAGTTATCATCTTACAATATAAAAAGCAGGTACATTCTGTCCTCGAATTCCCCGGAGAAATCTCATATTCCGTCTACCTGATACATTTCCCGCTTGGGATAAAGATCATCAACCTGGCCACAAATCATATTCATCCAAATTACTACTGGGTCTTGTTCTTTGCAGTGTCTGTCATCTGTTTATTAGTTGGCTGGGTATTTTGGAACTGGATTGAAAAGCCATCTGCGAGTTTTTCAAATAGGGTAAAATACGGCAAGGCCAGAACCATGTTTAAAAATTTCAGCTTAAAAGATTAATACCTGATCCATTAGTGTAACGATGACCAGATCATATTTACGCATAAACATTCACAAAGATGTTCTGCTGAACGAATAAATTATTGAAATAAATCCGGCAATTTCTGCAATCACAGAAAAAACAGACACGTAAAACTATAATAAAAGTTATAAAAAGATAATCTTTAGCAGTCTGACATTATAAACTATACACGCGATCAATAACCACACCTATGGCAGCTCATTTGGATAAGGTTCTGATTATAGGTTTCTTATAACATTATAAATAAATTCATTTGTGTAAATCTTAAAATATTTTTTCATTTAACCTCAGACATAGCACCATTTACATGTGGAATACTGTTCTTCGCACAAAAAACCACCTTTTACAATGCAAACCAAATAAACAAAACGCACAACTAAGAACTTTAAAGAAATAATTTAAGATTTATCAGCATTATTTGGAAAACATGACATTTGAATCAGAGTTAAATGTAAAAATAACCTGATACATAATCTACACCCTGAATAATATTTATAATATAGCTTAAAGGGGTTGGATAGCACTTTAAGCTATAAAAATGGGCTTCTTTATACTGTACATTAGTACAAAAATAAAGCACTCCTATCACATGAAAATTCTTTTTATCGTCCCATCATATAAGCCTGCATATGTCTATGGTGGAACAATTGTTGTTGTCACACGATTAGCTGAGCAACTGGCAATTGAAGGACACAAGGTTTCAGTGTATACAACTACAGCGAATGGAAAAGTTGAGCTTAATGTAGTACCGGGAAAAGAAATAAATGTGGATGGTGTGAAGGTGACATATTTTAAGAGGGTTACCGGCGATCATACACATGTATCTCCAACATTATGGAAACACCTATATACTACAGTGAAGGATTTTGACGTAGTACATATACATTCCTGGTGGAACCCATTGGTGATCGGCGCAGCCTGGATCTGTAAACTTAAAGGTGTAAAGCCTGTTTTCTCTCCTCATGGCATGCTGAGTACATATATCATGGAAACGAATAATGCCGGCAAAAAGAAACTGCTGCATGACATGGTAGGAAAAGGGCTTCTGGCATCTACCAAACTTCATGTAACTGCTGAAACGGAATGGGAAGAGTCCTTAAAAATTAATCCGCACTGGCGGGGACACGTCATCCCAAATTTGGTAGTTCTTTCTGAAAAATCTTACCCAAGGCCAGATAACAATATTTTCACTATAGGCTTTTTATCACGAATTGATCCTAAAAAAGGATTGGACGTTTTGATTAAAGCATTGAGCAAGGCTAATTTTGAATACAAGCTGCTGATTGCCGGAGATGGCGAAGAAGAGTATATTAATAGTTTAAAAAATCTGGCAACTGAATATGGTAATGCAGAAAATCTGGAATGGGTAGGATGGAAAAACGGAGAGGAAAAGTTCGACTTCCTGTCGAAGCTGGATCTGTTTGCACTCACCTCGCACAATGAGAACTTTGCAGTAGTGGTAATCGAAGCACTGTCTGTAGGCACCCCGGTACTGCTAAGCGATAAAGTTGGACTGCACAAATATGTACATGACCGGGATATGGGATGGATAACCGACATGAATGCAGATAATATCACAAAACAATTAAATAAATTGTATATTGAAAGGAGCAAACTAAAAAAAATCAATGTTGGAGCGCCATCAATCATTAAGGAAGAATATAATGACTCCGCATTGGCAAAAGAGTACTTACAACTTTATCAAAACGTCTGAACCCTGGTTAAGCACCTAAATGCTATGAATGAATAAGTACTTAAGCGTAAAACTAAAAGTAATTTCGTTGATCCTTATGGTGATGGTGATTACTCTCCATGAAGAGTCAGATAAGCTTAATTCTTTACCACAGGAAGGCTGATCATGATCTTAGTCCCTACACCTACCTGGCTTTCCACATAGATATTACCCCCAAGTTCTTCAATCTGTGTCTTTACCATAAACATGCCCATTCCTTTTCCATCCGTACTGGTGTCAAAACGCTTGTACAGGGAGAAAAGATGCGCCCCGTTCTTTTGCATATCTATCCCCTTACCATTATCTTCAAAGGTCAGCAGCAACTGATCTTTCACAATTGAACTTTTAATGATGATGACAGGTGCAGCTTCAGGCCGGCGGTATTTGATACTGTTTAAAGTGATATTATAAAATATACTATACAAGTATCCTCTGACAGTGTAGAACGACTGAAGTGCCTCAAAATCGCAATGGATGGTCACTTGTTCAGCAATCATCAGGTTATTGATACTGAAGGTAATCTCTTCTACCAGCTGACGGAAGAAAACCTCTTCTTTCTTCTTGTTCACCTGATCTTTTACCTGCAGCGTCTGGCTCAGGTCTTTCAGAATGGTATCCATGGTGTTGATAGAAGTCTTAAGACCCTTCACCAGTTCATTATGCTGCTGCTCATCAGGATCTGTGAGCAACTCCGTAATGCCCTTAATATTGGCTACCGGGGCCAGCAGGTTGTGCGAAACGATATACGTAAACTGTTCAAGGCTTTTATTTCTTTTGCTGAGCTCCGCATTGGCTTGTGCCAGTGCCATGGCAGTGGTCTTGGACGCAGTGATATCCCTGATCGACAGGATCAGCCCCCAGTTCTGGTCTTCATCATTGGCTACAGTAACCCATTTGATACTGTACCAGAAGTCCTCCCCCTCAGAATCGGTAAAGGTGGAATGGTAGGATACGTTCTCCCCGTTCAGCACACGCTGGATGATTTGATTGATCTCCGATTTTCTCACCGCAGGAAAATAATCCAATACATCGCCACCGATGGAGATCTCAGTATAGCCAAACTTCTCCCTGAGCTTTTGTGCAGGAACATTATAAGACACTACTTTCAATGCATCATTCACCAAAAGATAAGCCGTATCTGTATGGTCAAACAGCGCCCGAAGGTTAGCTTTTGATTTAAGAATTTGTTTCTCACTGATTTTCAGCGCAGTGGTATCTGCAAGGTTACGCTTATATAAACGTTCCTTTTCCCTGATGGCCTGCTCCATATTGGAGATGGCCCTTAACCTGATTGACTGATTATATAAAACGTAAAATAACCGCTGTGGTTTTTCTTTCAATACATAGTCCACAGCTCCCGCCTTGAGCAGCTCCAGCGCTTCGTCTTCTCTTTCAGAGGAACAGATCACAATAAATGGAACATCTGCTTCCTGTGCCTGTAGTATACCTAATGCCTCCCTTGGACTAACAATATCTAAATCTTCGTCAGCCAGGATAATATCCGGTCTGAAATCCTGTAGTAGATTTACATACTCCTCCAGCGTCTGCACAGCTAAATACTGATATGTTGGGGCCAGCTCTTCTAATATTTCCAACAATGGTCCTGTGTCCCGCACATGGTGCTGTAGATACAGTATTTTCGGTCTCTTGTTCATTACAACCTTAATTCGTACTTGGGCTGCTCAAATATAGGATTTTCATCTCTCAGATTATACGTAAACTGCAAAGAAACAGTACTATCAACAATAGAAATTATTTAAATAGCGCGCTTTTCATTGATTTAAACAATGATAAATGGTTTTAGTTTTATAAAAAGATAATAATTTGTATATCAAAATGATACAAAAACACTCTTCACAGTTGTTATTATTATGGTCAAAACCCATCATTATTGCCACTAACAATATCTGTTTCGGAGATGTAAAAGAAAACCATAACAATGACGCACGTTAATAAGCCATTGATTATTTATTTGTTTTGCAGGTTATAAACAAACAGGTGTAAGGTATCGAAAAATATTTTTGTATTATTGAGGCACAGATCATGCCCATGAATATTATTAAAAGGTACAAGGTAAAATACGCCACCCTCATCAGGGATACCGAAATACCACTAATGCAATCGAGGATCAAAATATTAACTTTCGGGTTAATCATTATGAGTTCGCTGACCCTGATCATTTTATTGAGTTCGCTGACCAAGCCAAATATCACCACGGTATTCAGGTTAGCTATACTTTGCCTTACTTTGGGTTACGCATTATATATGGTATTGGAGAAAGGGAGATGGCAGGTATCCGGGCATATCTTCCTGCTGTCCCTGTGCATTTTCATCTGGACAAACCTCCTCTTTTATGCCACCGGGATTAACCTGGTAACCCTCCAGCTGTCACTGATCATCATCTCGTCCAGCTTTTATATCCTCGGAAAAAACTGGGGCATACTCTATTCCCTGGCCAACGTATTGCCGGTCGCACTGCACATGATCAACACCCGCCTGCAAAATGGCGTGGTGTCTTTAACCCCGATGCAGATCGGCAACACCTCTTTCTTACTGGCATTTATTGTCAATTTTGGCATCCTGATCATGATGCACTATGAATTTTTCAAGTCCTTTTACCAAAGTCACTATAAAGAAAGAGAACTCAATGCACAGTTACAGCTTGCGCTCAGAGAAGCACAGGAAGCCACTCGGCTGAGATCTGACTTCCTTTCTTCTATGTCGCACGAATTACGTACCCCCCTGCATGCCGTGATCGGAATGATCAATGTGCTCAGTATTGAAAACCCCAGAAAGGACCAGGAAGAAAACCTGGCCATCCTTCGGTTCTCAGCAGAGAACCTGCTTGCGCTCATCAATGATACACTGGATTTCAGCAAGATGAACGAAGATAAAGTGGTACTGAACAAAGCCGATTTTAATTTAAGTACGCTCCTGCAGAACATCCATTCTTCATTTAAGTCCAAAGCAGAGCAGAAGGGCCTGGACCTCAGGCTGAAGATGGATGTAGGTGGCAGGCAGGTCTATATCAACGGAGATCAGACCAGGCTTACCCAGATCCTGAATAACCTGGTATCCAATGCGGTTAAATTTACTGATACGGGAGGCAGGGTTGAAATCAATATCACCACCACTTCACAGATTGGACAGAAGATTACACTGCTGTTTGCAGTAAAGGATTCTGGCATAGGAATCCCGGTAAACAAACAGGAAATCATTTTTGAACCTTTCCTGCAGGCAAATAATAATATCACCAAACGTTATGGAGGAACCGGCCTGGGACTGGCAATTGTAAAAAGACTGATCAATTTGCATGAGAGTGAACTGAAACTGGTGAGCGAAGAAAATATAGGCTCGGTATTCTCTTTCGAGCTGAGTTATGAGCTGGCTAAGCCTGAATTGGTGGAGGAAAAATCACCTGTTATTTCTACAACAACAGTAAGGAAAATCAGCAATCTGAATATTCTGATTGCTGAAGATAATATCATCAATATTATGCTGCTGAAGAAAATACTGGATCAATGGGATTGTAATTATTCGCTCTCGAAGAATGGCCAGGAAGCACTGGATATGGTCAAGACGGGAACCTTTGATGTGGTCCTGATGGATATCCATATGCCTGTGATGGACGGTTTTGAAGCTTCCAGGCACATCCGGGAACTGCCCGACCCTGATATTTCCAAAATTAAGATCATTGCACTGACGGCCTCCAGTGATGTTGATATACAGGAGTCGTTCAATTTTACGTATCTTGACGACTACCTGCTAAAACCTTTCTCTCCACTGCTCTTAAAAGAAAAACTGGAAGCGGTAGTATCACACCGTTCCGGAAAATAACTGGCAATATTGTTGCCGAAATATAGTTGAATGCTCAAACGATTTAAAAACGCCCCTTCTAACAGAAGAGTACAATTATTGATCTTGCTTGTCTTTAGTGCAACGGTCATTAATATCGTTTATTTTTTTTACCTGATGAAGCAGAATACGGTAAGTATTGAGAACATCAGCAGGACGGAGAAAGCAGCCCTGTTTACAAGAAAGATCCTGGGAACCATTAAAGATGCTGAGCTGGGCCAGCGCGGCTACATGCTGACAGGCAGGGAAAAGTACCTGGTACCTTACCACCATGCCCTGGATATTCTTCCCGGTTTGCAGCAAGATCTTACAACGTTGTTAAAGCACAATTTCAGCAGGGCCGATTGTCTGACCATGGATACACTGAACCGGACGCTCGCATCAAAACAAAATGAACTGCGGAAAACAATCCTGCTCAAAAAGCAGCAGCAACCTGGTCTGATGCTGGATCTTGTAAATACCGATCTGGGAGAGGATGACATGCGTATCATCAGAAAGTTAACTACCCGCTTACTGAACGGTTTTTATGCAGGCATGGCACATGAGCAGGAGAAAATATCCGCAACGCTGGAAAAAAGAGAAATGAGCGTAGTGCTCATTAGCGTGCTGGTCATATCGGCGGTCATCATTATGCGCGTGAAGATCCTGAACCGGGACCGCTGGAACGCCAGCATGCTGGAAGCAATGGAGGTCCAGAATTTAAAGCTGCTGAGCCAGCAGCAGGACCTGAAAAACCTGAGTATCGACTTCTCTTCCAGAAACACGGAGCTGGAGCATTTTACGCATATCATCTCACATGACCTGAGGGGCCCGCTCAGCAATATCATTTCCCTGATTGATATCCTGGAAGATGACGGGCATACCGGAGGTAACAATCCCGCATTTAAAATGCTGAAAAATTCGTCCGCAGGGCTGTTTCACAGACTCGATGACCTGATCATCCTGCTGAGAGATAAGAAAGGTGGGATGTTATTAAAAGAGCCTGTTGTACTTTCACAGCTGCTGGCGGAAGTAATGGCAAATTATAAAATGGAAATTGAAAGATCAGGAACAGAAATCGATTTCGATTTTGAAGCGTCTGATGAAGTGTTCTTTGTGAAGATATACATGCAAAGCATCCTGCAGAACCTGATCAGCAACGCCATCAAATACCGCAACCACGACAGGAAGAACCGCATTACCCTTAAAACCTTCAGAGAAGAGGGCAAGCTGAGGATCATGATCAGGGATAACGGACAAGGTATAGACATGGATAAGTATGGCAGGGATATTTTCGGGCTCTTTAAAACCTTTCATACCAGCGAAGACAGTCATGGTGTTGGCCTGTACCTGGTAAAGAAACAGGTGAATGAAATGGATGGCGATATCACTATTCACAGCGAACCGGGACACGGTACAACTTTCAATATCAGTATTCCTGCGTAAATACTATATATCAGATATTTACTGGCCGGACTTTTGAACTGTACTGTGTATGACAGGAAAATTTGATATTCAGATAGATTTAAATGGATGGCTTATCCCATTTCATATAGAAAACAAAGGATCAGGGATCTTTAAAGTAGCCTACGAAAAAGTGACCATTGGCCACCTCTTATTAAATGAAAGCTCAAAATGGATGTATCTGACCGATATCAATGACGTGAACCTCCTCAACTCTTATACTGCGGATAAAATCAGTATGGCAATCATCAACTATTGACCGTACCATAAAAGAGACACATGTTAATTGAATACCAGCGAATTAAGCAATCAGTTTTTGAAAATTTTCGTTGCTGATCATCAGCTCAAGTGAGGAAGTTAATGCTCTTACCGGTAAAAATGGTGAGAAGGCCGGTTTTCTGATATACAACCAGTCTCCGGTCCTGCTGCTTTTACCTATGGTATGAAAAACACCATCACAGCACACTTCATATAAGCCCGATCTTTTGTTCAGCTCAGTGATATGGTAAGTATTGCCCTGAATGGTGATTTCAAAGGTTCGCATGTTTGCAGGTAACTTGTGAATAAGTGTACGTACACAAATCAGGCCAAACGATCCTCTTTTAATTCTTCGTTATTTACTTTCGATGCTGAATCATTGATGTTATCCAGGTAAGTCTTCATCTCTGCCCAGCTCGGTTGATGTGAAATCGTATGATTCAATTCCAGGTAAGACATTAGCTTTTCCATTCGGCTCAGCTCACGCAGGTGAAGATAAGCGTAAAAATCAATCGGGTTTTCTTCAGCTGTACTGTTCGTTATCTCGTTAAAATCTTCTTTTAATCTATCTATATCAGGCTGCATCACAGTCATTGTTAAGGCTTTTTAAGTAAATCGTAAACAATAATTATGAATAGTAACAGAAATGATACCTTAATGTTTTGAAAAATCTGCTTCTGATGGTCGTTTAACTTGTAGTACATCTCCATTTTAAAGAGTTCTGAGACTAAACCAAATATGAGCAAGATCATTAAAGAAATCACTCCACTGACCCATAAAGACTGTTTTAGTATCTTATCAAGGGAAAAAAAGAGTTTTGATTTCCCCCTGCATTTCCACGAAGAATATGAGTTAAATTTAATCATCAACGGAACCGGTGCAAAGCGGATTGTTGGTAACCACCGGGAAGAGATCAAAGCTATAGAGCTGGTTTTGATAGGGCCTAACTTACCCCATACCTGGGAAACCCATTATTGTAAAAGTCATTCCGTAACGGAAGTTACCATTCAATGGCACAAGAATCTTTTTGATGAGCACTTTCTGAAAAAGACCCGGATGAGCCAGATCAGGGAAATGCTGGAACGCTCGGCAGGGGGAATATTGTTTAGTGAGGGGACGGCAACATTGCTGTCTGCAAAACTAATGGCACTCAAAGATTTAAAAGGATTTCATGGCATCCCGGAACTCATGAACATTTTGCATGAACTTTCCATTGCCGGCAGCTCGAAGACCTTATCTGAAACCGCCCTCCAGACTAACCAGATCCTGAACAGCAACAGCCGACGCATAGATAAGGCTGTTGAATACATGAATGCCAACTTCCACAGACAGATCAACCTGAAGGAGCTCGCACAGTTAGTGAACATGACGGATGTATCATTCAGCCGCTTCATCAGCACAAGAACCGGCAATACCTTTGTGGATACGCTCAACGACATCAGGCTCGGACATGCTGCAAGGATGCTGATCGAGACTGCTCTTCCTGTTGCAGATATCGCCATAAACTGTGGATTTAACAATATCTCTAACTTTAACCGCATCTTTAAAAAAAAGAAACTCAGCACCCCCAAAGAGTTCAGAGAAAACTTCTGCGGCACCAGTGTGTTTATCTGATCAGCCGCAATGTTTTGCTGAGGACCCGCTAACCTAACTCCTGCATTGCGGCAGAGCGTATCTATAAAAATATTTATATTAAACCATGCAAGCAGTAAGCACCCTTTCTCAATTACCCGTATATGCGCTGGAGCCGGACGAGTTTAGCGGCAGCAAACATTTAAAGGTGTACAATTTCCAAGGCACCCGCCCGGTTCACTCTGATCTGCTGGTGCCCCACCGGAAGGACCATTACCTGTTTGCTTTCCTCAGGAAAGGCGGCATGCGCCAGTGGCTGGATATGAAAGCTCATATACTCAAAGACAATACTGTTTACTTTTATCATCCGGGCCGCATCATTGTGAAGGAAGACGCCAACCTCTTATGGAGCACTGCCATCGCTTTTACACCCGAATTTCTGTCCTTACAGGAAAACGCAGCACTTAGCAGGCTTTCTTTAATTCAAAACCCGGAGCATGCCCATGAACTGCTGCTGAATGAAAAGGATATTGAGTTTATGGAAGATATCATGGCAAAAATCGTTGCTGAAAACCAACTCCCCGGCGAATGGCAGCAGCGTATGCTGAGCGCTTATGTTTCCCTG
>Ga0163161_10001004_pt1 | contig 21491 bp, 20 predicted proteins | sample S45metaG_FD_129847 | JGI IMG/M metagenome (GOLD analysis project Ga0163161, IMG submission 129847) | Switchgrass rhizosphere microbial communities from Kellogg Biological Station, Michigan, USA - S4-5 metaG | ecosystem: Host-associated > Plants > Roots > Rhizosphere > Soil | place: USA... | reverse complement strand
TTTATAGATAACAGGAATTTGAAATTCTGATTTGTATTCAATATTTCTTAAATATAATTCTTTTTCTAATGCTTCATGATATACAATTTCTGCAAGTCCAGAACCTAATATTTTGTGAACTTCAATGCACGCTCCATTAATACGGTAAGTTAAATCTGTAATATATTTTTGAGTAATCATACCGAGATTTTGTAAACTTTTGAAATCTTAACTTTTTTCTATTACTTTTCCATCTTTTCTGCGGTAAATGAAATAAATTCCACCCGCACTTAATAAAACAAACAATCCGAAACAAAGTAGAGAAATCCATTTTCCTGTTTCTATTACTTCAGGTTCAAAAACCATTCTGATGCTGTGTTCTCCTGCCGGAACGTGTACTGCACGCATTAGATAATCTGCTTTGATGTACGGAACTTCTTTTTCGTCCACAAACATTTTCCAGCCGTGAGGATAATAAATCTCCGAAATAACAGCTAACTGCGGTGTTTTAGATTGAGATTTGAACTCCAGTTCGTTCGCTTCGTATTTAGTTAAATTGATCGAAGCTGTAGAATCTGCCTTAACTTGTTTTCCGTTGAAATAGGCTTTGTCTGAAGCATTGATAACTGCTGTTTTCTTTGAGTCAATATTTCCGAGGGATTTGATCTCTTCATTCGGAGTATTTACAAATTTCAGATCACCTACGAACCAGGCATTTCCGTTTGCATTCGGATTAGGAACAACCTGTGGCTCTTGAGGATTTCCGAAAATCATGTATTTTGTATTCAGTAAATTCAGGATTTTTGGAGTTTTTACACTGTCTGCGTTTGAGATATATTCATTTAATAAATCATCATAACGTCTTAGTCTTACTGCATGATAACCACCAATTGAAGAGGTAAAATAAGATGTATTGGTTTCACTCGTAACACCCAAAACCTGATTATAAACTCTGTAATGTTTTTTGTCTTTTTCAGCAATCGTTTCTAAAGTTTTATTGACAGGAATACTTGCCAAAATCGATTGTAAATTCGGATTATCTCCTACTTTTTCAGCTAAATAATCTGAACCTTCCGTTTGGAAAGGGTTTTCAGCGAAGATTTTATCTACATAATTTTCATCATTCAAATAACGTTTGTTGACCGTCCAAAGATCAAATAAACTTACTGCTCCAATGATAATCAAAGCAACGTTCTGATTTAATTTCTGTTTTAAACTAAAAAATAAAACAGCTGCTGTAATTCCAACATAAAGCAATGCTTTGATGGCATCAATTCTGAAGAGTTTAAATCTTTCCTCCGTCAAATAATCCAATAAGAAAGGAGGTAAATAAGTTTTTTCGTTATCGGTATGGAATCCTAATAATGATTTTCCGAACAAGATAAATAGTAATGTTAAACCTAAAACTCCACCACTTACATAAGTAAGAACTTTCTTTTTATAATCTTCCTCTAAAGTTGAATCGGTATAAAATCTGTACAATCCGATGATGGCAATTAATGGAAATAATAATTCCACAACAACCAAAATCGAAGATGGTGCTCTGAATTTGCTGTAAAAAGGAATATATTCAATAAAGAAATCTGAAAGGAACATAAAGTTGCTTCCCCAAGCTAAAAGAATCGTCAAAATAGTTGCTCCAAGAATCCAGTAACGGTATTTTTTTGATGCAAAAAAGAATCCTAAAAGCGCTAAGAAACATACAATTGCTCCCTGATAAGCCGGTCCTGAAGTTCCGGGTTGATCTCCCCAATAGGTAACGCTTCCGAAACCTTTTGAAATTCTGTCATATTCTGCCTGAGAAGTCACATTTTCCTGTACAAGTTCCTGAACTTTGGTCATCATTTCCGCTGCTTCAGGTTCCTGACTTCCGCCTCCCATTAATCTTGGGATGAAAAGATTTAAGGTTTCCAATTTACCGTAGCTCCACATCAGAATGCTTTCTTTATCCATTCCGGAATTTCCGGCTGTATTTGATTCAGTATTTAAAATCTGTTTTCCTCTTACAGTTTCTTTGATATACTCAGAGTTGGCCATGATTCGCTGAGAATTCATACCAACACCGATTGCTAGAGCACCTGCAATAATTCCGGATGAGATCAGGAAATGCTTCATCGGAGTTTTCTTTTGGATCGCTCTTATTAATTCAGATAAAAATAAAAAGCCTAGTCCCAAAAACAGATAATACGTCATTTGAGGATGATTGGCCGCAACCTGTAATCCGAAGAAAAGGGTAGTGACTATGAATCCGAGAACATATTTTTTTCGAATATAAACCAATAAAATCCCTGCTAAAAGTGGAGCGAAATATTCAATGGTATTCACTTTTCCGTTGTGTCCGGCTGCAATAATGATGTAAAAATACGTTGAGAGCCCAAAAAATGTCGCTCCTAAAAGTGCATATTTCCAGTTTCTGACAGCAACCATTCCCAGAAGGAAAAATCCTGAAAACAAAAGAAAAAGATAGTTGACAGGTCTCGGAAGAATATTCAGATAACTGTCTAATTTTTTAATAATATCACCCTCAAAACGGCTTCCCATTTGGTAAGTCGGCATTCCTCCAAACATAGAGTCACTCCAATACGTTTCCTTTTCGAAGCTGTCTCGGTAATCGATGAGTTCTTTCGCACCACCTCGATACTGAACAATATCATGCTGGAAAAGTTGCTTCCCCGTAAATACAGGTGTGGAGTATAAAAATGCTAAAACTAAGAATGCAACGATGGAAATTGCAACGTAAATTAAGTTTTTATTTTTTGCCATTTTGGTTATCAGTAGATATTAAATTTTAAATGTTTTTGAGATTCAGAATAACATTTATCTTTTCTCTTTCACTTCTTCATAGTCCACAGTTTCTGCGTCCCATTTTACTTTTTTCTCAATATTTGTTTTTGAGTTTTTAGTTTCCTTTTCCTGATTGATATTGGGTTTGAAACCTGTATATTTATAAAATTTGTTTAAAAATATTCTTTTTAAAATATTCCAAACAAAGAAAATAATAATGGTAGCGAGAACTACCTCGAAAATACCTTTAATGAAAGACATAATTATTTTGATATTTAAAATTCAAGATCCAATACGTAAAGTTTGACGGTTATCAAAATACGCTGAAACCCTCAAACTTATTTTGCTGCCGGATTCACCATGACAGAAGAATTTGAGACGCTTTTCATGCTCTGAGATTGCTTTCCGTCTGAGATCGTTTCTACCTGAGTTGTTTTTACATTGATATTCTGGTTGGTAATCCAGCCTGTGTTTTGGTCAAATTTAATCGTTCCGTTTTGAGCCAGTTCGCTGCTCATACTGTGAGTCATTTGACCCTGAGATTTTTTCTCTTCTTTTTTAGGAATTCCTCCGGTTACAGAAATTTCCGCAATACCGTTTCCTACACTTTTCAGAACATAGTTTGAGGTCACTTTATATTTTCCGGTTTCGTCTGCACTTTCGCTTGTTGTCCACTTTTCACCGATTTTCACTCCTTTTTTAGGAATAATGGTTAAGTTTTTCGAGAACTGATCTTTCAAAACTTTTTCATTAAAAGTTTGTTTAAGACTAGCAACAGCACTCGCTTTTTGGTTGGCGTCTTTGATAAGTGTTCCTAATGCGTTTCCTATTTTAGTATATACAGCTTCAAAACCTGTAATGGAGATCACATTTCCTTTGCTGTCCATCTTCATATTCAGTTTGTTACCGGTCAAAGCACGGTTTACATTCCAGATCATTTTAAGATTGTCTTCTTTAGGAATTGCCTGTTTTGTATCTACAACAATGGTTTTCCCGTCAGCACTTTGAGAATTTCTTTTCCCGATCAGATTGATGGTGATGTCGTAAATACCACCTTTTACATCATTTACGGTAAAAGTCATTTCGTCAGTAGATTCGCTCGTTCCGTTCAGGGTTTTCCCTGAAGGATCAGTCATCGTTTTTACATCTCTCTGATAAGTTGTTAAAGTATAAGTTTTTCCTTTTTCAAGTTTAAAAGATTGCGTGAAAACTCCCAAAGAGTCTTTGATGGCAGGGTTTGCTTTTACTTCAGCCACAGAATCCGCAGGAACTTCTACCGTAATGGTTTTTCCGGTTTTAGGATCTACTTTTGTGATGGTTGCGGTCTCTTTTTTACAAGAAACGACGGCTAAAGAAATCAATGCTATTGCTGCTATATTTTTCATAAATAATATTCTAATATTGTAAGTTCCTTTTACATGAGGAAACTGTTTTTTCTTTTTTAATTTAAATCTGACTAATTAATTTTCACTAATTTTTGTCTCATCGCTTCATAAAGTATGGCTCCACAAGCTACAGAAACATTCAGTGACTGAGTTTTTCCTTCAATCGGAAGTTTGATTTTTTCGTCAGAATGATGCAGAACTTCTTTAGAAATTCCGGTTTCTTCGTTACCCATTACGATTGCGCAAGGTTCTGTGAAATTCACATCGTAAATCAATTTCTGTGCTTTTTCTGTTGCTGCAAACACAGAAACTCCGCTTTGCTGTAAATAATCGACAACATGAGCCAAATTATTTTCTTTACAGATTTTAATATTGTACATCGCTCCTGCGGAAGTTTTTATCGCATCAGAATTGATGGGCGCTCCGCCTTTTTCCGGAATAACAACCGCATGAATTCCTACACATTCTGCAGTTCTGCAGATCGCTCCAAAGTTTCTGACATCTGTTAATCTGTCTAAGATTAATATAAAAGGCACTTTTCCTTCCTCAAATAATTCAGGAATGATATTTTCTATTTTGTGAAAAGGTACATCAGAAATAAATGCAACCACACCTTGGTGGTTTTTTCTTGTAAAACGGTTCAGCTTTTCAACTGGAACGTAGTTGGGGCGGATTTTATATTTTGCTAAAACTGCTTTCAGTTCTGCGTAAATTTCTCCCTGCAAAGCGTTTTGTACAAAGATCTTGTCGATTGTTTTTCCAGCTTCAATAGCTTCTAAAACAGGACGTAATCCAAATATAAAATCGTCTTTTTTATTAGGTTCTGAATTTCTGAATTCAGGTTTTGAGTTCTTATGTTGAAAATCTTCCAAAATTTTATTTTTTTATTTTTAAATGAATAAACTTAATTATTCAAACTTATTTTGCTTGGCTATTTTAAAACTTTTCTCCTAAAATTGCTCTCTTTTGTGCCATTGCATAACCGTAATGTAGACTTTCGTGCATATTGTTAAATATTATTGCATCCTGAATGCTTTTCAGATCCATCCCAAAACTTGTGGTATATGGCGTATAATCCGAAAAGAAATCACTGTCATAATCTTTCATCAAAATCTTTGAAGTTTCGGTTAAAAGAAATTCAAGATCCTCCACTTCAGACTTCTGGACATTCAGATTAGGCATTGTCCCTTTTTTGTAAGTTTCGATCCAGTATTTATCAATTCTGAAAGGATTTCCACTCAGGTAATAATGCAAAAGTTGCTGTGTTGCAACAGTATGTGCGATATTCCAATACATATTGTTATTAAAACCATCGGGAATTAATAAAAGGTCTTCGTGAGAAGTTTCCTGCAAGATATCCAAAAGGTTTTTTCTGACCTGTCTGTGAGCTTGAAAATGATAATTCATATTTCAAAAATTTAATCACCAAAAATAGTTTAATAAACTGAAAATGACAATTTTTTGAATGGAGTATAAGAGTTAAAATTTTTTAAATTTTAAAGATAAATAGAATTTTTAAACAAAAACGCATTAAAAAAAACCTCCTATGGAGAATATCCAAGAGGAGGTTTCTAGCTTTTTAAATCTAGTTGATTGGCAGATTTTTAAAATAAAATTATTTTAGTTTCAGGTATTTTATTTTTTGATGATTTTATGTTTGAAAGTTGTACCATCTTTCAAAACAATATTTAAAATATACACTCCAGTGTTGTATGAAGAAATATTTATTTTGTTTTCTTTAAAATTTTCTGTTAGTTTTCTTCCATCCATACTGAAAAGAGTCATTGAAGATACATCTATTTTTGATTTTATATTAACGAAATCAGAAGTAGGATTAGGATAAATGCTAACATCTATTGATTTGATGTCTTTTACATCCATATTAGCACTATTTTTACTTTGCATGTAAACAGATAGAAAAACATCTCCTTGTTGTTGGTTGAAAACAGCTGCTGGTATTGTATGTTTAAGGGTGTGGGTTCCTGCGGTCATACTAGTCATTGTAAAACTTCTGATAGGAACAGCATCACCGGGACACCAATTATTCCAGGCAGTCCAGTCAGCAGTTGAACTAGGGGTGGTGCCATATATTCCGTTTCCTTGTGTATTGTAAACCCTAAATGGTTCGCAAGAAGTTCCTCCCGGTTTATAGGTAAGCATTTGTACATCATCTATATAGGTGAAGTTATCTCTTCTCACATATTCTTCACCACCAGCGTTTGCACCATGAGGTGTAGATATTACGAAAAACTGAGCATCCGTAATTGCATTGGGTAGATTGAACGTTGTAATTCTCACAGTTTGCCCTGGAACATCTGTACTATTGTAATTATTTAATTTGCTGTAATTTAATATTGGGGTGAGGTTATTGTAACTAGTTGGAGTTGCGCCTGCATTCGTAGAGAAAAAAGTAAGTGTTCCTGTAAAAACATCATTCCTTCCTGAGCATCCTGCAATTTCAGTTTGTGCTGCATAAGGAACGCCGAAAACATCAAGTTCCATATACATGTCGTAAGTGTTTCGCAGTGCTGCATCATGAAACACATTATACAAATTACTTATATTATAGGTATAAGGAACTTCTAAAGGCGAAACATTTTTATTCATAAAAGGAGTAATGTATCTGGCTACCTCAATCCTTTTCACATTTGCATCATCTACAGTATATGTAGGTTGGTTTTTTGGAACCATGGCTAAAAAAACACTTCCCAATCGGTCATAATTATCACACAAAGCTCCAATGGTTACTCTCATGGCAATCTTTGCTTTAAAGCCATCCAACTCAGCGTCTGTCATTTTTCTTGCATACCTCGCATTGGTTAACCGAATGAGACCTGTAGGTACAGGTTGAGATACTAAAGCCGCATAACCATCGTAATAAACTGCTTCGGAAATGATATTCGTTCTTGTAGTTTGTGAATTAAAAAATCCCGTGATTAAAACGCTTAAAAAAAATAGCTTTTTATACATACCATTAGTATTTGTAGAGTTGTGTGCAAATGTATCAAAAATAAATTAAAATAAATAAATATTTATAATTAAATTATCATAATCAATTGCGAATAATCAAAATAAATTATTAAATTCGCACATTATTAACTATTGATCTATTAAAGATGAGAAAGAAATTACTTTTATTTTTATTGTTGGCGACTTTGATGTCTAATGCCCAAATAAATTTAAACATTGGAAGCACGGATGTAGGAGTAGCGCCTGTAAGTAGTTTTTTTTCGTACTCTTACGTTCAGCAGATATATCCTAAACAAGAAATAAATGCTAATTCTGCAGGGAATATTACAGGTCTAACATTTTATGTAGATCCTTCAGTAACTATCTCAGATTCTTCGAGTTGGACTGTATATCTTGGTCATAGTACAAAAACCGCTTTCACTTCTAATACAGATTGGGTTCCTGTAACGCAGCTTACTCAGGTATTTACAGGAACGGTAACTAATAATAATGGTCAGGTTGTGGTTACCTTTACGACCCCATTTGCTTATAATAATACTGATAATTTAATTATTGCTACAAAAGAAAACTCGCAAAGTATTGATATTAATAATTTCAACGAAGTTTTCCGTGTTTATCCGCATCTTCCATCTTCTACACTTTATTACAGAAGAGATCTTGCAACGATTGACCCTGCATCTCCACCAGCGGGTTTGAGAGCTGATTATAAATCAGCAGTCACAATTTCAGGACTAACTCCTAATACAACTCCTGCTTGCCCATTTGTTACCTATCCGGCAAATAATCAGCAGATGGTTCTTTTATCTCCTATTATTAAATGGCTTCCGGTACCTGGAGCAAATTCTTATAAAGTTTCAATAGGAACGAGTGCAGGAGCTACGGATGTTGTTAATCAGCAGGTAGTACTTACTAATAGTTTCACTCCATCTACACCTCTTGTTCAAAATACAAATTATTACTTGAGGGTTACTTCTGTTTCAGGTGGTTTAGAATCTTCTGGTTGTACAGATGTGATTTTTAAAACTATTCCGCCACCACCGGTAAATGATGCTTGTTCGGGTGCTTTAGTAGCCACTGTTTTCCCTTATGTATATACACAAAGTGATGCTGCATCTGCAACTAATAATGCTGGATTCATAGGTATTTGTGCTGATGCGATGAATGATGGTACATGGTTCAAATTTACAGGAGATGGTGGTGTGTTTAATATCAAAGTGACTATGCCTGCAAGTAGTGCTGATTTTGATCCTCAAATGGGAGTTTACAGAGGTAGTTGCGGTAGTTTATTATGCGTTGGTACATTAGATAATAGCGGTGGTGGTGGTACGGAATCTGCTAATTTGACTACTACAGCGGGTATGGTTTATTATATCAATGTAGGATCTTACGAAGAGACGGTAGATGTTCCGGAAAATGTATTCACTTTTACTATCACGAAACTATAACAAATAACTTATACTGTTTAAGAATTCATCCTGTTTGTCAGACTGATAAACAGGATGATTTTTTTTATAAACTCAAAAATTAATATATCATCTTGATTAGTTTTTTAGTTATAAAATATTTAACAAATTTTAACTCAAAAATGGCATTCATTGTGTTGATTAGTGCAAGTATTTATTAGAAATTTACCAATTATTATAATTCAAACTATGTCAGATTCATATCAAGCAGAAGATATTCGTCAACTCACGGAAAAAGTAAGAGAGCAAAATTATTTCTTTTCACTTTTGAGGCAGGAAATCAACAAAGTAATTATCGGACAGGAATACATGATCGACCGACTTTTGGTTGGGCTTCTTGGTAACGGTCACGTATTGCTGGAAGGAGTTCCCGGATTGGCAAAAACATTGGCGATAAAAACCTTGGCAGAAGCTGTTCATGGTGATTTTTCCAGAATACAGTTCACGCCCGATCTTCTTCCTGCAGACGTTGTGGGAACGATGATTTATAATATTAAAGAAAATGATTTTTCCATAAAAAGAGGTCCTGTTTTCGCAAATTTTGTCCTTGCGGATGAGATCAACAGAGCTCCGGCAAAGGTGCAGTCTGCGCTTTTGGAGGTAATGCAGGAAAAGCAGGTAACGATAGGTGATGAAACGATGCAGCTACCAAAACCGTTTTTAGTCTTGGCAACGCAAAACCCGATCGATCAGGAAGGAACTTATCTTTTGCCGGAAGCACAGAGTGACCGTTTTATGCTTAAATGTACCATCGATTATCCGGAATTTGAGGATGAAAGAAAAGTGATGAGAATGGTTTCCACTTCGCATATATACGATGTGAAACCTGTTATTTCTTTGCAGAATATTGTTGAAGCAAAATCAATTGTGAATCAAATTTATCTGGATGAAAAAATTGAAAAATACATTCTTGACATGGTTTTTGCAACCCGTTTTCCTGAAAGGTACGGTCTTTCTGAATTAAAAAATTATATCAGTTTCGGAGCTTCACCAAGAGCTTCCATTAATTTAGCAATTGCATCAAGAGCATACGCATTTTTGAGAGGAAGAGCTTTTGTAATTCCTGAAGATGTAAAAGAATTGGCAAAAGATGTTTTAAGACACAGAATCGGATTGACTTTTGAGGCAGAAGCGGAAGAAATTACTTCTGAAGAAATTGTAAATAGAATTTTAGCTAAAATACAGGCACCGTAATTAATGTAGCAATTTACCAATGTATGAATTTGCCTATTTGAAATTGTTATATTGATAAACTGATACATTGTTACATTTGAAACTATGCAGATAAAAGACATCATAAAAAAAGTAAAGCAGATAGAAATCCGTACTCGAAAGAAGACGGAAGCTTCTTTGATGGGACAATATCATAGTGCTTTTAAAGGACAGGGAATGACGTTTTCTGAAGTTCGTCCTTATCAGTTTGGTGATGAAATCCGAAGAATCGACTGGAACAAAACTGCACGTTTCCGTGAACCTTTTGTGAAAGTAATGGAGGAGGAAAGGGAATTAACGATGATGATTTTGGTTGATATTTCTGCTTCAATGGATTATGGAACAAAGACTCAGCTGAAAAGAGAATATGTTGCCGAAATTGCCGCAAGTTTGGGATTTTCCGCAGCGGGAAATAATGATAAAGTAGGTTTGATTTTGTTTGCTGATAAAGTTTATAAAGTAATTCCGCCGCAGAAAGGAAGAAAGCATATTTTGTCGATTATCAGTAATATTTTGACTGCTGATTATATCCCATCAGTTTCAAAAATTGATAAGGCTTTAGAATATATGATGGGAATTTTTAAAAGAAAATCGTTGGTGTTTTTGCTTTCAGATTTTGGAGATGATTACGATTCTAAAATGCTTCGTGTGGCTTCAAAAAAACACCAGCTTCTGGGGATGAGAATTTTCGATGAGAAAGATAATGAGATTCCTGATGTGGGTTACACGCTTTTCCATGACGCCGAAACCGGAAAAGAAATTTGGGTCAATACATCAAATGCGAGATGGAGATATACTTTCGCCGAAGCGCAAAAACAAAAATTAAGAATTTTGGAGGAAGATTTTGCCAATAGTTCGGCAAGCTTTATGAATATCAATACGGGCGATGACTATTCCAAATTGTTGTATCAGTATTTTCAGAAAAGATAATATTCAATAGGAGAGGACTTTAGTCCGTTTTTAGATAAAGAATCAAAAAGGCTTTAGCCAAAACTTATTATTTAGAATTGAAAAAATTAGTATTACTCATATCATTTTTCATCTGTGCAAATGCTTTTTCACAGATACTTTCCTCGAATCTTGAGAAGAAAACTTTGGCTCTTGGTGAAGTTAATCGGTTTACTGTAAAAATTGATAACATCAACAATCAGGAGGTAAAATCTGCTCCGAAAGATCAGTTATTGCCTTTTCATTTTGAAGAAATTAAAGACAGCATCGGAGCAAATCAAAATTCTTATCAAAGAAAAATCGAATTCTCAGTTTTTGAAGAAGGAAAATACACAATACCCGAACTTGAATTTAAAGTTGGAGACAAAATATTAAAGACAATTCCTTACGAAGTTGAAGTGGTCAATACTGCCCAAAAAGGCGTTGTGATCAATGATATTATGAATAATAAAGAGATCAAGCTTGATGTCATAGATTACTGGCAGCTTTATAAATGGTATGTTTTGGCTGCACTGGCTTTGATTGCTTTAATTATCATTATTGTTATGTTTGTGAAATATGGCAGGAAATCAAAAGATTCTCCGGTTGTAGCAACTAATCAGACTTTGAAAGAGTTGGATTCATTAAAAAAGAAAAAATATATCGAAGAAGGAAATTACCGTTCTTTCTATGTAGAATTGATTGATATTTCAAGAAAATTTATCGCGAAACAATATAGAATTCCTGCAGATGTTTTGCTCACAGATGATTTGATTCATCTGATGAAAGAAAATAACACGATTTCTCAGGATAATGAAAAAATCATTGAAGATGTATTTTTCAGAGGTGATCTGGTGAAATTTGCCAAAACTTTTCCTGATCAGCAGACTATGGAAAAAGATTTTAACGAAATCAAAGACTTTGTGAAAAGATCATCAAAGGATATAGAATTTGAAAACCTTAGAAAAGATGTTTGATTTCGAGTTTTACAGTCCTTGGTTTTTATTTTTGTTTCTTTTGTTTATTCCGTTATTAATCAGAGATTTTAGCAGAAAAAAATTGAAGGGGGTTAAAGTTCCTACTATTCAGAATATGAATAGCAGCAACGGAATTCTGCCTGTTTTGTTTTTGCTTAAAATTTCAAAATATATCATTCTTTCATGTCTTTTTGTAGCTATGGCAAGACCGAGAACTTTTACCATTTCTCAGGACAGAGATGATACGAAAGGAGTAGATATTATGTTTGCGGTGGATGTTTCGCTGAGTATGTTGTCTAAAGATCTTTCACCCGACAGATTGACAGCACTGAAAGATATAGCGATCAAATTCGTAGAAAAACGTCCAAATGACAGAATTGGAGTGGTGACTTATGCTTCAGAAGCATTTACAAAAGTTCCCGTAACGTCAGATCACCAAGTTGTCATAGATGAATTTAAAAACCTGAATACTGCCGAATTGTATCCCGGAACTGCAATCGGGGAAGGACTTTCTGTTGCAGTGAACCATTTGCGAACCAGTAAAGCTAAAAGTAAAATCATTATTTTGATGACCGATGGTGTGAATAATGTAGAAAACGCCATTCCGCCGCAAGTTGCCGCTGAACTAGCCAGAAATAATAATATTAAAGTATATTCAATCGGTCTTGGAACAAACGGAATTGCATTGATGCCAACTGCAGTTGATCCGTTTGGAGATCTGGTTTTTACCGAAACACAAGTGCAGATTGATGAGCCTATTTTGAGAGAAATTGCTCAGGAAACCGGAGGGAAATATTTTAGAGCTACATCAAATAGCAGTCTGGAAGAAGTTTACGGTGAAATCAATCAGCTTGAAAAATCTGATGTAAAAGTGGCTAAACTTTACAACTATCAGGAATATTTTAAAATTTTCCTTTGGATTGCTTTGGGAATGCTGTTTCTGGATGCATTATTAAGATGGGTATTATATAAATTTTTAAGCTGATGGAATTGTATTTAGGAAATTATTGGTACTTATTACTGTTGCTGCTTTTACCAGTCCTGTCTTTTTTCCTTATCCGATATTTAAGATGGAAAAAGAAGAGCAGAGATTTGTTTGCAGAAAGCCGTTTTCAGGAAGCTTTATTTGAAAAGAGATCAGGATTTATTAAAATTTTTCCGGCTTTATATTTTATAGCAACATTATTTTTAATATTTTCAATTATTGATTTGCTGAGCGGTTCTGAAGAAGTGACGACCAATCAGAAATTCAACAATGTAATTTTTATGGTGGATGTTTCCAACTCGATGAATGCGGAAGATATTGAACCGAATCGTTTGGTTGAAGCAAAGAATTTGGTGATTCAAACCATGCAGAAACTAAAGAATGATAAAGTAGGTATGATTATTTTCGCAGGTCAGGCAACTTCAATTATGCCTTTGACAACTGATTATAATTCGGCTGAAACGTATATCAATGGTGTTGAAACCGGATCAATAAAAATCCAGGGGACAGACTTTTTAAAAGCGATGGAAACCGCAGTTGATAAGTTTAAAAACATCAATAAAGGTTCCAGAAAAGTTATTCTACTAAGTGATGGCGAAGATAACGAAGGAAATGACAACGCAGCGATTAAATTAGCCAATAGTGAAGGTATTATCGTGACATCAGTTGGAATTGGTTCTGATGAAGGAGCACCCGTTCCGGAATATGAGTTCGGACAATTAATGGGTTACAAAAGTGATATGAACGGACAAACCGTAATTTCAAAACGACAAACTGAAGCATTACATAAGATCGCGGAATCTACAGGAGGAAGCTACATCGATGGAAACAACATTAACGAGGCTCCGGATAAAATTATAGAAGCTCTTAATAAGAAAGCCTCTTCCACTGAAAGTATGGTGAAATCTCAGAATGCAAACCATTACTATCAATACTTTTTGGCGGTTTCTATTTTCTTTTTTCTGATTATTTTTCTGTTTAATCCCAAAAGAGATTTTAATATTTAAGTTGCTTTTGCTGAAATCTTACTAAGGTGAATACTTTAACCCAACTTTAACAATCAATAGTCTGTTTCTTAACATATAAAGGAATAATTTTGCAAGTGATGAATACTAAAATTTTATTTTTATCGTTGATGATATTTTTCTCCTTCTCAAACATATTGTTTGGGCAGAAAAACTATAAAACTCTGGTTTATGAAGGCAATCAGAAATTCAACGGTAAAGATTATGATGGTGCATCATCACGCTACATGGAAGCGGTAAAATCTAATGAAAAGGAATTTACGGCACATTATAACTTAGGAAACGCTCTTTACAAAAGCAAAAAATACGAAGAAGCAAAAGCAGAATTTGAAAAAGCACAAAGTCTGTCGCTAACAATTCCAGATAAAGCTGCAGCTTTACATAATTTAGGAAATACCTATATGCAGATGAATCAGCCGGAAAAAGCAGCTGATTATTACAAACAATCCCTTAAACAAGATCCTTACAACGAAGCAACGAGAAAGAATTTTGAAATTGCAAAATTGAAGGAAAAAGAAAAACAGCAGAAAGATCAGGAAAGCAAATCCGGTAAAGGCGGCGGAGGAGATGATCAGCAAAAGAATAAAGATAAAAATGGTGACCCGAAGAAGGATCAGGGAAAAGGGCAGGAAAACAGTGGAGATAGCCCGGAAGGAGATAATCCGGATCCAAATAAAAATAAGCAGGGCAAAATGCCTAAAGATCTTGAGAACGCCATATTGAATAAAGTAAGCGAAAAAGAAAAAGAAACCGCCAGAAGAATTTTAAATAAGAATTCTTACTCACTGCCTCAAAGCAACGAGAAAGATTGGTGATGGAACAAAAATTATTTTACATACTGTTGACTTTTGCGTCCGTATTTACTTACGGACAGGTTGAACTTAGGATGAAACCTGATAAAACTGACTACAACGGTAAAGAAATTGTAAATCTTACCATCATTCTGGAACTGAACGGTGACAATCTTGTGCAGCAAAGTAAAATACAGCTTCCGGATCTTTCAAAATTCAATATGATTGGTAACGGATCTTTCAATCAAGGGGTAAGAGATCCCGAATCCAACGTCGCTGTAGAACAATACATCACAAGAATTGCACTTGAACCTAAGCAGAAAGGTAAAATAAGAATCGGTTCTGTATTGGTTACAGTCAACAACAAAATTTATAAAACCGAACCATTCGATATTTTCATCCGTGATATTGAGAAAAAACCTATCGCTAAAAATGCTGATCATGATGTTTATCTTAATATGGAAATCGAAGATAAAGATGTTTATCAGGATCAGCCGACAGTAGCGGTTTTACGGGTTTATTCAAAAAGTATTGATAACCTGAGAAAGGTAAAAAATATACATCTTCCCGAGCAGGAAAATCTAAATGTGCATCCCATCAATTTTCATAAATCTGAAATTGACCCTTCCGGTTACGGAAATATGCCTTCTCAGATTCTTGCCATGTTTATTGTTTTTCCGAATGAGTCAGGATACGTCGAAGTTCCGTCTGTTTCGGCTTCTGTCAATAGTTTTTCTCACAAGAATAAAATTGTTTCCAACAAAGTAAAACTGAATGTTAAAAAGCTTCCGGAAGGTTCACCGGAATCATTTAAAAATGCTGTCGGAAACTTTAAAGTAGATGTTTATCACGAATCAAAAGAAAAAATCGAAGCTAAAAAACCTGTCAATGTTGTTCTGAAAGTTTCCGGAGAAGGTAATTTGTCTGATATGGAATTGCCGAAAATTGAAACATCACCCGATTACGAAGTTTTTGCTCCGAAAATTACATCTAAAGTCAATGCCGGAATTGAAGGGATGAAGGGATACATTCTGGCTAATTATGTTTTAATTCCCAATAAAACAGGGATTCTTAATATCAAAACTGAAGAGTTTGCTTTCTTTAATCCTTCTGAGAAAGAATATGTCAATCTTGGTCAGCAAACACTTAGCCTTACTGCGTTTTCTCATGATCAGGTTTTAGAATCACGCTCGACTGTAGAAAAAGTAAACGAATATACCAATACACTTCTGGAAACAGTTAACAGTCCGGTTTTGAAGACGACAACTTTTAAGGTTAAAGAAAAAAGTAAATTTAATTGGCGTATCCTTTTGATCAATTTTGGAATTCTTTTAGGATTGATCATAGCCTACTTGTTGTTTAAAAATTGGCAAAAAAAACGTGTTATCATTAAAGAAAAACCAGCTCCAAAAGATTTGGGATCAGTCGCTGAAACCGAAAGAGAAATCAGAGAAAGTCTGAAAACTGATGTTGGAGATTACTTTACTTATCTTGAAAATCTGAAGGACAGTCTGAGTTTTGATCAGTTCTTCCAAACTGTTGACGAGTTGGATGCTGAAGTGAGAACTCAGTATTTTCAAAGTTCTAAAGACGATTTCAGACAATTTCTGGAAAACTATAAGGGTAGTTCTGTGGCAGAAGAGTACAGAAATCTTTCTCAAAGAATTCAGATAGAAAAATATACACCGATAAAATCTGAAGAGGGAATGGGTGAACTTCTGAAAGATATTATCAATTTGTATTCTCAGATTAGCAAATAATCATTTTTTATTCATAATTTTGCGAAATTAATAATTATTGAATAATGGAGGTTCTTCAGGATTTTTCTTTAAAGGAAACAATGACTTGTTTCATGGTGCTTTTTGCGGTGATCGATATCATCGGATCTATTCCTATCATTGTAAGTTTAAAGCAGAAATTCGGACAGATTGAGGCTAAAAGAGCGGCAATCACAGCTGGATTGATCATGATCGTTTTTCTTTTTGTAGGAAATAAAATCCTGAAATTTATTGGTGTGGACGTCAATTCATTTGCGATTGCAGGTGCATTTGTCATTTTCATTATTGCTTTAGAAATGATTTTAGGAATTGAAATCAATAAAACGACTGAAGCAAAAGCGGCATCCATTGTTCCGATTGCCTTTCCTTTGGTGGCAGGAGCGGGAACTTTGACGACGACTTTATCGTTGCGTGCAGAATTTCATGATATCAATATCATTCTTGGGATTGTTCTCAATACAATTTTCGTATATTTGGTGCTGAAATCAGCTCCGTGGTTAGAGAAGAAAATGGGAGAGGCTACTTTGTCGATTCTACAGAAAGTTTTCGGAATCATCCTGTTAGCAATTTCAATCAAATTATTTACAGCAAACTTTGCACAATTGGTGCAGAACTATATTAATTTTTAAGTCATGCAGAAGTTTTATAAAGTATTTTTAATCATTTTTATCGTAGTTATTGCAATCAATATTTATGCGATTGACTGGCATTCAGAGATTTCGTCGGAAGACAATATGAAGTATGTAATTTCTATTATTTGTGGTGTTATCGGACTTTTTGTACTTTTCATCATGAATACTTGGAGTAAAATCGGAGTAAAGAAATAATCTTTTTCAGATATAAAATACAATCCTCTTTCAGTTTTCTGAGAGAGGATTTTTTTATCTATTAAAACAAACGATATAAAAGTACTTTGAAACTCATGCGCATGACTTCATCAATTCATGCGGGTGAGTTTTGTAATTCATGCGGGTGAATCCATCAATTCATGCGGGTGAATTGAAATGGTGATAAGTTTAGTTTAAAAAAGACAAATTTTTCAAAACCGCTTCAGATTTCAATTCAGTTTCAATCCATTCTTTCTGGGGATTGCTTTGAGCGGTAATTCCACCTCCGACGAAAAGATGTACAGAATCACTGAAGAGTTTTGCACAGCGTAAATTCACAAAATACTGAATGAAATCTTCAGTTTCAATTCTGATAAATCCGGCGTACAGTTCTCTGGGAAATTTTTCAAATTGCTCGATTTTCTCTTTACAAAAATCTTTCGGAATTCCGCAAACTGCAGGCGTCGGATGAAGTTCTTCGATAATTGAGTCAAGATCTTCCGGATTTATTTTTAGCTTGAAATCGGTTCTCAAATGTTTGATGTTTCCCGAGATATGATCATAAGTTTCAGATTCTTGAATTTCAGAATTGATACTGAAATTTTCTAAAACATTTCTGATGTAAGACGACACAGGTTTCTGCTCTTCAATTTCTTTTTCTGTCCAGCTTTCAGACACCGGAATGGTTCCTGCTAAACTCATCGTTTCAAACTCGTGAGTCGTTTTATTGAATTTGCCTAAAACTTCCGAAAATGCACCAATCCAAGCATTTTCACCTTTAATAAAAATATATCTGAATGCATTCGGGTAAGTTTTGCAAAGGTTTTTAAAGCTTTCTTCTAAATTGATTTCATTAAAATCGGTGAAGATTTTTCTTCGTGAAAGAACCAATTTGGGAAGATTGTTTTCTTTGATAACTTGAATGACGTCTTTAAGTTTATTCAAATATTCTTCATGACTTTCTGCTTGAAATCCGCTTTGATCTTGCGTTAATGAATAAAATGAATTTTGGTCAAAACCATCGTTTACTTCTATAATATTTCCTTTAAAACTGATCTTTTCTGACTGATCAAACGATTGGAAAATCACTGCGTTTTTATCTGAATTTTCGTCTGTGGAATAGAGTTTTTCGTCAAAAGGAAATTTGAAGTAAATCATAATTAATTGCTTTTTGAAAACGTTTACTTTGAAATGGAATAAGAAATTCCAAGATTCAGTTTTCGTTCAGCAAAGGTATTATTAGTCTTAAAAATGTCAAAATCAAATGAGCTGTTTTTTAGAGATAAATTGTTTAAAGAAAATTGTTGATAATCTGCTGTTATCAATATTTTGGGCAAAACTTGATATTGAAGACCAAATGAAAATCCTAAATTGAGGTTTTTGCTTTTGAAATCATCCAACTTATTTAAGACCATGTTTTCAGGAACTAAAAACTGCATTTTATAATTGTTTTTATTGACTGCAAATCCAACGAATGGTTTGAACTTTTGCCATTCATACAAAACTTTTAGCTGTGCAGTGTATTCAAAATGTTTGTTGTTAAATCTTTGAAAAAGAAGAGGCTGACTGTCCTGAGTGAAATAAAATCCGTCAAGATAAGTTTCTTCTTTGTTGGCATCAAGATCAAAGGTTGAGTTCCAGCGATAGATATTTGCCGATAGCATCAAATATAAATTTTGACTTACTCTTTTGGAAACCCATATTCCTAAATTTTCTCCGAATTGCTGTTTGTCGTTATTCATTTCTCTTGCCCAAGTTGTGTTTTTGAAACCGACTCCACCTTCAATACCGTATTGAAAGCTTTGTAGAAAAGTTTTTTTCGTTGTTGTTGTTTTCTTTGCTTTAAAAATTCTGTTTTCTACAGGTTGATCTTTTACAGTGGGAAGAGAAATTTGGACATCGTTGAATCTGCTTTTCACTGCTTTCTCCAAATAAACTGTATCGTAGACAATCACTTTTTCGTAGACAAATACCGTATCTACTTTTCTGGTTTTCTGTGCCATTACGATCTGCACAGATAAAAGTGCGAAAATGAAAAATATAATTCTGAAAATCATGTTTGTGTTTTTAGTTTTCTCTTTGAATGAAAATTGTGTCTCGTTGAATGACTTTTTTCACAACAATTACTTTTTGCGGAACGACCTCAACAGAATCTTTTAAAAGCGGTTTTTTTTCTTCTGCGAAAGTTGTTTTTGAAACTGCTTCCTGATCTTCTTTTTCTTTATTTAAATTGATTTCGTTAGAATTTTCATTTTCAAAATTCTCATTTTCAAGGACTTCAGGTTTTAATTCAGATGAGTTTTTATTATTACTATTATTTAAATCAATTTGTTTCTTCTGATTTATTGAAGATTGATTTTGTGAAAATTTTTGTCTGAACACTTTATTTTCTTCAAATGCTATAACTGAAATAAAAAGAGTAAGTGATAAAGTAGCAGAAATAATTATTTTCTTTTGAAGGTTTTTATTTGAGCCTGAAAATGAAACCGTATTCAAAGAAATATTATCAGGAATTGAAAGGTTTTTTGACGGTGAAATTTTAAAATCAGCAAATTTACTTTGAAAAGTCTGTGCCCACATCAAGCCGCCAAATCCTAAAAATACAAGTAATTGAGTAAGTTTTTTGTTGTTTTTCGGAGTGTTTGGATTAACGAAATTGGCTAATAAATAATTCTGAACTGATTTTTTTGCTCTCAGCAAATGCGATTTTGAAGTGTTTACATTAATTCCCAACAGTTTTGCAATCTCCTGATGAGAATTGTTTTCGATAAAATATAAATTGAAAACAGAACGGTGATGCGAAGGCAGACTGTCAATAGACTTCAACAGTTCTTCTTTGGTGAAATCATAAGCTAAAACGTGATTTTTTTCTGTGGCGGAGTTATTCATTTCGGTCAATGTTTCCGATATTTCTGAGATTTCTGTTGAAACGAAAATTTCTTTGGAGCTGCTTCGTAAATGCTGTAAAGCATTATTCACAACAATCGTTTTGAGCCATCCAAACAAAGCTTTTTCGTCTTTCAATTGATGACTTTTTTGCATTGCCAAAATAAAACTTTCCTGCAAAAGATCTTCCGCAGTCTGTAAATCTGCGACATATCTGCGACAAATCCCCAAAAGTTTCGGGGAATAGTCGAGATAGATTTTTTGCCAGTTGTATTGTGTTGACATTTTAAAGTTTTACAACGGTAAGATTATTAAAGCTAGAATTAAAATTCAGATTTTGAATGCTTTGCGTTTCCACATTATTAATATAGACTTTAAATTCTATGTCGTTTGGATCTTTTCTTATCATATAAATATTTTGATCCATAACTTTCAGATCTTCTATCATAGGTTTTGAAAGGTTTGCATTATAAATTATATTTCCATTTTTGTAATAATAATCAATATTTCCATTATTATAAAAATCATTTTCATCTATGGCAGGTTTGTTCCCCCCATAATATCCGCTTGGCAACAAAGGTATGCTTACTTGATTATTGGTTTGAAGATTTTTATAGAATTGCTGTGAGGAAAAATAGATGTTGTTATTACTAGAAATAACATTCGTATTTTGACCAACAGCACCAGAAGAGTTAAATAGAGGATAAAATGTAGTGTTTTTAAAATAACCACTTTTATATACTCCGTTTTCGTTTTTAATAGCTCCTACATATACATCTGAATTAAATTCTGTGATGGTGCATTGATCGTTGTATGTAAAAAGATCAATAAACAACAATTGTTTCATACCATTTTTCCAATAACAAAATTCTACGGGTGAAGATGATGGTATACTTGTCCAAGTATATCCTACAAAATAAATATCTCCGTTTTTTACATGGAAATCAAAAATGTCAATTATTGATTGACTTGGTAGACCGGAAGCTTGTTTGTAAGTAGTGTAATTTCCATTTTTCCAAAACCCATATCTTCCTTTTACATAAACATCATTATTGTCTACAAAAATTTTTGTTGGGGTTTCATTTAAAGTATTGGCTAATGAATTTTGTATGCCATTTTTCCAATAACATAATTGACCATTATTTTTCCCTGAAACATACACATCATAAGACGCTACTTTTTTCTCGAGCATCCCATCGCTTTCAGTTCTACAAGAAAACACTAAAGTCAAAATCAATAAAAAGGGTAAAATTAAAGTTCTCATGGTTGTTATTTTATTATAAGATGCAGAAAAATTAAAAGGTTGCAGCAAGTGTATAAAAAAAAGACTCAAAATTTTTGAGTCTTCAATATTTTTAGCTGTAAATATTACTTTTTAATAGAGCCTGTTTAAATTTTATTCAATAAAAATTTTATAGCGGCTAATTTGACCATGTTTTCTGAATTTTCCGTGAGTAATTCGTAATTTCTGCACAATCGCCTGTCGTTATCAAACCATGCGA
>Ga0163161_10001003_pt1 | contig 21495 bp, 17 predicted proteins | sample S45metaG_FD_129847 | JGI IMG/M metagenome (GOLD analysis project Ga0163161, IMG submission 129847) | Switchgrass rhizosphere microbial communities from Kellogg Biological Station, Michigan, USA - S4-5 metaG | ecosystem: Host-associated > Plants > Roots > Rhizosphere > Soil | place: USA... | reverse complement strand
GTGCTGTAATTTGCTGATCCAATTGCTGTACATTATAACCCGGCTTTACAAATGCGGAAATGGTTACATACCTGTCTTTATCATAATGCCTGATCTGATTAGGTGAACTTTCAAATCCAACAGACGCTACATTTTTAAAAGGTATGTTCAGACCAGAAGCAGATGGAACATACAAACGGTCAAATATACTGACATCCTGCATGTCTGCATTTCTCGGAATAGAAACATTCACATTATAATTATCTGCCTTCCCTATATCCTCCCGGTAAGTGGCTACATTTAAACCCGCAGCCCCCAGCCTTACTGTCTTGTCAATATCTGCAGAAGCAACACCAAGTACTCCCGCCTTCTCTTTATTAATAGTTACTTTAAGATCAGTGGGTTTCACCAATAAAGGATTGTTCACATAGATGGTGCCATCAACCTTGCTGATCAGGGCAGCCACATCAAAAGCCGTTTTGCGCAAAGCCGCCAAGTCATCTGAATAGATACGGTAAGCTAAAGGTGCTTCTACAGGCGGTCCTTGTTCAAAATCCTTAACCTTGATTGTAGCCCCCGGATAGTCTTTGAGCTGTTGTCTTAGTTTCTCTATTACCGCAACCTTTTCTCTTGTATGCAAACCTTCTACCTGAATAAAGATTTCGGCATAGTTCTCACTCTCGTTGTGCTGTCCAACATTATAATAAATCCTTGGATTTCCCTTCCCGACATTACTGGCAAAAGAACTGATTTCAGGTACCTTCTTTAATACAGATTCAACATAACGGGTTACTTTATTGGTCGTCGCCAGGTTTGTACCCTCGGGGGTTTCGATCTCTACCAGAAACATCGGCTTTTCCGATTTAGGGAACAAACTACTTCCTATTACGGGCACTAAAGCCAGTGAAGCTATAAATATTCCTCCGATAATCGTTAACGTAATGGCCGGATGTTTTAGCGCTTTATTTAATACTGTTCCATAGGTCGTATGAATTCCCTTTTTCATTGCCCTCAGCAGAAAATTTCCTTCCTCACTTTCATGCGGTTTAAGAATAATACTAGCCAGAAATGGCACTACTGTTAAAGAGACAACCATAGAAGCCAGGATAGTCGTAATAACCGAAAGCGGTAAACTCCTGATAAAATCACCCGCACCTTCCGGAAGGAACACAATAGGCAAGAAAGCAAAGATCAGCAATACTGTACATCCAACTACAGCAATACCAATCTGTGAGGTTGCCTTAACAGAAGCTTCCAGCTTACCATAGCCCATCCGCAAATAGCGTTCAATATTCTCAACCACCACAATACTATCATCCACAAGGATGCCCAGTGCAACAATCATCCCTACAATACTGAGTTGGTTAATATTGTAGCCCAGTAAATTCATTAAAGTCAATCCAATAGCCAAAGAAAGCGGAATAGAGATCATCACAACCACGGACGCCCGGGTACCTAAAGGCAATAAAGTAATCAACACCAGCAAAATAGCAATGGCAAAATCGCGGGTAAAATGAGAAAGGCGCACATCTACACTTTTAGCCTGATCGAACACCTTAACCAGGTCTATATTGGCGGGCAATTCCTTCTTAAAAGCATCTATGACCGGGGTAACCTTATCCTGAACTGCAATAATATTTTCCTTATCCTTTAAACTGGCATTCACAAAACTACATCTGTAACCATTTAGACGTGTAATATGGGTTTCATCCTCATAACCCAAAGTCACATCAGCGATATCTTTGAGGTAAACAACTTTCCCTTGTACAGAATAGACCACTGTATTTTTCACTTCTTCCAGATTGGCAAAGTTTCCACTGGTTTTGATGTTCATTTTACTATTGCCAATACTGATACTGCCCCCGGGTATATTGACATTCTCGCTTTGTAAAGCAGCAATGACCTGGTTTTGGGTTAATTTTTCCTGGGAGATTTTCTGCAGGTTCAATTTCACATTTACCTGCTGTTCCGGAACACCAGCGTAAGCTACCTTTTTTAAGGCCTTTATTTTTTCAAGTCTTTCTTTTAAGTCTTTTGCATATTTTTTCAGTGTAGTATTGGAAGCATTTTCACTCACCAGTGCATACTGGTAGATACTGACATCAGAAGGCGTTTGCTTTTCTATCCGGATATCTGCTATATCAGATGGAAGACTTCCCCGTAAACTGTTGATCTCTCTCACCACCTCCTGGTATTTGTCATCAGGATTAGAACTGTATTTGTAAATCACCTGCATTACAGCAAGTCCATCGCTGATATTGGTGGTTACATGTTTAATATCGTCCAGTTCATGGATTTTCTTCTCCATTGGATCCACGACCAGTTGCTCCATATCCTTAGGACTTGTACCCGGATAAACTACAACCACAGTAAATTGCGGTGCGTGTACTTCGGGATCCTCGCTTCTGGGCATGGTAAATAAAGAGTACAGCCCAAGCGCAAATACGGCAATAAAGACAATGAGTGTAAACTGATAATTTTTTACTGCGAATTCAGGTAATTTCATCTTGTTTGTCTTTATTTATTTAATGATTTTAACTAAGGAGCCTTCTGTCAGATAAGCCGAGCCTTCCCTGATTACCTGATCTCCAGAAGTTAAACCGGAAGAAATAAAAGCTTTATTTCCTTTTAAATAAGCCAGTTTAACGGCTTTCCGCTGTGCCTTTTGCCCCACAGCTGTAAAGACATAAGCACTGTCATTCTTCCCTTCTATCAGTGCATCTACAGGAACAGAGAGCAAATCTGTTTTCCCAGCGGGATAGATTTTCACTTTGGCAAACAGACCAGACACCAACTGAACATTTCCCGGCTCCAGCCGAACTTCTACCTGATATAAACCAGAACCGCTATCGCTTCCCTGAGCAAGGGTTTTGACCTTTCCGGAAAAGGTCTGGCTGTAGGCATCAAAATGAATTTCCGCTTTCTCATTTCCACTGATCCTGGCCCGGTCTTTATCTGTAATACCGCATTTAATCACCCAGTCCTTACCTGCAACACCACTCACAAATAGCACAGGTGCACCACCTGCAACCTGTTCTCCTTCATTGGCCAGTTTTTTCAGTACTACCCCATCAGTATTAGAGACAATACTGGATTGAGTGTTGTTAAAACGTGCAATATCCAATTGCTTTTTAGCAATAGCTAAACTGGTCTGTGTGTTCTCCAGCTGTTCCCTGGTACTCACACTATCTTTAAAAAGATTGGCAATTCGCTGGGCATCTCTTTTTGCTTTCTGGTAAGTTTCTTCTGCCTGGTTCATCTGCGCACTTACTTCAGTCATATTTAATACGGCCAATACCTGACCTTTGCGCACATGATCTCCTTCTTTTACCAGAATACGGTGAATGATGCCGCCTGTTTTAAAAGAAAGGTTACTTTGTTGTTCCGAAGACAACAGGCCCGAAGTTTCCAAAGGCTCTCTTTCCTGCAGTTCATCTGCAGAAATAACTTTTACAGGAACTGCGTTATCTATTTTCTCAACAGGCTTTGGGTGTTTGCAGCTGGTGAATATGACAGTGCTGAGCATCAGCACAGCGAAATAGTTAATCTGTTTCATCTTTTTAATTCTTGGGGGTTAAAGTATGTAGCTTGCTTTTGCTCTTTCTAGTTCTGTTTGTCTGGTTTGCACATTCAGGTAAGCTATGCTTTCTTTAAGTTGGTCGTTGATCAGCCTGGTTTGTGCATCCAGTAATTCCAGGTAAAGTGCCTGTCCTTCTTTGTACAGCCTTTGTTCGTCTTTATAATATTGCAGTGAAAGCGCACTTTGGCTAACTGCAGCTTTGTAAGACTGAAGTGCAGCAGTTAAGCGGTTCTGTGCCGTTTCTGTTTCCAACAGCAGTTGTTGTTCTGCCTGATTAAGTTCTGTTTCGGCAGTTTTCAAATCTAACCTGGCCTGCTGTATCTTATTCTGATTTCGGTTTCCGGAAAAAATCTGCCAGGATAAGGTTACTCCGAATAGATAATAGGGTGTTTCTCGGTTCACTTTTATGAAATCTCCCTGGCTACCTAAATCCAGAAAGGTAGATAACTTTGGAAGTACATGTGCTTTACTTAAGCCAAGGGAAAGCTGGTTGACCTTTGCTGCAGATTCTAATACCAGCAATTCTTCTCTTTTATGCCCTTCAAGGCTGTCCTTCGGCATCAACAAAACAGGCCGTTCAGCTTCTGTTTCAATGCTGGAGCTTAGGGGCTTGTTTAATAGAAAATTAAAATAGGCTGCGGCATTAAGGGTCTGTGCCCTGGCATCCTCCTGCTGTGCACGAAGGCCCGCAACTTCATTCTCCGCCCGACTGATCACCGTTCTGATGGCTTTTCCATTTTTAACCATAGCCTGGTTGATCCTCAAATTCTCCATGGCCAGAGCCAATCCGTTTTCGAGTACCTTTTGGGCTTGCAGAGATTGCAGATAACCATAATAAGCCAGCTTTACCTGTTTAACCAGTTCTCTTTTGTAAACCTTTAACTGCGCTTGCTGCAAACTGATCTGTTGCTTTCTGATCCTGGAGTTAAAGATGATCTCTGCATTATACAAAGGAAGTGTGGTATGAAGCTTCGCATCATAATAATTATTGGGGTTAAAGGTCTGGCTCACATTATTCACCTGCGGAAATTTTCCCGAACTGGTCAAACTGTTTAAAGTGCTGTAAACCGGGTTTAATAAATCGCCGATCGGGATTTCTATTTTACGTCCACCTCCGGATGTTAAATACGAGGTATTGAATTCTACGTCTGGCAGAAAAAGCCCTTTAGCTTCTTTTAGAGCATACAAGCTTTTTTGAAAAGCAAAATCCTGTTTATGCAAGCCAAGGTTATTTTTTAAAGCTTCATCCAGATAAGTTTGGAGAGGGGCCTGAGCAAAGACCTGCATGGGTACCCAATACACCAGGATAATCATCAGGACTCTTTTCAATTGGAAAATTAACTTCATTTGAATCATTGTTTATAAAATGAACACTGTTTATTTAGAGCGATATGTTTTTTGTTTGTTACGGTTTAATTCAAAAAAATTATCATTGGTTATTTAGTGAACACTGTTTATTAAAGTGTAAATTTTTTAAGCTTTTATATTTCTCATAAAATAATCCAGGCTTTGAAGTAATAAATTCTCACTTAGGTCATCGTCAATATTTAAAGACTTAAATCTGTCCCGGATGCGTAAGGAAACCAGTCCGTGAACAAAGGACCATACACTCATTGAAATGATATGCGGATCACCGGCTTTGATCAGCTGCTGTTCCAGAGATTCAGAGACCGTTCTGACAAGGTATTGAAAAGCGTTATCACCGGCATCCCAATTGGCATGACACTCAATTTCAGCAAGTGGGGCTCTCATAATAAACATCAGATCGTAGTAATCCGGATTTTCGATTCCAAATTTCAAATAGGTCTTTCCCATCTCAACCAAGCGATCGAAGGGGTTTTGAATTTGGTTCAACAAGGTAAACTGCTGTCCCAGAAGTTCAAAACCTTGTTCATGGATCACATAAAAGATTTCATCTTTCTCTTTGAAATACAAATATATGGTTGCAGGACTATACTCAATATCATCGGCAATATTACGAATAGAAGTTTTTTCATACCCCTGCTCCAAAAACAGTTTAGTAGCCGATTCAATAATCAGTTTTCTTCTGTCCAGTTTATCCCGCTCTTTTCTGTCTTTGATTGCCATAATAAATAACACTGCAAATATAGTGAACACTGTTCAGTAAAACCAAATTATTCCGAAATTTTCACAAAAGAGGCCCTTGATTAAAATCAAGGACCTTTTAATCAAAATACAATTAAATTTATGGACGCGCTATCTTCAACTGTTTGCCCGCGATCTCTTCCCATCTGTAATAATGGAAGGTCTTATCGTCACTCATCACTACAAATAAGCCGTGTTTGAACGTTGCATTTAAGGGAACTGAAACTACATCAGAACCATCACTGTGAGAAGCTTGTACATTTGCTACCTTTAATAATTTGTGCTCAAATGGTTTTGTTTTTGTTCCTGCCCGGTCAAATATCCGGAACTTATTTGCCCCCTGATCTGATACCAGAATATATCCTGTAGTATCTGTTAATTTATAAATTGAAATTCCTTCGTGATCTTCTGTAAAACCAGTTGTTCCAAAAATAGACAATTCCTCATTTCCCTTTTCAGGATCAGCATAATATTGCCTTACTCCTACCTGCTCATCAGAATAATAGATATAGCCCAGTTCATTGTCGACCGCTATGGCCTCTATTTCTTTCTTACCACTGTATTTGCCAAATTTACGAACCAATGTTGCTTTAACAGCGCCATTCCCATCATCCCCGAGTAAGTACTGCCAGATGTATCCCCCTGTAGTAGGTCCGGTTTTTCGGCCAGCTATGGCATACATTTTTCCATTTTTAGCTGTATAGACAGAAATACCCATTACATCTCTAAACCCAGGTTCTGCTTCTCCCTCAAATGCAGGGATCCCACCATTATCTACAGGTGTCATATCTGGTAAGGCGAAAATGCGAAGCTTATGTGTAATACGTTCTGTTGTAATGGCAATGTCGGTCGGTTTTCCATTTAGAACCAATCCATAGGCGATGTCTACATTATTGGGGCGCTTGAGGTCTTTAACAACATGGACAATTTTCCCCTGAAGATCGTAAACATATAAAGCGCCATTTTCAGATTTATCTGTACCCACGATCAGACTCTTTGACGGATCTGAAGGGTTTAGCCAAATGGCCGGATCATCTGAATCAAACTGTACCGGTTCAGTAACTATAACAGGTTTAATAATGGTCTTATCCTCAAGAGGAGAAACAGGAATAGCTGGCTTTTGTGCGCACGCCAATTGAAGTTGTATCAGTAAAACGCCTGCGGCTATAATTGATTTATGCATGTATATTTTTTAATATAGGTAATTATTTAGTTCCGAATGCGCCGATATAACTGGCAGGTTCCGGAGATTTATAAATTGAACCATTGATCTCCAATCCAGAAGAATAATTTCTTTTGAAATTTGTTTTTCCCTTGTTCAGTGCCGCAGAACCGGGTTTCAAATGAAAATCCCATGCTATATTGAAAACCGGGTTTGTTACAGGATTGTCCAAAGGATAATTTACAAATTGAGGATCGTTATCGCCTGCTTTCTTACCAATTACGTCATTTGTACCAGCAATGATATCTTTTGAAGGTTGAAACTGATCTACAGTCACCTGGTCATAGCCATAATAATAATTATTACTAAAAACAGACCTGGAGTCTTCCAATTTCTTTGTATCCCGCTTAATCCCAAATCTTGTATTTGCAAACATATTATTATAGGCCTCAACTCTAACTGTTGCTTCTACCCAAATCGAACCACCTTTGGCTGTTGGCCTCCTCCAGCCAGTATTCACCATGGTATTGTTATAGGCAATTATGTAGGCCTGTGGCGTGCGATCACCTGCATTGGATAGCTTTAAGGCATTGGTATTTGCGCTATAGATTAAGTTATAAGCGATATCTGCCACACATCCGGATTTTAAATTAATCGCCTCTCCCCCCGTCAAACCTGTGGTATAAAATATATTATTGGCAAAAATCACTTGTCCGCCATCAATATAAGTACAATCTTCCTGCATGTTTCTTATGATACTGTTGGTAACTACCAGTTTGCCTTTGACATTAGAAAACCACAATGCTGGTAAATTTTCTCCTGCAATCGCTTTATAAAGCCCTTGTTTTACCGATGTGGAAGCATCGGATGTTGTAGAACCTCCATACTCGATGATGACGTGGTCTAACAAAAGTTCTGAGCAGGTTGGTGCGGCCAAAATACCGCCCCAAAGTTTTCCTAATTTTTTCGCTTCAGTCCTGAATACGGGATCAACTGTAAATCTTACTGGTGCTTCTGCAGTACCCTGAGCATAAAGATTGCCTTTTACAATAAACTCTGGCTTGGCGAGTGTATCCATGAGTACAGTAACCCCTTCCTCAATGATCAATGATTTTCCCTCAGGCACAATAACGTCCCCTTTTATGATCTGTGTACTTCCTTTTTGCCAAACACCTGAAATATCACCGGCAACTGTCCCATTTCCTGTATCTGGATCCACATCACTATTTGCCTTTTTACAGCCCGACAGGCCTAAACTAATTAAGGCAACATATATAAAAAACTGTTTAAACTTCATTTTCGTTGTTTTTAAAATGTACTTATTCGTTAAAGTTTGTAGCGTAATCCCAGCAAATATGTCTGCTTGTATTCGTCATCTCGAATGATGGTTCTGCCATCAACTTGCTTGGCAAATGCCGCATCCCCGGGATTAGTCCCTTTTATAAAAAGTCTCGAAGGGGTATTCAGTAAATTTCCAGCCTTTATAAAAACGCTAAGACCATTTTTAAAACCTTTTTCCACTGAGGCATCCATTTGGATAAAGCCTTCTTGCCATAGATCCGCATCTACAAACTGCGAAACTGTATTAATCCTTGGACCGGTATAAGAAGCCGCAACCTGGGCATCCCACTTTTTCTTAGTGCTTTTATAAAGCAATGATAAATTTGCTACGTGTGCAGATTGTCCGTACAGTGGCCTGGTTTGCTCAACAATAAGATTTTCCGGAGATCCGCTGGCATTAATAACCCTTGAACTCTTTGGTGTGGTGATGCTGGAATGCGTATATGTATAGTTTGCTTTTATCCCAAGTTTACTGATGAACTTAATGTAGTCCAGTTCAATTCCATAGTTCTTTGCTACTCCAAAATTACCCGGGCTATAATAAATATCCTGTCCTCGGGTTTCATCTGGCTTAAAGATGTATTCTATAGGATCTTTAATGCGCTTATAAAATGCCCCTACAAGAAATTGATCTGTGCCGTTGGGGAAAAGTTCATAGCGTAGGTCAAAATTATCTGCTAATGCCCTTTTCAAATCAGGATTTCCACGCTCTTGATATTCCTCATTAACCACTTTACCGGGAAGTATTTCATAAAAACCAGGACGGTTCAAAGAACGGAAATAGGATGCCCTCAGGTTTTCATGTTTAGACAGCCCATATTTTAGGTTAAGGCTTGGCAAATAATCAGTATAGACCTGTTCTCCTTTCGGAAATTTCTCTTCAGCCGGAAAAAGAAGTTCAAATCCCTGATTGGTATGTTCTACCCTTATACCACCAACAACCTGAAGATCATGACTTGTAAATTTAAACATACCATAACCGGCAGTTATTTTTTCAGATGCGTTGTTGGTTAAAGGATTACTAACCCCACCCGCAGGATTTTGAATCGAAAAAACAATATCAGTATAATTAGTAAAATCTTTACCGTACAAAGCCGCTGAGTTCGCTGGCGTCAGGGTATAATTATTATAGTAACTTGCCCTTTGTTTATCTCTGTATAAGCCACCTGCACTAAAGTCTACGTTTGTTCCGGCAATATCCGCGGTGTAAGTTAGATCCAGATAACCGGCTTTGTCCTCATCTGTATTTCGTTCCCATCTGCTGCTGCTTCCATTAGTTTTTACCACAGTCCTCTGGTCTGTGAAATCAATCTTTTTCCCGCTTAATGATATAGATGTATTATCAGGAACATCATTTTTTGCCGACGAATAGACTGCCGACCATTGAATTTTTAAACGATCCCCAATCAGTTTGTGGTCGCCATGAAGCGTGGAATTGTAGATCTGTTGTTCCGTCAGTCTGGAACGTGTCGTATAACTCAGCTCTGCTTTTCCTATGGAAGGGTCATAATCTGTGGAAAAATCAGTGGTCTTTACATCTCTCACCTGCTGGTTGACCAGATTCACATAAGTATTGTATAAGCTGATCTTATTTTGCTGATTAAAGATGTAATCAATCTTCCCATGCAGGCCATAGCGCTTTTGCTGCTCAGAATACTGTCTTTCACTCAGACTAATAATTTTACCGTACTTATTTGATGCATCAACGACTGCGGAATTGTAAAAAGTACTATTTGAGCCTCTGTAGGTATTCTGATAACTACCAGCAACTATAACTCCAAGTTTATTGTTCAGGAATCGTTGTCCAATGGAAAGTCCACCTATAAGGTTTGGTGCCGGGCTTGCCGATTTGTAATCCCGTACTCCTTTTGGAAAATCATTCTGGGTTGCCTGGTAATTTTTCCCATAAAGATCATATGGTGATTTATGATTGATACTGGAAGCATCAAAACTCATGAAATTACGGTCAAAGAACATCTGACTATAGCCCGTCGCTATATTCGCATTAATTTGTAACCGCTGAGGGGCGTCTTTCATCACCATATTCACTACCCCGCCTACCGCGTCACCTTCCATATTAGGTGTCAAAGTTTTATAAACCTCTAAGCGCTCCAGAAGTTCCGATGGAAAAATATCCAGCGGTACGTAACGATATTTATTATCTGGACTTGGAATTTTAACACCATTAACTAAGGTGTAGTTATACCGTTTGTCCATCCCTCTTAAAATGGCGTACTGGCCATCGCCATTACTGTTCCGCTCAATAGAAACACCAGAAACCCGCTGAATCACATTCGCCACAGTCAAATCAGGAGACACTTCCATGGCCCTTCCTGAAACCATATTAACCAGGGGCACCGATTGCTGTTCCAGCCTGCGTGCTGTTTTTTCAGCAGAGCCATCATGTTTGGCCTGGATAACCACCTCACTCAGATCTTTTCCATTCTGCTCTTCCAGGTAGATTTTAAGCTTGTCGTTGTCTTCCTTTTGAATCTCAAGCTGCATCAATACCGTTTTATACCTTAGATAAGATACCCTTAAGACAAAATTTCCTGTTGGTGCATGCTTTAGCTCAAAAGAACCGTCCAGACCAGTAGAAGTGACCAAGCCTGTTTTTTCCAGCTGTATTGTTGCTCCAATTAGGGTTTCTCCCGTTTTTGAATCGTATACCCGCCCTTTAATGGTGGTTGCATGGGCCGCGGTGATACCTGATAATAAAAAAAATAGTGTTCGTAAAAATCGCTTCATTTTTTAATTAATTGACTGCCGTTTATTTTTGACAGGACAAATTTGGGAACTCAGGACCGGGCTTTGTAAAAAGCACCGTATACAAAAAAGATACATGCAAAAACTGACGTATACATCAAGGCAACAAGGCTACAAACAAAACGATAAAACACTATAAAACAACAACTTAAACTCAATAAAATCGCCATTAACCTTTCATTACCCATATATTAAGTCATTGTTAAGCACTCAAATCCAATTTAAATCGTCTGGATAAATGTACTCAGGTTGTCTCCTGTTGGAATGTTTAATTTCTTTCGTAACCGGTACCTCGCAATGCGTAAACTATCTTGAGAAATCCCAAGTAATAAAGCAATATCTTTAGAAGCCAGGTTCATTTTCAAAAGAGCCAATAGCCTCATATCATTAGAGGTCAGATCGTCACTGAGTTTTTTAAGCTGATCGTAAAAACTTTGATGCACCTGTTCAAATATATTTGCAAATTCTTTCCAATGCTGATCATTATTAAAACTCTGTGTAATCTGCTGAACAATTTGCTGTAGTTGTTTTTTCTGATCCCGTTTGTCATCTTTCACCAGGGCGTGCAACTTTTCCCTTACCTCTTCAAGGAGTTGATTGTTTTGGATCAGGTTGAGTGTATGCGAGGTCAGTTCCTTTGTTTTTAGTTCCAGTTCCTGTTTTAAGCTTTCTTCTTCCAGCTGTTTATTCCGGAGTTCCATCTCCATTAACTCCCGTTGCGCGTTATACACATCACTATTCTTCCTGGCTATTAATTTCTCATCTCTGATCTTCAACCTTTGCCGGCTAAAAATGGTCCAGACCAAAATCAATAGCAGAATAAGGACCAAACCGGAAGCTATCGCAATAATTCTGTTTGTTTTCCTGATATTTTCCAGCCGGACAATTTCACTGTTTTTCTTATCTGTATCATACAGTACCTGAAGGAAAGAGGTTTGCTGCGTACCCTCCTTAGAGTAAACCTCCATGGTATACTTCCGGCTAAGTTCCAGATAATCGTAAGCACTATCCAGCTGATTCAGTAACCTGAAAGTTTTGGCAATATCACGATAAGCCGATCCGATCTGATACAAGTTATTAGTCTTCCGGGCAAGGGCCAGCGCCTTGCGTGTTTGTTTCATAGCCTCGCTATACCGGCCCGTTTTTCTTAGTATGTCTCCCAAATTATTGACAACCTCTATACTCGCTACTTGATTATGCTCTTCCTCATATAACGCCCTGGCGGTATTAAAACAATGGTAAGCTGAATCATATTTAGCAAGATCTTCGTAAATACTGCCCATGTTTTCATAGATCTTAGCTGTTCCAAACTTATTCCCTGCACGCTTATATTCTGCAAGTGCACGATTCTGATAAAATGAAGCACTGTCATATTGCTGGCGTTTCTCAAACAAATGACCTAAGTTACCATAGGTTTCTGCAACACCAGCTCTGTCATTTGATTTTCCATATAAACTTAAGGCTTGGCTATAGTGTTTCCAGGCTTTGTCATTTTGTTTATTATAATAATAGAGCAATCCGGTATGATTTAAAGTAGCGGCCAATAATATCGGATTCTTTTTCTCTCTGAATATCTTTTCGGCCCGCTGATAAAAATCCAGAGACTGAGCATAATGTCCCTCGTTAAAACAAATCTGCCCCATTTGCTGCATGCAAATCCCAGCGGTCAGGATATCCTTATTGTTCTCTGCTGTTGCATAGAGCTTTCTCAATAATAAAAAGGCAGAATCCGGAAATTGCCTGCTCAGCTGTTCAGTTCTTTTCAGCAGCTCACCATTGTTAGTTTGCGCGCTGCCCTGTACAGCATACAATTGCCCTAAAGCAGCCAATATAAAAATAAGCAACCTTAAGTATCGGTTAACCATGTAGTAAAAGATTTGATTTTCAATCGAATAATTAATACAAAAGAACTATTCACATATTACCTTAACATTAACCACGCTTAACGTCAGTATTAATTTAATGTTTACAAGGCCTTGAACAGGGCAAACAGGAGATTTTGTGCTTACAAACAAGCCCGATAAAAATTTTCTGCTTGAAATAGAATACATTAGCCATTTTCCACTCCAAAAAATGCATTATCTTATAAAAGTGTGCCTTTTTTATTTACCTTTGCAGCACAGCAAACGGGAAAGTAGCTGCAAGAACAAGGAAATTAGTACTGGTTCTGTTTTTTGAAAGACTAAGAAATTGAAAATCAACATCAGATTAAAATTTCTGAAAATATTTTAAAAAATATTTTGAAATTAAAAACAAAAGTTCTACTTTTGCAATCCCAACAACGAAGTAACTCAGTTACTAAATTGTAAATCAAGTTCGGGGTGTAGCGTAGCCCGGTATCGCGCCACATTTGGGATGTGGAGGTCGTAGGTTCGAATCCTGCCACCCCGACTTAAAAAAAGCCTTTAAATCTTAGATTTAAAGGCTTTTTTATTTTCATATAATTCCAACAAAAACATATAAGTACAATTGAAATCTGCTTAAGGAAGGAACAGATTAATCCGATCCTTAATTACTCCTCATTTAAACCCTTTCCACTAAGGATTTTCGGCATATATTTCTCTACCCTCGCCTCGCGGGTTTTGGATTGTTTAGGAGATGAAAAATGAAGAAGATATGCTCTTTGCCGCCCAGGTGTCAATCCATAAAATGCGGTTTTTAGTGCAGGGATCTGATCTAATTTATGCTGGAATTCTTTGGAAACAACAAATTCTTCCGTCTTTTTAAGATCAACTTTCAAACCAGCCTTCTCTACCTCAATAGCTTCATAGATATAAGCCTTCAGTGTCGATTTCATTTCCAGGATTTCCAGAACATTGGTGAACCGGACTTGACGTGCCGCCTGCACATTTTTAGTTTGCTGAATTAAGATACCATCAGGATCCTGCAGCAATGCCCCTTTGAAAAACAGCAATGCACAATACTCTTTAAATACATGTATCAAAACGATGTTGTCATCCTGAAACGTATAACAAGGACAGCCCCATTTCAACTCTTCCCTCAGACCACTATCCAGCGCGATTATTCTTAATTGCTCCAGTTCTTGCTGCCATGCCTTGGCCTTGCTAAAATAAAAATCAACTTTTGAGTTCATAGCAGTAAATTAATTATTTTAATTTTAAACCTTTAACGAACCACGAAATCCTCTCGCAGCATAATATGAATCAGCTCCATTGTGATACGTAAAAACAGTGTTATAGCGCCGATCGCAAAAGATTGCTCCACCCAGTTTCCTAATATCAGCCGGTGTTTTCACCCAGCTTGAAGTTTTTGCGTCAAAATCACCCAGTTTCTGCAGCTCCCGGTATTGCTCCTCTGACAACAGATCAATCCCCATCGCAGCCGCCACATCCAATACATTACTCTCTGGTTTATGTTCTTTTCTTGCCTCCAATGCTATCCTGTCATAACAAAGACTTCTACGACCTTTAGGACTTTCAGCTGAGCAATCATAAAAAACGTACTCACCCGTCTCTTTATCACGACCAATTACATCCGGCTCGCCTCCGGTTCTTTCCATTTCATGAAGTGACCACTGTTTTTCGGCATTCGCTTCCAATTTCATTTGTAGATCAGTCCACTCCAGATTATTATGGCGGTTCATATTTTTTTCAAAACGGACTTTCAAAGTCTGGAACAGACGCTCAAGCTCTTCTTGAGACAATTCCTTTTTAATGTGGCTCATATTTATCTGTTAACTAAAAATAATTCTTCTGCTTAAAGGTCTGAAATACCAGGAAACTACGGTTAAGACAAGTAACAATACTGGCCCAAAAAACTCTTTAACTCCATCTCCAACAGCCAGATGAGAAAAGACAGCACCTGACATTGCAAAAAAGAAACCTGCATAAGCCCATTCCTTTAGCAATGGCAACTTAGGCATAAGCACAGCCACAACGCCAAGAATTTTCCAAACCCCGATTATAGTTAGAAAATAGCGGGGATAGCCCAATTGAGCAATCTTCTCGACCTCGTCTTTCATCTTTAATAGCTGAACAATTCCAGTCGACACCATCCCCAGGGCAAGCCAGATCGTAGAAATCCAGTAGATGATTTTATTTGATTTATTCATGATCTTGATTTATTTAAAATGTCTTGCAATCGGTTATGGGCCATATTTATACCCTGAGCAAACGGCAACCGCAGCATACTGTCTCTAAATTCAACTGATTTATATACAACATGCATGGTCAGCTTACTGGTTTCTTTGCTGATTTCTTCAAATTTGAGAAACTCAAGCTGCACACCAAAAGGGGCATTTTCCATTTCGAATGTCCGGGTTATCTGTTGATTCGTAACGAATTCATGAATAACACCATTTGCCCGAAATACAACATTTCCCTTGTTATCGCTGGTTTCGAATTGATAACCTCCATGTTTTCTATTTTCAAGTTTCAACACCTTTGTTCCCATCCATTGTTCAACAATATCCGACTCTTCATAAGCTTTAAAAAGCAAATCCAGTGGCAAATCAAATTCCCTGGTAATCACCAAATCCTGCCTACCTTCTTCGGCATTAATTTTTGTTTTTAGTTCCATGCTATTTGTTTTTATATTCCTTCATTATACTTTCTAATGTGTTAAATCTATCTTCCCACATTTGCCGGAATGGCTCAATAAAATCAGCAACCTCTCTCATTTTTTTAGCATTAATGTGATAGTGAACTTCTCTGCCATGTTGTTCTTGTTTAAGCAATTCGCACTCCGTTAGTATTTGCAAATGCTTTGAAACCGTTGGTCTTGCTGTATCGAAATTTGCAGCTATTGCCCCTGCTGTTAAAGACTGCGAGGCAACCAACAGAAGTATAGCCCTTCTTGTCGGATCTGCTATCGCCTGAAATACGTCTCTTCTTAAATTCATTATGTAGCTATTTGACTACAAATATAAACGTAGTCATTTAACTACGCAAATTTTATTTTCATTTGTTTTAAAATAAAACGTAATTCTAGACAATAGAAGGTCAAACAGTTAAATTGACTTTAGAACCCCTAAATAAAAATTATAAGTATCCACCTCTATTGTTTCCAGTGATGCGCCATTAATATTTATAGCAGAGAATCTATCCAAAGGATAAATAAACTGAAATTCTCCACCTGGTACCTTAACCCGAACAGGCATATTGAACCCCTCAGCTTCGGCAATCCAGCGACAGGCCAGTTTACCACTCTTGTTGATAATTTCCAGAACCGGAAGACTTTTATAGTGTAAGTACTGGTCAAATACCGATTTTAAATCTTTACCTGATCGAATGCTGATGTAGTCAACTATCTGACTATAAGTAACCGTTTGATGATAAAACTTCTCGTTCAACCCTCTTAAAATACTACGCCACTTTTCGTCGTCATCAATTATCGTTCTGAGGGCATTGAGCAAGACTGCCCCCTTGGCATACACATCACCAGACCCCATTTGGTTCACATCATAAGGCCCAACAACAGGCCTGTCATTCGATATCCCGGCACGATTGGCCTGAATATAATCCAGAGCAGCCTTTTTCCCGTGCATTTCCTCAATAAACAAAGACTCAGCATAATTCCCAAATGCCTCATGAATCCATAAATCAGCCAGATCTGCAGCCGTAATATTATTTCCAAACCATTCATGTGCACTTTCGTGAACAATTACGAAATCCCATTTAATACCTCCCTTTACGCCTACCAATTCATTTTTTGGTCCATTTTTCATATACCCTCCATAACTGATCGCGCTCTGGTGCTCCATGGCAGGGTATGGTGTCTCCACCAATTTATACCCATCTTCATAAAAAGGATATGGACCAAACCAATGTTCGTATACCTTTAATAAAGGTTTTACATTCTTTCCAAAATCCAATTTAGCCCTATGCAGGTTATAAGGCAAAACCCAGTAATCCAGTGTAAGTCTCCCCTTTTCTCCACCGTAACTATCGCCATAATGAGTATAGTTTCCAATATTTACTGCTACGTCGTAATTATTAATCGGATTCCCTACAAACCAATCAAACTTCTTATACCCATCTTTAAGTTCAGTGACCTTTCTTAAACGTCCATTAGATACTTCCTTTAATTTCTTAGGTACCCGCACACTAATAAGCATACTATCCGGTTCATCGGAAAGGTGATCTTTATTTGGCCACCAAATACTAGCCCCTTGACTTTCACATGCAGTGGCCACTAATGGATAGCCCAAAGAATCATTAGCAAATACAACCCCACTTTCCATCGGTGCTTTTTTCGCAACCTTCGGATAACCAGAATAGAACACCGTAAATTCGTCTTTGCTATCTTTATTAATCTTCTGCGGAAAAGAAACAAATACGGCATTGGCCTCACGGATATAGCTAAGCTCCTGACCGTGATACAGGATCTTATCAATATCCAAATTAGCAAACAGATCAAACTGTAATTTAATAAAATCCTGCGTCGCTGTAAATTGAAAAAGGTTACTACCTGTAATAAACCGCTTCTGAATATCAAACTTCACATCCAGATGGTAAAAATTAACATCATAACAACTTCTTAGAGAGGTTAAACATCCTTTTAAGCTATCAGCTCTGGAAAAAATCTTTTTAGGAGCAAATAGCTGTGCTTTTGTACGAATCGGAAAATAGGTAAAGAGAAGCAATAGCACTAAATAAAAGGTGTTTTTCATAAAAAAGGCGCTAAACTGGCAATATGTAAATTACATATTTTTATTCCTTCTATATTCGTTAAAAAAAAATAAAAAAAATTTGCACGTATTAAAAAAACTTTTCTACCTTTACACTCGAGAGCGTTAATTTAATGGAAAGGGGCCGGGTCGCTAGACTTTGGCCCTTTTTCTATTTATGGAAATCTGAATTCCAAAATCCTTATCATACGCTCCATAGCTATACTTTATCAGTTAATCCTCAACTACCTAAAGGGATTGATTTTTGTTGTAAACTCAACTACGTTATAATCCCCGGGACGATGAAAACACTTTGGAAATACCTAAAACCTCATAAAAAGCTTATTTTCTTCTCTCTTATCTTAGCCGGAGCAGCGCAATTACTCAGCCTCGTCGATCCTTTAATCTTTGGAAAAATTGTAGACAATTATGCCAGTAACCCTAAAGGGCTTTCCGAAAAAGAACTTATCCAAAGTGTAGTCTACTGGCTGGGCATTGCTGTCGTGATTGCCCTGCTCTCTAAATTCTTTAAGTCTTGTCAGGAATTCCTCACCAGAAAAACTGTTGCACAGTTCGGCATGCATATTTTCAACGATGGCCTGAAACAAACCCTGCGTCTCTCCTTTCAGGAGTTTGAGGAAAACAGAAGCGGGACCACTTTATCAGTATTGCAAAAAGTAAAAACAGATGCAGAACGTTTTGTCAATTCCTTTATCAATGTACTTTTTTCCTCTCTGGTGGGTACTGGTTTTCTACTTTGGTACAGCATCAGCAAAAACTGGATGCTTATTCCGGTCTTCTTTATTGGTGTAGTGGTACTTGGTTCCCTTACGGGATTGTTATCCCGAAAAATCAAGACTGTTCAGCGTCAGATTAACCGGCAAACGGACGCACAAGCCGGAGTCATTACTGAAAGCCTGCGCAATATAGAATTGGTTAAAAGCCTTGGATTAACCTTTCCTGAGATCAGGCGTTTAAACGAACAAACCCTAAAAATATTCGAACTGGAGATGTTTAAGGCAAAAAAAGTAAGCTTGCTTTCTTTTTTACAGGGAGCAACACTAAACATCCTCAAACAGTCTATCTTATTTATCCTTCTTTGGCTAATTTTCAGAAAAGTACTCAGTACGGGAGAATTAATTGCTATGCAATTTATTTCTACAGCCATTTTTGGGCCACTACAGGACCTGGGAAATATGATTCTCCAATATAGGGAAGTGGATGCCTCCATCCGGAATTTCGACAAACTTATGAATAAGCCTACGGAGCGACGACCAGAAAACCCGATAGCCATTGGCCCGCTGGAAAACCTGAGCTTTGAAGATGTTGTCTTCCGTCATAAAACAGCCGGTTACAATGCTATAGATAACATCTCCTTTGCTGTTAAGACAGGACAAACCATTGCCTTTGTGGGGCCCTCAGGTTCAGGTAAATCGACCCTGGTTAAATTGCTTGTTGGCCTGTATACCCCAGTAGAAGGCAAGATTTTCTTTAATGATGTCTATTCTACAGATCTGCGTTATAACCCTTTAAGAAGACAGATTGGCTTTGTTACCCAGGACACACAGTTGTATGCAGGAACCATTAAAGAGAATATGCTTTTTGTTAAACCTTCTGCCACGGATGAAGAGATCAGCGAAGCACTCCGGAAAGCTTCTGCTTCCGGACTAATTGCAAAAGCTTCGCATGGCGTAAATACTATGCTTGGAGAAAACGGCATGAAACTCTCCGGCGGAGAGAAACAAAGAATATCCATCGCCCGCGCCCTGCTGCGTCAGCCCAGACTATTGATTTTCGATGAAGCGACATCTGCTCTGGATTCTCTTACCGAAGAAGACATTACCACCACCATTCGTGAAATTTCTGCAAGCCGCGAACAAATGACCATTCTGATTGCACACCGGTTATCTACGGTGATGCATGCCGACATCATCTATGTGCTGGAAAAAGGAAAGATAGCAGAAACGGGTTCTCATGATGATCTTCTTCTTCAAAAGGGCTTATATTATGCCATGTGGAGACAGCAAGTGGGAGAACGAAGATTCCGTCCGCTGCCTGAAGAAACAGAATAGACACCTATTCATAAACGAACATAATGACTGTTCGAATACGAACAGTCATAGTCCAAAAAACGCCTTTCTATAGCGTCAGAAGAGTTTTCTGTTTTTTGGCACAACTATGGACTTAGGGGTGATAACAATTAGAAATCACATGAAAGCAATTTTATTCATCCCGGTCTTATTCATCACGCTCCACACAGCCACACCTCAAAATTGTCAGGGAAAAAGGACCTGCACTTCAATTGCCGTTCCAGTCAAGCCTACAGTTTCAAAAGGTAATTTATCAGGAGAAGGCTGCATTCCCGGGTGGATGCTCAATATCTTCCGTAACCTGGGTCCTCAAACCCATTAAAACTCTGAAACCACAACCTCTGCATCTGGATTAACCTTACTCCTATGCATATTTCCCCAATCAGACATTGCTTTTAACATGGGCTTCATACTCAACCCAAGCTCAGTGAGTTCATATTCTACCCTCGGCGGAACCACAGGATACACCGTCCGCTTCACAACCTGGTCAGCTTCCAGTTCCCGCAACTGAGAAACCAGCATTCTTTCTGAGATCTGTTCTATAGAATTTTTCAGATCACTATATCGCATAGTTTGATGAACCAACCGACAAAGTATTGCAGGCTTCCATCTGCCACCCAATACCGACAAAGAATAAGCCATACCACAACTGTCGTTGATCTGTTTTTCATTAATAGCGTTCGTAGAAGATTCCTTTCTCATTTCTTACCTTTTTGTTAGTACCTGACAATTTAATGCATACCTGCAAATGTAAATATAAGCCTCTACCTTTGCTCAGAATTAATACATAAACATTATGAACCGCTTAGAAAACAAGATAGCATTCATCACTGGCGGTAGCCGTGGAATGGGTGCTGCCATTAGTAAAAGACTCGCTGAAGAAGGTGCAAAAGTAGTTTTGACCTATTCGAAATCAAAAGAAAAAGCAGAAGCAGTTGCCGCTGAAATTAATGCAAAAGGAGGACATGCCCAGGCCGTTGAAGCAGACAGCATCGATCCTAAAGCGCTAACCAATGCTATCCAGAAAACCATTACCGAACTCGGCCCAATTGATATCCTGATCAATAATGCAGGCATCTATGTTGGAAAGGAATTTGAATCACATACATTGGAAGATTATGAAGAAATCATGGCAATCAACGTGAGGGCAGTATATGTTGCAGCTCTTGCAGTAGCCCCAAAAATGCCCCGTAATGGTAGAATCATTACCATCGGCAGCAACATGGCTGAAAATGCACTCGGCCCCCAAACCACTTTGTATACGATGAGTAAAGCTGCATTAGCCGGATTCACAAGGGGATTGGCCAGAGATCTTGGTGCCAAAGGCATTACAGTGAATCTGGTTCAGCCAGGCCCCATCAATACCGACATGAATCCTTCAGATACAGAACTTGCAGATTTTCTGAGAAGCCGGATGGCACTTTCAGAATATGGAACTGGCGAAGATATTGCTGGGCTTGTAGCTTATTTAGCCAGTGAAGAAGGGAAATACATCACAGGCACCGCCATCACAATTGATGGCGGGCTGAATGCTTAAATGCAAATACCTTAAGTATTATGATTTGAAAAATATCCTGGGCTCATAAAAATGCATTTTATAGATAATAAACGGAGGATATTTATGGAAAAACAAGTTATTGAAGACTTAAACATTACACTACAATTGGATAGAGCCTGTGGCCTTCATATGCACAAGGATAAGATCGTCGGCTTTATTTCCGGAAAAGATGGCAGCAATCAGGAGTTCCGGCAATTTGGAACATATACCTGTGAACTCAAAGAGATCAGAGACTGGTTGCAGGAGAATCATATTCATCATTGTCTGATGGAAAGCACAGGTATT
>Ga0163161_10001000_pt1 | contig 21571 bp, 14 predicted proteins | sample S45metaG_FD_129847 | JGI IMG/M metagenome (GOLD analysis project Ga0163161, IMG submission 129847) | Switchgrass rhizosphere microbial communities from Kellogg Biological Station, Michigan, USA - S4-5 metaG | ecosystem: Host-associated > Plants > Roots > Rhizosphere > Soil | place: USA... | reverse complement strand
CAGCAGCAGACGTTACTTTCGTAGCTGAAGCATTTCCTGTTTTCACATTGAGAACATCACCAATTGCCAGTTTTCCGTCTTTCACTTTCGGATTGAGTTTGAACAGTTCATCAATAGTAATTCCGTATTTTTTAGAAATATTGTACGGATTATCACCTTTTATAACTGTGTGTGTCTTCTGAGCAGAGACACTCAAAAACATACATAAACCAGACAGTAAAAAAAACCTCTTAATCATTTTCGATATTATAATGTACAAAAATACTTCTTTAAAATTAAATGGCAACAATTATTAATTTTGATTGTTCAACTTCCATTTCCTCCAGACAATTTTCGAGCCATGAGTACCCATAATCTGCGAAAAATACCGAGAAATTAAAAATTCTTTCCTGCCATGTTTTTGCGGGATGAACATTTAAAAATAACATTTCTAATCGTTCCAGCAATTCGTTTTGCTTAATTTTTTCTGCATGAAGAAGTCTTTTTTTCATCCTTTTAAAAGATTTCAACTGACGGACCTCTTCCGCTTTCACCATATTTCCAAAAGATCTTTCGGTGGTTTCGGCCAATTTTTTTAATTCAGAAAAATTATGAATTAAGCTCTTTTCCTTTTCGTCGAGACTGTCAAGAATAGAATTATTTTGTAAAATTTTAGAGTTCGTAATTTTAGTGAAATTCTGAAAAAAATCTTCAATCTTTAACTCCAGTTTTTCAATTTTGCCTAAAGTTTTATCTTTAATAAAAAGCATTGAGTTTCTCGGAATCAAAATAGGAAAAGGGAGATTTATTTCAGCAAAATAATCTTTCAATTCCAGCCAATACATGATTTCAGCATTTCCACCGATATATGCTAAATTAGGCAGAACTTTTTCCTGATAAACAGGTCGCATCAATGCATTCGGACTAAATTTTTCAGGAAAACTTTCTAATTCACTTAAAATCTCTGCTTCGGTAAATTTCTTATCAGTATCAACAATAATGTAATTTTCTCCGTCAAAATCTATTCTATCTCTCGTTTCAGAAAGATAAAACAAATTAATTTCCCGCGGATTAACCTGAACTTTACCATATTTTTTCGTAAGAAAATCTACTTTTTCTTTTGATGTTTTATGCAAACTGAAATTGATCAATTCATCTTTGAAAATATCTTTAACCTGATTTTTCAATTGTTTGGAATCTCCGTCAAGAATTAGCAAGCCAAATTCAGAAAATAATCTATTGACCAATATCTGAATCGCTTCAGTTAAAGTATTTCCAACTTTATATGCTTCTTTAAGCATTAAAGTCAATTCGGTTCCGAAAATAGAATCTTTAAATTCCTTTTCAAATTCAGAAATGAAAAAGGTATCGTCAATTTTTATTCTTCCAACTGCTCCACCCGATTTCTCGTTAATTTCGTAAAAATTATTTTCGGTTTTAAAATGATTAATTTCGGCAAAATCATGATCTTCAGAAGCCATCCAATAAACCGGAACAAAATTGAAATCAGGAAATTTTTGCTTTAAATTGGTACAGGTTTTTATGGTCTGTAAAATCTTATAGACAAAAAATACAGGCCCCGAAAATAGATTTAGTTGATGTCCTGTTGTAATTGTAAAAGTATTAGGAGATTTTATACTTTCAATATTTTCTTTTTGTTTTGAAGAAAGAGTAAAATGTGAAAGCTGATCTGAGAATGCTTTATAAATAATTTCTCTTTGAGAATTGTCAAAAGAGTTTTGTTTCTGATGAATTTGTTGATTAAAATTATCAAATGAAAAAATTTTCTCTTCAAAACCCTCGATTTTTTGATTTAAAAAATCTTTAACCAATTGAGGAATACTCTCAATATCGTTGAATGCTATTTTATTGACTGTTTTCAATTGGATTGAATTTAGTTGAACAAATACCAAACAATTCCGATATTCAGCCTAAAATCATAGACCGGATAATGAGGAAAAGCGTAGGCTTTGTTGTATGAAATAAGAGTTCCTATTTGCTGTCCTTCAATAAAGAAAAACATTTTTTTCACTTTCATATTGATGTAAAGATCTGCGATCGGTTGTCCTCCGATAGAGAAAGAATTTGCAGTCGGAAGAATATATTCGTTGAGAATCGGGAAATATTCTCTTGAAGCAAACTTTGAGAAATAATACACTTTGATCCCTGCCTGAATTTCCGCAGCATTTTTGAATGCTTTCGACTGAAAGAAGAAGTTGGCTCTTCCGATAAATGAAGGCATTGGTAAAAGTTCCTTATTCGTTAAAGCGCTCTGAAACTGAACTCTTGTATTTAAATGAAATTTTCTATAGCTAAAAGTTGCATCACCTCCGATTTGAGAGATGTTTAATGAATTATCACTTTGGCGAGGCGTCGCTGAAGAATCAAAATAGGTGTAATTGTCTATTCTGAAATAGTTGGCAAATAATTGAGATCTGAACCATTTTAAATTAATACTTCCTCCAATTTCTGTGACTGCCTGATTTTTTGCATCCTGCAGATAATAGTTAAACCTCCTGTAAGCCGATGAATTTGCAAGATAGTTGAACGACGGATAAACACTTTGAAAATTAACTTTAGCATTGACAAAATAATCTTTGATCGGCTCAAACTTAATGTTGTTTGTAGTTTTCAAATAATTCCCAAATTGACTTCCTTTTGAAAATTCTAAAAATGAATTTAACTGAAATTTATCAAATAATCTCACCTGTAAATTCCCAACCGCTCCTAATCTGTTTTCTTTGAGTTCAGCAGGAACATCTACAAGAGGCAAATCAATTTCATTCAAACCAAATTTCAACATTTGATATCGTACACCTGCGTCTAATTTAAATTTCTCATTATCGAAAACCAAGCTAACCGTATTGCTAAAATTATTGGAATATTTTTTTGTTGAAGGAGAAAATCCGTTTACAATTTCGGAAGCTTGATCATACCAGTAATTTTCTAACCCATCTTGGAAATAATAATATTTATTTCCTTGATTTACTAAAGTGTGCCTTATTCTGAAAGGGAATTTTTCAGAATTAAAAGGTGTAAACTGATGGCTCAAATAATATCGTCGATAAGAAAACTGAGAGCTTGACCCCAATAAATTAACCTGAGCGTTTTCTTTGTTACTTTCACTGTTCCCAGATTGGAAAAGCGCGTCATCTGAGATTCCGCCATTCTCTTCGTTATTCACATTTTGATGTAAATAATGAGCAAAAAGTTCATAGTTTCCGCTTTTTGAAGTATAATGACCGGAAAATAAAGTATTATTATTGGCTGCTAAAGAATTTCTGTAAAAGCCCTGCGAACGCAGTCCCATATATTCGACAGCAAAATTGAATCTTTTACCGATGTTTTGAGTGTATGTAGATGACAGCGCAGCGCCATTTCGCATTGCGGTATGATAGATAAATGTTGCAGTAGGAGTTTTTACGTCGTAATACTTTATATCATTGACTCCTAAAATACCATATGATTTATTTGCAGGTAAAAGTGATAAATTTCCTTCAGCATTCACTTCATAAGACAGCGGATTAAATCCCGCACCGATGTTAGCAAACTGTACTCTACCAAAATTATCCCGGTTGTTATAATGTGAAAAAATATTTGTTTTATCAAAAGTCATCACGGTATCAAAAACTTTCTTCTCAGAAAACTGTGTTTGATACTGATAATCCTGAATGGTTGGTTTGAATATTTTTAATGAGTCTTTTTTACCGGAATCAATCACCAAAGTATCTGACAACTTTTTATTCAACCGATTGGAATCTGTTTTGTTGACGATTACTTGGGCTTGAAAAATTGAGCCGAAGAAGAGTATGATGGGGAGGATGTAATTCATTAGATGTAATATTACGCAAAAGTAATAAAATAAAAAAAAGTCACCTCAAAAATGAGGTGACTTTAAAAATATTTATTATTAAGATATTAATATCCTGTGAAAACATCAGCATAAGATGTTAATCCACCTGATGTGTAAGTAGCACCAGTAGGAGTACCATAAGATAAACGTAAATTCATTTTTTTATTACAAAAATCTATCGTTCCCTTACTACCATCTACTGCCGGTTTAATCATAATCATTCCGTTTGCACCATTCACATAACCAGTTTGTTGTGGCGTTGCTGGAAGACTTGCTTCTCCAGTCAAAGGATTAAAAATAACTGTAATATTAAATCCAGTCTCAATATAATCTTTTAAAATGAATGTATTTGCTACAGTTCCAGCGATAATTTCAACATCAAATGTTCCAAATAAAACATTCTTCGCTGAAAATAATCCCGGAAATGTTGTTGCCGGACAAACTAATGTAAAAGAAACTTCAACTTCTTTATTAAAATTCGCTAATGCTAAAGAGTTCGATTTTAATGTAAAATAAGCTTTTTTCCCAGCTTTAGCAGCACTTTCTTTGACATTCAATTTAAAATCACCCAATGATGATCCACCCTTCAAAATATCTGTACCTTCAACAATTGTAAAATCAGTACCTAAAATAGCAGTTGATTTTGTAGCATTATATACTAATTCTACCGTATTATCTGATTCAGCCGCTTTAGTAACTCCATAAGTAACTGAATAATCTGCACTACCTGAATTCAGGGTTACCAAAGCATTCTGAGCGGTTTTATCATAATGTAATTCAGAATTCCCCTCAGTGAATGGCTGTTCAGCTTCACATGAGTACGCTACTGTAAGTAGGGTCGCACATGCTAAGAATATATTAAAAAACTTTTTCATATCTGAAATTTTAAAAAATTAATAAAAATTAATAACCAGGATTTTGCTGGATTGCATTATTGACGTTTGTTTCAATAGCAGGTATAGGTAAAGCCCATTTATAACTACCTAAAGGTAAATTTGCTGGGTTCGCTGCTGGATAATTAGCAGTAGCCGACTGGTAATCCGCAGGATGTCTATCTATTCCAGAGTTTGCTAACGTACCTAATCTTTTCAAATCAATAAATCTCATTCCTTCAAAAGCAAATTCAATTCTTCTTTCATCTAGGATTCCTTTCCAAGCTGCTGTTGCATTAGCATAAGTTGGTAAAGCTTGCGCAGCTGTAAATCTCCTATCTCTTAAAGCTTTAACAGCTGTAGCAGCACCTACTAAATCTGTCGCAGCTACTCTTGCTTCTGCTCTAATCATATACATCTCAGCTAAACGCATGATTTTTATATCATTATTATTTGCATTACTAGCTGTAGCAGCCCATGGTGTTGCACCTGCAGTTAAAGTACCACCATGCTTATTGATTAATAATTTATCAGAGGCCTTTACATTTGGAGAAGTTGCATAATTCGGATCAATCGTTGAATTTGGATGAACAATTGTTCTGTATCGAGTATCGGCAACCTCTAATTTGTTAAAAAGCGCTCTGCCGATTTCAAATATTGGGGCTCCCGCAATTGAAGGGGCACCATTATACCACGCGTTGTGTAAATTACTTGCTTGATTATTGTCGGATATGATTCTTTTAAACTTAAAAATCACCTCAACATTTAATGCATTAGATTCTGTAAGAAACACACTTGGATAAGTTGCATAAGTAGACAAAGTCAATCCAGATGAATTAATTACCGTATTTGCCCATGTTTCAGCATTAGGATAATCTCCCGCGTAAGCATAAGCACGAGCTTTTAAACCCTGAGCAAAAATTCTCCCAACGTAAATATTTGAAAAAACATTAGAAGCGGCAGGCAAACTGTCAAAAAGAGAAATAGCACTAGTTAAATCACCTTGAATAAAACTGTAAAACTGAGCATTTGTATTTCTAGGAAAATCATTGTCATCAATCGCAAAAATCCTATTAGAAATTATCCCAGCCAATGCATTAGGATCTTTCATATCTGTTGTAAAATATGACAAGATAGTCAGATGACAATAAGCTCTCAAAGTCAATGCTTCTGCCTTAATTTTCTTTATTTTATCTTGTTCAGTTGTATTAGTAGCAAGTAATTTGTCTGCTAAGATAATAATCCTGTTGATTCTTGCTAAAGAAGCATAATTATTTGCCCACAAAACACGAGGCCCTCCCGTCAAAGGATTTAGAAAAAATACATAATTATCATTAATTCCTTGTCCACCATTATCAAAACCTATACCCACTTCATCTGTAAAAATTGATACGAATTCTGCTTCGTTTCGGCTTGTCAAACCACCATATGTAGTATTTAGGTACTCTTGTAAATCAGCGGCATTCTGAATTGCTACATCTTCAAGTAAAGCTCCTGGAGCATAAGTCTCCATCAGCTCCTCGCTACATGAACTTGCAGTTAAGCTAAAAACTGCTATTGCTATATAAAATATCTTTTTCATTAGTAAAATTTTATTAATTAGAATTTAATATCAAACCCTAAAGTATAAGTTCTCGGGCTTGGGTATCTTCCTTGATCAGATGCGATATTACTTTCTGCATCAAATCCTTTCCATTTTGACCATGTTACCAAGTTTTCTGCTTGTAAAGTAATTGAAATGGCACTTACAAATGTATTTCTTAACAGAGACTTTGGTACTTCATAACCAATCTGAGCATTTCTTAATCTAACATAAGAAGCATCAACTAAAAATCTATCTGATAGGCCTTGAGCATTAAGATTTGCAGCCTTCAATGATGGTATATTGGTATTAGTATTAGTTGGAGTCCAAGCATTAAGCATATCCGCACTTACATTGAAGTTTCCTATACTTGTAGGACTAAGTACAGATGACCAGTCATAATCATATCTGTAAACCTGAGCTACGTAAGTAAATGTGGTTGCAACAAATAAACCTTTATAATTTAGATCAAAACCAAATCCACCTTGATATCTAGGATTAAAACCATACTTTAGAGGCTTCAAATCTGCTGTTGTAGGAGTTTCTGTTGGATTTCCGTTGATATCCTCAAATAATAAATTACCGTTTGATTGGTTCACACCTAGATAGTGGTAAACATATGGAGCCTGAAACATCTGTCCATTTGCACTGTATAACTGTGGTTGGGTTCCATCAATAAGTGGTTCCTGAGGTAAGTTATATACTCTTTCTTTATTAAATGCACCATTACCTCTAATAGTGAATTTCATTTTATCATTTCTGATAATATCGTAAGCTAAATTAACTTCAATACCATTATTTTTCAAATCAATTGGTGAGTTAATATCAACTGTACCTTGTCCAAGCAAGAAACTTTGTGGCCAAGCATAGAAAATCTCAACTCCTTTCTTTTCATAAACATCAAAAGTACCTCTTAATCTTCTGCTCAAAAGTTCAAAGTCAATCCCAACATTATACTGCTTTGTTGTTTCCCAATGTAAGTTTGGATCACCTAAATTTAAGTTTTGTCCTTGAAGACCGTTGTAGGCATTTGGTACACCTAAGAAAGAATCTAGATATAAAGGCGGATTTAGACCTGCAAAAACACTTCCGTCAACAACTCTTTGATTCCCTGCAGTACCATAAGATCCTCTAAGTTTCAAAATATTGACCCAATCTACATTTTGCATGAAATTTTCTTCGTTGATATTCCATCTTGCACCTACAGACCAAAATGTTCCCCATCTGTTATCTTTACTGAAGCGGCTTGTAGCATCTCTTCTAACATTCGCTACAAAACCATATTTAGTATTATAATCATAGTCTAAATTTGCAAAGAAAGAATACATATTTAATCTTGACTGACCTGCAGCTACATCTGCCACATTATAATCATCTTCAGGAATATCGGGTGCAAACCCAGTACCTGCTCCTGGAACCCAAGTCTTTGGATTCAGACCGTTTTGAGTGAAATTATGCAATTTGATCATATAATTATTATACTCAAACCCCCCTAACACATCAAATTTATGATCACCAATTCTTTTAACGTAATTTAACTGATAAAGATTATTAAAATTAAACTGCCTAGAAGCCGAGAAACTTTCAAAACCCACATATTCCTGATCACTAGCTCTAAAATACTGCGCATTCCAAGAATCATATCTTTCATAAGTATTTCCATCAAGAGACAACAATTGCGTATTGGCTCTCATGGTCGCCGTTAAATCGTCGGTAATTTTATAATTAATTTCAGAAGTTAAGTCTAATCTTAAATCATCTATAGCTGATTTGTAAGTTTTCTCCTTATCAATCAAAAACAATGGTGAATTAACAAGATTTGCAGAAATAGCTCCATTGTATCTCCAATCATCAGGAGAGATATAAGGTGCACCTCTAACTGCTCCAATTACAATATTATTATTTACTCCTCCTGTACCTAAGCCTGAAGCTTGTACATTTCTTGAAAGACCAGCATATACCCCTATTCTATAGGTAAATCTATTATCATTAGATTTACCATTAACATTAGTTCTTAGGGAGAATCTTTTCAATCCTGTAGTTGATAAGATACCTCCCTGCTCAAGATAGCCAACATTAGTATAAGAACTTAAATTTTTAGCTCCAGTAGTAATTGAAAAATCATGACTTGTTAGAAGTGCCTGATTAAAGAAGAAATTTAACCAATCTGTATCAGTTCCATTATACGCGTCAATTTGCGCCGCTGTCATCGTAGAACCCCTACCTGCACCAAACCTATTTTCAATTGTTAATAATTGTTTGGCATTTGCAATATTATATCTATTTGACTGAAGTGTAGAAACTCCAATTTGAGAACGATAATTAAAAGTAGTTTTTGAATTAAATAATCCTCCTCTTGTTTTAATCACAATAACTCCATTGGCACCTCTATTTCCATACATGGCGGTTGCTGAAGCATCCTTCAAAACTTCCATACTTTCAACATCGTTAGGATTTAAAGATCTGAAGCTATCTGCATTAGTTGGAAAACCATCTATTACATATAAAGGATCTGAGTTACCGTTTATAGTACTAAAACCTCTAATGATAACTGTAGGCTTAGAACCGGGTTGACCTGTACCAGTAGAAATATTGACCCCCGCCAATTGCCCTTGCGCAATATTCATCAAGTTTGCATTTGGACGGTTATTTATTTGCTCACTTTCAATTTTTGCAGTAGAAATTACCGCTTCTTTTTTTGTTGTAGATTTTAACCCAACAACAACAACCTCATCAATTGTTGTTTCTCTGTTTAGAGTATCACCACTTTTTTGCTGTGCTAATACTAAGGTACCTCCTAAAAAAAATAGTACACCAGTGCTTAGCAACTTTAGTTTCACATTCATATTAACAAATTTTAATATTATTTGGTGCAAATATGTTAAAAAATATTAACACTACCAAATTTTTTCAAATTCCTTTCATTTTTTTTTGCGAACGATTCTGTCTTTTAGCATTATTTATAATTATTTATTAATGATTCATTATTTATCTTGCATTATATAGTCAGACAAATAATAAATATTAAAAAAGCTTAAACCGAAAATTCATAATTTCAAAGAAATATTAGTAAATAAAATTCCTTAATCACAAATTTTTATTAAAATTATCACAATTGGAATCTAAATTTAAAGAATAAACATTAATAATACATATATATATATGAATAATTGTAAAAACTTACAGTCCATAAAAAATATTTATGTAGTTTTGTAAAAAAAATTGAGAAAATGAAACATAAGTACTACTTTTTAAGTCTTTTAATATCAACTATATGGCATTCACAATCTAAACAACAACGGATTCAAATATCTTCTTTTTCAGATCAGAAAATGAATTCGTTAATTATTTCCCAATTAACTAAACAGAATAATGATGCAGCTATAAGAGTTAAAAATTATTTAACACAACACCCAACAATAAAAAAAGTTGAGTATATAGGCAAAGATAATTCAACTAAAAGAGAATTACTGGATATTAATTCAAATGGAGAATTAATATATGCGCAAACTCATAATAATGGAGCATCAATTACCGCAAGAGCAAACAAACTTTATAATGGTGGTGCTCTCGGAATAAATATTCAAGGGCAGGATATGACTGCTGGTGTTTGGGATGGCGGAAGTGTAAGAACAACACATCAAGAATTTGTGATTAATAATTTTAGTAAAATCAATGCTGTCAATGGTGGATCAGTCGAGGATCATGCAACCCATGTTGCAGGGACAATTGCAGCTCAAGGAATCAGCGCTTTGGTTAGAGGAATAGCATTTAATTCTAATATCACGTCATATGATTGGACGAATGATCTTACTGAAATGACGAATGAAGCTGCTACAGGATTACTTGCATCAAATCACTCTTATGGTATTGGATCTTTAGGATCACTATGGTTCTACGGCGCTTATGATAGTCGTGCTAGACAAGTAGATCAAATTTGTTTTTCAAATCCTTATTATTTACCAATTTTCTCAGCAGGTAATGATCGTAACGAAACTACAGCTCCAGGATCAACCCAAATTGCAATGAAGAACGGATATGATATGATATTTGGACATGGTAACGCCAAAAACATCATTACTGTAGCTGCAGTAGAACAAGTTACAACATACACCGGTCCTTCCAGTGTTACAATGTCAAGTTTTAGTAGTTGGGGACCTTCAGATGATGGCAGAATTAAACCTGATATCTCCATGAAAGGCGTACAGGTAAGATCCACACTTAGCACTTCTGATACAGCTACAGGTTTAATGAGTGGAACTTCTATGGCTTCACCAGGAATTACGGGTGTAGTACTACTTATTCAACAGTATTATAACCAATTGAATAATACATTCATGCGATCAGCAACAGCAAAAGGATTAATTCTGCACACTGCTGATGAGGCAGGCAGTAATGTTGGCCCAGATTATTCGTATGGATGGGGTTTAGTTAATGCTGAAAAAGCAGCTATTACAATACGTGATAAAAATAACACTACCGGAACTAAAAGTATAATAGAAGAATTGACACTTCAAAATGGCGGTACATATACGAAAACCATTAATGCATCAGGAAGCAATCCTCTTAAAGTATCTTTGTCATGGACAGATCCTGCGTATTCTTCTTCAAATAATGGTACTACTGATCCATCAACTATTTATCTTGTAAATGATCTGGATATTAAAGTTACTAAAAATGATAATACATATTATCCTTGGCGTTTACAAGGTATGTCAAACCCAGAAAGTCCAGCAACAAATAACTCAACAAACAATGTAGACAACTTTGAGAGGGTCGATATTAATAACCCTTCTGGAAGTTACACCATTACCGTTACTCACAAAGGAACATTGAGTGGTGGAAGCCAAAACTTTAGTTTAATCGCTACTTCTGATAATTTGTCAACATTATCCACTAATGATCTTGTTAAAATTAATAATGATAATGTTATCTTTTCTCCCAATCCTGCTAAAAATTACATTCAGATTAATGAAAATGACAGCAATTTGGTAATCAATATTTTTGATATGTCAGGAAAATTAGTGTTATCATCTAAATTAACAGATAGCAAAATTAACATTAGCAGCTTAACTAAAGGAAACTATGTTGCTAGTTTTTCTAATAAGAAAGGAGAAAATAAAAGTTTTAAATTTATTAAAGAATAATAATTGATTATTCTTTAATAAAGTTTATAACTAATGATAAGGAAAACTTTTCAGTTGAAGTAGTCAACGAAGTCCTTAAAATTGAAAATTAATTAGTAACGTTATAGGAAGTTTATTGAAACGATGTTTCAATAAACTTTTTTTATCTGAAGATTTGAAAACAAAATTTTGAGCTGATCTTAGCACAAAGTGTTTTTCTAGCTGATGTTCTTTATTATATTAAAAATAAGCTTTATGACAATCAGAAAAGGGAAAGTAATCTACATAATGCATCTTTAGCTTATTTCAAATCCAATTCACAAGAAAAAATCCAAAAAATAAAAAACCAAAGCAAAATATTTCGGCTTTGGTTTTATTTATTTTAGCTATAAAATCTGTATCAAATTTTAAGTCTTTAATTATTATTTAAGAAAGTAACAAGCTTTTTTAAATCATCCTCTTTATCAAACTTAACCTTGTTTTCTTTGATGAAAGTGGATAATGCATCTTTTTTATCTGGAAACTGTGCAATAATTTCTTTATGGTTTCTTGGTTTTTTAATAAATCCATTATCAGTTTTAATATAAAAAACAGGATCAGAAACTTTAAATAACGCTGGTTTGTCACTAGAATAACTATTTGAAGCAGGTACTGCATCAATAAATTTAGTTTTCACTTTTTTATAAAGAGCAACTTTACCATTTACAATTTCATAAAAATATCCGCTAAGTTCATCATTTGTTTCTAGATTAACCAAAGTCTGCTTAGGAGATGTTATATCAATTCTAGAGAATTTAGAATCCTTTGGAAGAATCATCACCGATCCATCTTTCTGAAATTCAATTTGATCGGTATAGCTATTATATCTCACAGGTATTTTTTCGTAATTCTCTGCAATCTTAGCAAGTGAAAAATTGACATTTGCATAAGGTGAACCAACAACTTCATCATAAGTTAAAGATCTTCCAGCCTTTTCTGAATTGATTCTGCCAGAGAATGTAGTTCCTTCACCAAAATCGGCTCTCGATAAAACCATTCCGTTTTGTGCAAAAGCATAGCTAAAAGAGATTAGTAGAATACTAAAGATTATCTTTTTCATTTTTTTTATCTTTTAAATAACAAAAATACAAATTAAATTCATTTATGATAGAAATATTTGATATTTTATAAAATACATTTTAAAAATCCCCTTTACTTATTTTCTCCTTAATCGGCACATCAATCTTTATTGCATATACTAATTTCTAAAGATAATTTACTCCAATGGCTAATAAAAGCCAATATTATTACCAAAATTAAATCGTAAAAATACATTCTTATAATCAGGAATTGTCCAAGCAAACATAGGGTAAGTATCTTTAGGATATGAATGCATTCCTGCATAATACTTAACCACCAGTTTTTATATTTGCCCTATTTGTATTTGTCTATGCTGAAGGTTCGCTAGAAAAATTACCATTCTCATCTATTTTTAAATTTATTCCTTCTTCTCCACTTGGGTTATTTTTAATATGATCATACATACCATTTATGATCAATGGTTTTATATTAGTGCAGGATCTAAATGGTTTTTTAATTTCTCGCAAGGTCTATTTCTTGTAGGCAAATTCGGCAAAGTAGGTCCTCCAATCGAGCATCCGTTTTCATCTGTGAAACCGGGTTGCGGATTGGTTGGGATGGTTGTTCCTGTGCAAGGTTGGTTACTGCCACCAGGAGAATTGGGAGGAGTAATGCCGCTTTCGCCACCGCCACCGCTTGATCCACAAATATCAATAGATGTAATGATATCGCCATTTTCTTCTGTACACTGACCAAAAAAACCTCTTTACAGAGGTTTGTAATTATGGAACTTTTCTCATTACCACCATATTCGGAATACTAAACTTTGGCAGTCCATTATAGGCAGGGTTATTGTGTGCATCACCCATATGTCCAGATATAATTTTTAAATATAACTGGAATTTAATTCTTTCAGGCTCATTAAACACTAAAGGCATTTTTTCTATAATACAATCAGGTCTGAAATTTATTCCTCCCTCATGCCGAACACCGAGATTAGAAAAAGCCGGCCAATTTACCTGTACAGTTACTCTTCCATAATCTGTCATGTAACCCTCAAGTTTTTCTCCATCATCAGTACTAAAAGTTGGCATATTAGTAACTGGCGAAGTATATATCAAATTTCCATTTACATATTTTTTATAACTTATAGCAATACCATCCTCGTAAAAATTCAATTTAATGTCTGGCATATTTGTATGATGCTTTATTATTTTTGTTAAAATAATCTGGAATTTTTCATTACCATTTACATATTCCCAAGTTCCCGTAAAATTGTCAAGGTAATTATGAACGTCTTTATAGTAAAATTGTCCTGTATTTTTAAATCCTTGGGGTAAAGCACCATTATTTTCGCCTCTTACAATAATAGTTTGGCTTTTACAATTAAATGTATTTAGAATGATTAATAAAAATAATTTTATACTGTTCTTCATATTTGTTTTTTTTAAAAATTACATGGTATTTCGTTAAAATAATAGTTACCACCTCCATTATTTACGAGTTCGAGTTTTTTCCAACCTTGATAAGTGTTTTTATTTCCTTCATACAAATCTATGCCAATATCTTCGTCTATAATAAACCTTAAAAACCCTGTGACTAGTTGATCGTGTGTAGAATCATGTTGAATATTATATCCATCTTCGTCTTGAAACATTTCTTTTAAATAATTTGCTGCTTCTCCAGTTTTCATCATATTTTCATATTTTATTACATAGGCTTTTAGTTTCTGCAAATTATTAATTTTCAATGCAAAAAGTCCTTTATCCGTAATTACATAAATGACAGCCTTCTTCGGTATAGCACTATAATTAGGATTTTGCGGAAGCGCTTCTATAACACCAAATAATGATAATAAAGCTAAATCATCAGGAGGAAATATACCAACATGTTCAGGATCGTTTGCTAAATGATTATGAGCATTACCATATAATGAGTTAGCTAATTCATTTGATAAACTTTGGTAATATGAACCAAAATCAATGGTATTAGCAGTAGTATCTGCACTACCAATTAAAACTTGAGAAACAGGTGTGGTGCTATTTTCATGAAGAACAAAGCCAAATTCTTTTGTACCATTATCAACATTAGCTTTTAAAGCACCCATCCTGTCTTTAAAATATTGCTTTTCTCCTAAAGACATAAGCTGTTTGCATGGCGTATCTCTGGGATCATGCAAATTCGGCAAAGTAGGTGCCCCAATAGAACATCCATTTTCATCGGTAAAACCGGGTTGAGGGTTGGTTGGGATGGTTGTTCCTGTACAAGGAGGATCGCTGCCATCAGGAGAATTGGGAGGAGGAGTGCCACTGCCACCACCGCCGCCGTTTCCACCAGGATCGATTGGCATGATGATGTCATCATTTTCTTCAATGCATTTAAAGGTTACCACAGTGTATACACTTGGCCCTGTTGTGGCTTTACAGTTGATCCAGTCTTCAACATTTGACTGATTGTGCACATGCTAGCTGCATTCTACCCAGATAGTCTCCGAAACTTCTCCGCAGACCAGTCTGGCCAATTGACCGACAGAATTGAAACTACCTTTTGCCAGTTCTGTAATCTGGGTTTTTCCATTGGTATTTACTCCAATTCCTGCAATGATCTTTTGTTTTTTCTGTGCGGTGAGATTATATTCAATGAGAAATTCTTTGTATGTTCCGTCGGGAAGCGGCACCAACAAAAGATTTTCCAGGGGAGCATCAGCAAGAGCATTCTCTCTTTTGATATTGAAGGTGTAGGTGTGATAATTGGGGCCATTCTCCATATAGATCACATCATCGGTATTGATGGTCATTCCGTTTCCGAAATTCACCGTTTTTCCCTGTGCATTCTTTTTGCTGATGGCTTCTATCCCAACCTCTGCTTTTTCAAGCTCAGGAATTACCTTTGCTTTGTGCTTAGATTCGCTAAAAGAAATTCTTTTAGACGTGAGATGAAATGCTCCGCTGTTTTTATAATTTTCCTGATCGGGCGTGAGATCTTGCCTACAGGAATTGAGAGATAGTAATCCTATCATCAGGCAAAGCCTGAGAAATAATTTTCTTTTCATAGATTGTGTTAATTTTTAGTTGTTAAATATATCAATAATTCACCATACAAAAGTGAAAAAATATTTTTAATAACCATAGGTAGAAAATTACTGATTTCCGTATTATTTTTCTAAAAGAAATTTTATGTACTTTTGAAAAAAATACTTCGATTATGACGCTAGGTGAGAAACTGAAAAAAGCAAGAATCAACAAAAACTTTACGCAGGAATATCTTGCCGAGGTGCTGAATGTTTCGCAAAAAACCTATTCCAACTTCGAGAACGATAAAAGCAAACCTGCTTTTGCACAGGTAGAAGATATTGCCAGGCATTTAGATGTAAGTGTTTTAGAATTTTTGAGTGGAGATAGCGTTACAATTAATAGTACGAACGGTGATCACAGTGGTTTTATCTATCAAAATCAGCTTCCTGAAAAACTCATCGAACAATACGAAGAACGCATCAAAGAATTAAAAGAACAGGTAGACTACTGGAAAAGCAAGTCTGAGGACAGCAAATAGCTTTCTGCCCTTCCGGAAAGCTTCCCGCACCCTCGCAATAGACTTTCCGGAAGCAGGGAAAACTTGTCGCACCCCTGCAACAAGCTTTCCGGTAACCGGGAAACTCTCTTGCACCCCTGCGAGAAGCTTTCCGGAAAACAAGACAAAACAAAACATTTTTATAATATGAACGCAATTAACTAAAATTACTTCGTAATGCAGAATATCTGCAATACGTAAAAGACTACTTAGGAATTATCAACCTGAACAACCCTACACAGTTAGGGACTGATGCAAAACTTACCACTCTCACCACGAAAGCAACAGAGCTGGAGGCGCTTTACAAAAAAGCTTTGGCAAGTGAAAAGACGCAGGAACTTCTGACATTGGATGAAAGAAGAGACGATGCAGTAAACGGGATCTACTATTTTCTTCTCGGCTACACCTATCATTTTGAAGTTGACAAACAACAGAAAGCTCAGCTTCTTCTTACTAATATGGATCTCTATGGCAGTGGGATTTCGCGTCTCAACTATCAGGCTGAAACGGCTACTCTCAACAATCTTCTCCGCGATTGGGAAAACAAACCTGAACTTGCAGATGCCATCACTTCATTTAATCTTAGCTCCTGGGTGAACGAATTGAAAACTGCCAATGAAGAATTTAATACCAAATACCTATCTCGCACACAGGAATATGGCGATGCAAGTCCCGAAACCATTAAAACAAAAAGAGATGAAACCAATACTGCCTATTATGCTCTGAGAGACAGAATAGATGCGCTTCACTTATTGGTAGAAACTCCGCCGTCACCTTATGCTACAGTAATCAATCAGCTGAATGCGTTGACGGATCAGTACAATAAATTGCTGATCAATAGAACGGATAATCCGTCAACAGAAGCTCCGGAAAATTCTTAGTTTTAAAAACCTTATGGAACCACCAATTTTGGTGGTTTTTTAGTGAGCATCCACTTTTTTTTATCACCAAGTTGATCATTGACTACATCAATGACAAAGTTGCGCTAAAGCTTGCAACGTGTAAAAGGAAAGGATAACTCTTAAAAATCATCAATAATATATTCGTCACTTCGAGTAGATTTTGAAGAAATCGTATCGAGAAGTTTTTTGATAGTTGGAGATGGTTCTCGATACATCCCGATTGCATCGGGATACTCGAACTGACGGAAGAAAGCTTTAAGACAAATTTGAGTAAAACAAAAACTGCCCGTATCAAATGATACGGGCAGTTTTAATATATAACTGAATATTATTTCAATTTCTTTTTCACAGCAACTTCTTCGTATACTTCAAGAATATCGTTCTGTTCGATGTCGTTGTAACCTTTCAGGTTCAATCCGCATTCGTAGCCTTTTGTAACTTCTCTTACATCGTCTTTGAAACGTTTTAAACTTTCAAGCTCACCATCAAATTTCACAATACCGTCTCTCAGTAATCTTACTTTTGACTGTCTTGTTACTTTTCCGGTAAGAACCATACAACCTGCAATGGTACCGATCTTAGAAATCTTGAAGACTTCACGGATCTCTACATTACCGATTACCTGCTCCTGAATTTCCGGAGAAAGCATTCCTTCCATCGCTTCTTTTACCTCATCGATTGCTTTATAGATAATAGAATATGTTCTGATCTCGATTTCTTCTCTGTCTGCCAATTCTTTTGCATTAGCACCGGCTCTTACGTTGAATCCGATGATAATTGCATCTGAAGCTGCAGCTAAGTTGATATCAGATTCAGTGATCTGTCCTACACCTGAGTGAAGAATGTTGACACTGATCTCCTCTGTTGATAATCTCTGTAACTGATCAGAAAGTGCTTCTACTGAACCATCCACATCACCTTTCAGGATAATATTCAATTCCTTGAATTCTCCTAAAGCAATACGTCTACCCAATTCTTCAAGCGTCGTATGTTTCTTGGTTCTGATAGAAAGTTCTCTTTGTAACTGCTCTCTCTTGTTAGCGATTGATTTACCTTCACTTTCGTCAGCATATACTCTGAATTTATCACCCGCTGTCGGCGCTCCGTCAAGACCTAAGATCGTTGCCGGAATAGAAGGACCTGCTTCTTCAAGGTTTTTCCCTCTCTCGTCAAGCAAAGCTTTCACTTTACCGTGGTTTTTACCAGCTACCACATAATCTCCAACTTTTAAAGTTCCAGACTGTACCAACATCGTTGCTACATATCCTCTACCTTTATCTAATGAAGCTTCAATCACAACTCCCTGTGCAGCACGGTTAGGATTTGCTTTTAATTCAAGCATTTCTGCCTGAAGCAATACTTTCTCTAAGAGGACATCCATATTGTTACCCATCTTAGCAGAAATTTCCTGCGCCTGAACATTTCCACCCCACTCTTCCACAAGAATATTCATCCCTGAAAGTTGCTGACGGATATTATCCGGGTTTGCATTCGGCTTGTCTACCTTGTTGATGGCAATAATCATTGGTACCCCTGCAGCCTGTGCGTGAGAGATTGCTTCTTTTGTTTGAGGCATCACATCATCATCGGCAGCGATTACGATAATTGCTATATCAGTAACCTGTGCACCTCTCGCTCTCATTGCGGTAAAGGCTTCGTGACCCGGTGTATCTAAGAATGTAATTCTCTGACCATTTTCCAGTTTCACATTGTATGCACCGATATGCTGTGTAATTCCACCGGATTCACCAGCGATAACGTTGGTTTTTCTGATGTAATCCAATAATGAAGTTTTACCATGGTCAACGTGACCCATTACCGTTACAATCGGAGCCCTAGAAATAAGGCTTTCTTCTGTATCGATATCTTCTTCAGAATCTGCTTCTTCAAGATCTGCATCGGAGAATTCGATTTTAAATCCGAACTCGTCTGCTACCAATAGTAAAGTATCAGCTTCCAGTCTTTGGTTCATGGTAACCATTACCCCAAGAGAGAAACATGCAGAAATTACTTCAGTGGCACTTACATCCATCAAACTTGCCAGTTCACCGACTGTGATAAATTCTGTAACTTTTAATGAAGTATCTCTTGCGTCTGCTTCCTGCTGAAGATTATCTTGTTCTCTACGGTAAGATCTTTTATCTTTTCTGTGTTTAGCAGATTTAGATTTACCTCCTTTATTTGTTAATTTCTCAAGGGTTTCCTTGATTTGGTTTTTAACCTGCTCATCAGTTAATTCGACAGGCATTGTTCTTTGCCCCGGTCTATTGTTGTTTCCAAAACGGTTTCCACCACCCTGTCCACCTGGACGGTTTTGTCCACCACCTTGTCCCGGAGGTCTGTTTCCTTGAGGACCACCCGGACGGTTTTGACCGCCTTGTCCCGCAGGTCTGTTCCCTTGAGGACCACCTTGTCCCGGAGGACGGTTTCCACCCGGACCATTTTGGCCTTGAGGACGGTTTTGCCCGCCTTGATTATTTCCGCCTTGTTGGTTATTTCCAGTATTCTGGTTCGGACCACCCGGCTTTTCAATTCTTTTTCTTTTCTTTTTGGCAGCATTTGGCTTAGGCGCAAACTGCGTTAAGTCAATTTTTTCACCAACAATTTTGGGTCCATCCAATTTTTGATAAACCGTTTCAATCTTCTGAGATTCTTGAGGCTCTTCTGCTACAGGTGCCGGCTTTTTTTCTTCCACTTTCTCAATTGGTTTTTCAACCGGTCTAGGTGTTTCTTTTACGGGCTCCACCGGTTTTACCTCAGCTTTTACCTCCTCAACTTTAGGCTTATCTCTTTTTGCAGGTCTGTTTCTATTTCCCTCAATCTGAGACAAATCGATTTTATCCAACACTTTGAACTCCTGCTTTTCTGGTGTTGTTTTAGTTTCAGAAACCACTTTTGGTTCTTCCTTAGCTGCTACTTCTTTCACTTCTTCTACTACCTCTTTTTTCTCCTCAACAGGAGCAACTACAGGTGTAGGAGCAGGAGTTTCTTGCACAGCTTCAGGTTTTTTAGGTTCCAAATCAATTTTACCTAAAATTCTGGTTTCTGGTTTATTAGCTTTAGCTCTTATTACTTCAGGTGCTTTCTTTTCTTCGATCTCCAGTTTTTCTTCCGGAACTTTTGAAATAACCACCTCATGAGAAGCTTTACGTTGCTCGCCGTCTTTGGCAAACTCAGCTTCCAATGCAGAATATGCCGCCTCTTCTAATTGAGCGTTAGGATTGTTTTCAACCACGATATCTTTAGACTGTAAAAACTCCACCAGTCTGGACATCGATATATTGAACTCCTTAACCGCTTTATTTAATCTTATTTTTGGCATCTATATTATTTACTGTTTTTTTTTAATTCTTAAAATTAAAGTATTCTTTTTTACTGTTTATTAAAATTTATTTCTAAAATTTTAATCTTCAAATTCCTCTCTTAAGATACGTTTTACATCTTCAATCGTTTCCTCTTCCAAGTCAACCATTTTGATAAGACTTTCCGTTTCTTTATCTAAAACAGATTTTGCAGTAGTAAGACCTACTTTCTTAAATTCATCTAAAATCCACTGTTCGATATCATCGTTGAATTCTCTCAAATCAACATCATCATCTTCACTAGCTTCTCTATACACATCAATCTCATAACCCGTCAACCAAGAAGCGAGTCTGATATTTTGTCCTTGCTTACCGATTACTTTAGAAATCTCTTCAACAGGAGTATAAACCATTGCGTAGTTTGTTTCCTCATTGATGTCAATTTTATTGATGGTAACATTTCCTAAAGCTCTCTTCACTAATATTTCAGGGTTTTTTGACCACTGAATTACATCTATATTTTCGTTTCTTAATTCTCTTACCACTCCATGGATTCTTGATCCTTTTACTCCGACACAAGCTCCTACAGGATCTATTCTGTCATCATAAGCATCAACAGCGATTTTTGCTTTTTCACCCGGAATTCTTACTGCTTTTTTAAGAATGATGGTTCCGTCCTGAATCTCAGGAATTTCTAATTCCAATAATTTCTCCAGGAATTTCGGAGCTGTACGAGAGATAATGATCTGTGGTTTTGAACCTTTAAAATCTACACTTTCTACAATTGCTCTGATGTTTTCACCTTTCTTGAAGAAATCTGAAGAAATCTGATTTTCTTTGGGCAAGATAAATTCGTTATCTTCATCATCCAACAAGATCACATGTTTGTGACGGATATGGTGAATCTCTCCTGTAACGATTTCCCCGATTTTGTCTTTAAACTGCTCGTAAAGCATCGCATTGTTATGTTCCTGCAATTTCGTAGCCAAGATCTGCTTCAATGTAAGAATATTTCTTCTTCCCAACTGAGCCACAGGAATTTCCATGGTAAAATCTTCACCTACTTCAAAAGTAGGATCGATTTTTTTCGCTTCGGTAATTTCGATTTCCAAATCATCATCTTCAGACATTTCGTCTTCTACGATTGTTTTATTTAAAAATATCTGAAAATCACCTTTATCAGGGTTTACAATAACATCAAAGTGATCATCAGAATCAAATCTTTTTCTCAAAAGAGTTTTCAGAGAATCTTCAATAATTGCCATCAGATCGATCTTACTGATCCCCTTTTCGTCTTTAAAATCACCAAAGGATTCAATCAACGCT
>Ga0163161_10000999_pt1 | contig 21575 bp, 22 predicted proteins | sample S45metaG_FD_129847 | JGI IMG/M metagenome (GOLD analysis project Ga0163161, IMG submission 129847) | Switchgrass rhizosphere microbial communities from Kellogg Biological Station, Michigan, USA - S4-5 metaG | ecosystem: Host-associated > Plants > Roots > Rhizosphere > Soil | place: USA... | reverse complement strand
TCCCCAGGATGACTTCTCCGTCGTCAACGAACCGGTTCGCGGCGATATCTATTTGTCGGTGCCGGAGGGTTTTGGCCGCCAGACACTGTCATTCTTCGCGACCAGCAAGCGGGGTTACGTCTACAAGTTCGTCTGCCGCATCGCCGGCGACCAGGCAGTCCAGGTGTTCATTTCGAACCCGGGGATTGCGAAGGACAAGGCAGGTGAGGCAGCGCCCCAGGTAGCAGAGGCGAGCCCGCAGGACGGTGCCGTTGAACTCGTACAGGCGATGTACTCGAATCAGGTCGCCGACGGGTACGAGATGCGCCAGCGCGCGCTCCGCCCGGTCTATGTCGGTAATCTCAAGGTTCAGATGATCGCGGAATATCGCGGCACCGACCTCATCGGCCGCGTGCTGCGCATCGAGAATAACAGCTCTGCGCCGATCACCCTGACTGAGACTACGGTGGCGCCAAGCAGCGCGCTCGCGGTCTCGATCGCGGAGCCCACGCTCGACCCAGGGAAGGTCACCACGGCCTATCTCGTCCTGCAAAACGGGAGGCAATGACATGGCCTTGGCCGATTTTCTCAAGCGGAAGCGCGCGCCACTGGACGGTGGGGGCGAGGAGGGGGTGTCCCCAGTCTCTAGCGATCTCACCGCCAATGAAAGCGTGCGTAAAAAGCAGCGGCTGTTGCTGGCCGGCGTCGCTGGGGTCGGCCTTGTCGCTTCGTCATTCTGGATCTTCGGAGATGATGGCAGCGAGTCCGGGCCGACCGGGGATGAGGCCGCCACGGTCGAAGTTTCAACCAAGGACATGGTCAACAAGAACCTCAATCAACAGGAGTGGATGGCGCTCTCCGAAAACCAGATGCAGTCGGTCGAAAACCAGCTGAAATCGGTGAATGGACAGCAGCAGCGGGTGGACCAGCTCGCGCAGCAGGTCGAGCTCCTCAAGGGCCAGAACCAGGCGATGCAGGCCGATGGCGCGCGGGTGCTGTCAGCGTACCAGCAGGAAAACGATCAGCTCCGCCGCGAGGTCGCGACCAGCCGAGCAACGCCGCCCCCGGCGCCGGGTCCGGCCGCGATGTACGGGCCAGCGGGCACCCAGTCGTATCAGCGGCCCGATACGGCTGCAGGCGCGCGCGCACTTCCGGCAAGCACTGGCGCCGAAGTCAAGATGGTCAGCTTCCAGACCTCGGACAGCGGAACCGCGACCCGCCTTGCCAAAGGAACGACCACCTATACCGACAGCATCAACTATCTGCCGCCGAACAGTTTCGCGAGCGCCAAGGTCATCGTCGGCGTCGATGCGAGCGCGGGGGTCAACAGCCAGACCGACCCGCTGCCGGTTGTGCTTCGCGTAACCGGACCGGCGCGCTCGGTGTACCAAAATGGCCGTCTGCTCACGGCCAAGATCGAAGGTTGCCTGATCAACGGCGCGGCACGTGGGGATCTCTCCAGTGAGAAGGTCTACGTCAAATTGCAGAAGATGACCTGCCCGCAGCCGGGCGGCCGCTACGCTGTGTCGGAAGTCAAGGGCTTCATCGCGTTCGGCGGCAAGACCGGCGTGCGTGGGCGAGTCGTGAGCCGCGAAGGCTCGCTCGCGATGCAGGCGTTCCTGGCTGGCCTCGTTAGTGGCGGTGGTAACGCGCTCAACACCGCATTCAATCAGCCGCTCGCCAGCATCAGCTCCAATGGGGAAGGGGGCGTCGACCGAACGCCCAATTTCGGCAGCGTTGGTCTGCGCGCGCTCGGTGGCGGCGCTGCTGAGTCCGGCAAGGACGTCTCGAAATATCTGATCGAGCGCGCTGAGCAATATCAGCCTGTGATCGAAATGCCGACCGGCATCGACGTTGAAATCGTCTTCCTGGAGGGTGTGTATGTCCGCAATTGAGAAATTGCGGGGGCTTGGTGCCCTCGCGCGTTCCGCTCCGGCGATCGTTGCCATTGGCGCGATCGGCATCGCCAGCGTCGCTCTGGCCGCCGATGTCGCACAGACCGATGAGACACAGGTGACCGGGTTGCTGAAGACTCGGCTGCCGAAGACTCAACTCACCAAGGTCGACTGCAAGAAGGTCGATGGCCTGTGTGAGGTCACGGCCGGTTCGAACCTGTTCTATGTCAGCCACGGCGCACGCTATCTCATCATCGGGCGCGTTTACGATATGGAGACGCGCCAGGACCTGACCGCCGCGCGGCTCCTCGAGATCAACCCCGATATGCTGGTCGGCGGCGCCGCGAAGGCCAATGCTGCGGCGGCCGAGCCTCCGGACGAGGCAGCGCCGGAAGTTTCAGCGGCGAAGGGTGGTGTCGGAAGAACGACATTGCCCGTGCATCCCGCCGCGCTCAACCTGACAGGCCTACCCGCGGATGGCGCGATCGTCTGGGGCAACCGAGCCGCCAAGCGGACCGTCACCGTCTTCACCGACTTCCGCTGCGGTTATTGCCGCGCGCTCACCAACGTCCTTCGCAGCATGGACGTGCGAGTTGTCGAACGGCCGATCTCGGTTCTCGGCAGCCGGGACATCGCCGACAGGGTCTATTGCTCGAAAAACCAGGAGGAGGCGTTGCACGCCGCCTATGCAGGCGAGCCGTTCAAGGCGCCGAGTGCGTGCGACACCAAGGGGCTCGATGCCAATGAGAGGTTCGCCCAGAAGCATGGGCTGAGCGGAACGCCCGTCATCGTCCGAAGCGACGGCGCGATGCTCGAGGGTTATCGCCCCAAGGAGTTTCTCGAAGCCTGGCTCCAGGGAGCCAAGTCGTGAGCGGCCGGTTCATCCAAACGGTCACAGCCCGGGCAATCATGGGCACCGCGGCGCTGGCAGCGCTGAACGGCTGCGCCACTTTCGGCAGCAATGTGAAGGGTAGCTTCTCCTGTACCGCGCCGAACGGCATCTGCGCGCCCTCATCGTCGATCGACGATCGCGCCCTGGCCATGATCGCAGGGGATAACGGCGGCGCCGATGTCTCGCCGGCTGGCCCCTATATGAAACCAAGACCGAGGCCGAAGGCCGCGCGTCAGGCCGCTGTCGGTCAACCCTTGCCGATCGGTCAGCCTGACCCGCGGCGTACCCAGGAGCGCGTGCTACGGATCGTGTTCCAGCCCTATATCGATGAGCAGGGTCGGCTGCATGAGGCGAGCGCCATCCATGCCGTCGTCAAGAGCGGCGAATGGCAACAGGAGGCCCTCGCGTCTACAACCGTCATCCCCGATCGCAATGCGAGAGCGATGGTGGCTGCGCCGGTATCGCTCGCAGAAGCCGTCGATCGTGCCGATCCGGCAAACCCCGAGGTGGCTGCCGGCGATCCTGACCTGCCGGATCCCGCCGCGGTCGCCGCGGCCCGGGCGCGCGCGTTGGCTGATCCGGTAGGGGTGATCAAATCCGAGGTTGCGGCCCGTCTAGTCCCCAAGGCGGGCCGCACGCCTACGTCGCAGACGCCGGCCGACGAGGCGCGAACGAGGGTGCGCAGCGGCGAGGGCGCGCCATCCACGGCTTCCTCCGCAGGTAGCAAGAACGCTGGCGCGCGTCCAAAAGTGAACACGATTGTCGCTGCACCCCAACCGGAGATCACGGTCGGGCAAGCGGCTGCGACCCTTGTGAAGGCGAACCCCGAGTATCGGGCAGGCGCGATCCAGGCCGAGGAGAAGGCGCGTGCGGCCACCGCGACGGCTGTGCTCCACGATGCAAAGGCGCCCGTCAAAGCGACCGTACGAGCGGCCGGATTCCCCGCCGCCGTGCCGGAGGACAACTGACATGGCGAAAGCCTTTTTCGACGACCTGCTCGCCGGCGTGTTCGGCGACAGCAAGAGGCCGGATACGCAGCGGCCGGACCTAGCGGTTCCTATGCTGGCGCACTGGCTTCCTTACCGCAGCTATGACCCGAAGACCGGCATCTTCTACAACAGTGCGTCGCGTGGTTTCGTCATCGAAGCCGCGCCGCTGGTCGGGGCGGATGAGCGGACTGGTGAAATCCTGGCGCAGTTCCTTTCCGAAGGGATAACGGCGCCCGGCTGTCTCCAGTTTCACCAGTGGATGTCGCCGCGGATCGGCGAGCGTCTGTCGAAATGGTATCTGCAGCGCTATTCGGCGCGCGGCGTCTACGAACGCATGGCGAAGCACCGGGTCGATTTTCTAACAGGCGGCGTGTGGGAGTCGCTCTCGGCCGATGCGCCTTTCTGTTTGCGCAATCACCGCGTCGCCATCTCCTATTCGACCCCAGAGTCCTCCAGCGTGTCGATCGAGCAGATCGTCTCGGTGATGGAGTCGATGATATCATCGCTGGCGTCGATCAACGTCGCTGCGCGCAAAATGGATCCGGTCGCACTGATCGGCTGGATCGACGACATCACCTCGCCGACCACGGCGGCCGGTGACGACGCCGTCAGCTACAACCCACTCGATCCGATCGCCGACCAGGCCATCCGCCGTGACATCGAGCTGCAGGTCGAGCCCGACCGGATGCTGCTGCGAACGGAGCGCTTCCGCCCGACCGGCAAGTCGGTCAAAGGCGCCCCAGAGATCGGCGAGATTTATCCCGACGTGTTCGACGTCCGGTCGTTTTCGGTGCGCAACCTCCCGACGCGGTGGGCGCCCTGGGACGTGGCGCGTCTGATCGGCGACATGTTTACCGACAAGCTGCGCATGCCGTGTCCGGTAGCGACCAACCTGTGCATCGATTTCCCCGACGCCCAGGCCTCCACCAACAAGGCCAGCTACAAATTCATGCGGACGACGAGTCTGGCGGATTCCAAGTCGTCGAAGTTTCTGCCACAGCTGCGCGATCAGTCCCAGGAATGGCGCTACGTCAACGAGGAGATCCGGCAGGGTCGCAAGCTCGTTCGGGTATTCTTCAGCGCCACGGCCTTCTCGCCCAAGGGCAAGGGCGACAGCAACGAGCGCGTGCTGAAATCAGTTTACCGGGCAGCTGGCTGGGACCTGCTCGACGACCGCTACCTGCAGGTGATGGGCCTGCTGTGCGCAATGCCGATGACGATGGCCAATGGCCTTTCGAAGGATCTCGAGCGCATGAAGCGGATGCGCACGCTGCTCACCACGACGGCCGCGAACCTGGCGCCTTTGCAAGGCGAGTATCTTGGCGGATCGGTGCCGCACCTCCTCCTGATCGGGCGGCGGGGCCAGCCCTTCTTCTGGAGTCCGTTCGAGAACACGGCGGGCAACCACAATGTCGCGGTATTCGGCAAGTCCGGCTCGGGCAAGTCGGTGGCGCTGCAGGAGCTGTGTGGTTCGCTCTGCGGCGCGGGCGCGAAGGTCGTGGTGATCGACGATGGTCGTTCCTTCGAGCACTCGGCCAAGCTGCAAGGCGGCGCTTTCGTCGAGTTCACGATGAGCTCGGGCTTCTGTCTCAATCCTTTTTCGATGATCGACCAAGCCCAAGCGACTGAAGACGAGGATTATCTCCTCGACTGCATGGCCATGCTCAAGGCGATCATCAATCAGATGGCGCGGCACATCAACGTGCTCGACGACACCGAGCGAGGGCTGATCGACGGGGCGGTGAACCAGGTATGGGACCAGCATGGCAGCCGCGGCTCAATCGATCTTGTCATTGAGGCGCTCGATGCCACCGGCAATGGGCTCGCCGCTAACCTGGGGATCGCAATGCGACCCTTTTCGTCCGCGGGCACGTACGGGCGCTTTTTCCAGGGCGAGGTGTCGTTCGAGCTGAAGGCTCAGCTCACCGTGTTCGAGCTGTCCGACCTCTCGGCCCGCGAGGAACTGCGCAGCGTCGTCCTGACAGCGATCATGTTCATGTCGCAGCAGATCATGCGCAAGCTCGATCGTTCGATCCCCAAGGCGCTGCTTCTCGACGAGGCGTGGCAGATGCTCCGGGGCGGCGCGATGGCCGACTTCATCGAGACCTATGCGCGCACCTGCCGGAAATACGGTGCGTCCCTGGTCACCGCGACCCAGTCGCTTAACGATTACTACAAGTCGGCCGGCTCGATCGCCGCCCTCGAAAACTCCGACTGGTTCGTCATCCTGCAGCAGAAGCCTGAGACGATCGCGGACTTCAAGAAGCACGACCGCTTCGAAATGGACGACTATACCGACGCCCTCCTGCGCTCGCTCAAACGCAACGGCTTCGAATATTCCGACATCATGATCAAAGGCCCCGACACGCTCGCTGTCGGGCGCCTCGTGCTCGATCCCTATTCGGCGACCTTGTTCTCCTCGAGCCCCAAGACCTTCGCGGCGATCGATGCGCTGATCGCCGAAGGCATGAGCATGGACGAGGCAATCGAGCGGATCGCCTTCCCCGACAATCCGGAAAAATGGGTCAGCAATCTCGCCCCGGGGGATGAGATCGCGATGGCTGCGGAGTAGCAACATGGCGACAAAGATCAGCGAGCCGAGAGGCGCCGGAGCAACCAGCGCGAAGCGATCGTCAGAATTGCGAGCGGCCGCCTACTTCACCCTCCATGGATTCGGCTTCGTCGGCTCGACGCTCCTGATGACGTGGGGGCTGTTCTTCCTCTTCTTCCTCGCCCTCGGCGGCTTTTCGTTCGACGGCTTTATCCACCAGCTCAACAACATGACCAGTCGCTACGTCGTGGCGGACCCGGCGCGCACCGGCGCTTTTTTCAACATGTTCGCGATTGCCCACATGATCCTGTCGGCGGCGGTCATCACGTTCCGCCGCGACAGGATCCTTCCCGAGCGCAAGTCCGAAGGAGAGCGTCACCATGGCTGAACAGCCCGAACTCGATCTTCCGCAGGTACCCGCGTCTGCGCTTCACGCCGCCCCAGCCGTCCGAAAGCCGGGGTTCGGCGGGTTCACCCGGCAGCAGATCCTCGTCGGAGTTCTAGTCCTGACCCTGCTCATCTGGGGCATGTGGGTGACGCGCGCGCTGACGGTTCCCAAACAAGAACACATCGTCTCGGCACGCCTGTCTGCGTTGGTCGGCGACTATGTGGAGGCACAGCGCTTCTCGGGCTCGCCCCCCGAGCGTGTTCAGGCCGAGATGCGAGCGTTCATGACCTCCCTCGACAAGGAACTAGAGCGGCGCAGTGCCTCGGGTCAGGTCGTGCTGGTCGGCGAAGCGGTCCTGACCAAGAACGTTCCGGACATCACCGACAGCTTGAAGACCGCTGTGTTTGCGGCGGGCGTGCCTATCCCCAAGCGCGCGTCCGTTGAGGAACTCCAGCGTCTTCAGGCGTTGTCGAGCGCGCAGGCTGGCATTGCCGTTGGCCAATCGCAGCCTGCATTGCCGCAGGGAGCGATCGACCCGATGGGCGCCGCCTCGGCGCTCCCGCCGCAGCCACAGGTGCAGACTGGTGTGCCATCGCAGCAGTCCATACCGATCGGCCCGAGCGCTTCGGTCGCAACCTTTGGAGGGCCCGATGGCAACGGTCGTCAGTGAGCCCGCGGTTGAGGGCTGGCGGCCGCGCAAGCGGCTGTGGCTCCTACTCGGGCTCACGATTGTCGGATCCGTCGGTTTTGGGGCGATCGCTAGCTGGCGCGACAGCCATGTGCTGCTGATCAACGCCTCGGATTCCCTGCCGAACTGGGCATTCCTGATCCGTCGTCATCAGCTTCCCGCCCGCGGTGACTATGTCTTCTTCGATCCACCGCCCAGCTCCCTGCTGCTTCGCCACTTCGGGGCGAAACCCCAGATGTTCGGCAAGATCGTCTACGGCATGCCCGGCGACGTGGTGGAACATGAAGGCGCGGCCGTTACGATCAATGGTGCGCCCATCGCCCGCATGAAACCACGGACGAGGACTGGCGAACCGCTAACGCCGGGGGCGATCGGAGCGATCCCGGCCGGTTGCTACTATGCCGGGTCGCCGCACCCGGACGGTTTTGATAGCCGCTATGCCGAGATCGGGTTTGTCTGTGGTCGGCAGCTTATCGGTGTCGGGGAGCCGGTGTTGTGAAGCGGATCCTCGCCGGGGCCGCTGGCTGCGCGCTTCTGGGCGTTGCCGTCCTTGTCGCCGGCCCGATGCGGACGGAAGCCCGCGATTATGGCCAGGCTGGTCAGGCGTTCCCAGTCGTCGAGCCTGACCTGCTTTCCACGATCGAGGGGCGGCTCAAGCGCGCCGAAGCGAGTGGCGAACTGGCTCGGACCAACCAGATGTTCGCCAAGCGCGTCGAGGCGAAGGTGCGCCGCCCGGCACCGGTGGCCGGCATCACGCCGGCGATCGCCGCTCGTGAATGGGACTATGATCCTGCTGTCCGACTTGAGCGCGATATTCATGACCAGAAGGGCAATCTGATTGCGTCTGCGGGGCAGACCATCAACCCGCTCGACTTCGTTGCGGTCAAGCAGGCGCTCGTCTTCATTGATGGCGACGATGCCGCTCAGATAGCATGGGCGACCAGTCGTTTCACCGACCTCAACGCCAAGATCATCTTCGTCAGCGGGTCACCGCTCGAGCAGATGACGAACCGGAAACGGCGCTTCTTTTTCGACCAGGCCGGCAAGCTGACCTCCCGGTTCGACATCGAACATACACCGGCGGTGGTGCGCCAGACCGGCCGGGTCATGCGGGTGACCGAGCAGGTGCTGCGTCAGGGAAAGGCAAGCTGATGCCCCTCTGGCTCGACTTGCTGCGCACGCCAATGGCCGCGCCCGAAACTCCGTCCCTTCGCCGGATGCGGCTGACCTGGCAGACCCTGTGCCTCTCATCCGCCTTTGTGGTGGGGTTGTTTCGGCCCTTCCATCGCGCCGCCGGCCAGCTCGCGCCGCTGACGGCAGCGATCCTCTTGATCGTGACGCTTGGCTGGACTGTCTTCTACCTCGTTCGAAAGCACCACGCCGACAGCGTCTTCCTCGACCTCAGCAGTAGCGCGGAGTGATGCGCGCGCTGAGATACTCCTTCGGCGCCATGCTGATCCTGCTGCTGGCATTTGCGTTGTCGCCCAAGGCTGAGGCGGCGCCCACGTGCCATGGCAAGTTCGTCAATCCGATCACGGACGTCTGCTGGTCGTGCCTGTTTCCGCTCTCGGTCGGCGGCTTGAAGATCTGGCCGAGCAACCGGCCGGACCCCAGCAATCCCGCGTCGCCGGTCTGCGCCTGTGCGGATCCGCTGCCGCGCATCGGCATCTCCGTCGGTTTCTGGGAGCCGGCGCGCCTCGCGGACGTGACCATGAAGCCATGGTGCTTCCCGAACCTCGGCGGCATCCGCATCGCGCCCGGCTTCGATATCGGTCAGGGCTACCTGGCTGGCCCATCAATGGTCGGTGGCCGCTCGCAAAGCACCGCCAAGTGGCATGTCCACTGGTACGTCTATCCGCTGCTATACTGGATGGAGATCCTGACCGACTTCGTCTGCTTTGAGCAGGCGTCGTTCGACATCGCCTATATGACGGAGGTCGATCCGCTCTGGCAGGATGACGCGCTCGCCGCGTTGATCAATCCGGAGGCGATCGTCTTTGCAAATCCGATCGCCCAGGCAGCCTGTGCGGGCGACTGTATCGCCGGCACCGTAGGCCTGCCGCTCGATCCGCTCTTTTGGTGCGCGGGCTGCCAGGGCTCGATGTACCCGCTCAACGGCAACATCCCGTCCTCAATCGGACATGTCCAATCCTCGCGGCTCGCGCTGTCGCGCTTCGCTTTCAAGATGCATCGCGAGGCGCTAGCGTGGGGCACGTTGGGGTCTGCGGGGCTCTGCAAGAAGTACCTCATGCCGATCATGCGGAAGCAGCAATATCGCTTTCAGATGGTCAATCCGATCCCGACCGTGAGTGGTCGCTTTGCCTGCTCCGCGATCGGGGCGTCCACCATGCCGCCCGATGCGGGACGTGCCTACCCCGCCGGTGGCGAGGACATGGGCTATCTCGTCTGGCGCAAGCGCAACTGCTGCGTTTTCTAGGGGATTTGCGATGCGCCTTCTCACCATGGGCATCCTCGCCCTTGTCGGAACGGCCACGATCTCGGCGGTCCTCGCGCAGACCGTGGACGGCGTTGACGTCCAGGCCGTGAAGAAACGCGCGGCCGATCTCGCGGCTGACGCGCAGGCGTTTGTCGAGCAGGTGAAGGACCGCGGCGACCAGTTTCGCGAAGAGGCGGTGACCATCCGTGACGCTGGCACCGAAAACATGCGGCGCGTTGCCGCGACCGACCTTCCCAAAGGCACTGCGGGCGCCGTGGATTTCGACGAGATCGTTCAGGGCGCGGCGAAGAACGCCAGCGCCCGAACCGGGGAAGCGCCGCAGTTTATCGCCTTTGCCAGCCTCTCGATGCCGGACGCTGCGCTCAAGCAAATGGTTCGCGACACGGCCAGCGCCGGCGGGGTGGTCGTGTTTCGAGGCTTCCCCAATAATTCAGCAAAAGAGTTTGTCGCCAGGATCAGCAAGGTTGTCGAGCAAGGGCAGTTTGCCGGCATCGGCATCGATCCGCGGCTTTTCCGCGCCTTCGATGTGCAGGCGGTGCCGACCTATGTGACCGTCTCTTCGGATTTCGATCTTTGCGCCGGCTTCTCGTGCACGACGAAACTGCCGCCCTTTGATCGCATGGTTGGCAACGTGACCGTCGACTATGCGCTGTCCACCTTCGCCGGTGGGAATGGTCCAGGCGCGCGGGTGGCAGCCGTTGCGCTTTCGAACATGAAGCGCGGGCGCCCGTGATGGCGCGCCGGATCTTGTCTGGCCTGTGCGCCGTGCTGATAGTCGCCGAGCCAGTGGCTGCGCAGCAGAAGACCGTCGAGCAAGCTCGCGCGGAGGGCGAGGCGATGGCGCAGGAGAAGCGAAACGACAGCTCGTTGGTGCCGTCGAGTGACGCCCAGGCGCAGGCGGTGCCAGGATACACCGGGCCAAGCCAGCCTCAGACCACCTATTTCGACGATCCCGACAAGCTGGTCGCCGATGCACAGGCCATGAAGTCCACCGATCAGAGCTACCGCGTGACGACGGACGCGGACCGGACGCGCCCCACGTTCACCAACGCCGAAATTCTGGCAACGACCAGTCGTGCGACGACAGTCGAGAACGATCCGACCGCCTATCTCGACGGACAGGACATCTCCTCGGGGTCCGGGACCTGCACGCCGCTGCCTCCGGGTAGTGGGACGGACGGCTATTACGAGGCCAGCTGCAACAGCGGGACCAAGGTTGAGGAGAGCAAAGCGGTCTGCCGGACGCCGCTGGTTGTCGATGTTACGCTCGACACGACGAAATATATTTACACCTGCGAGAATTGGTCGAGGTCGGCAGCGCAGGGCGGCGACAACAGGTGGCGGCGCTGCGTGCCCGCTTTCAACGCCCCGGTTGCGAACGGTGTGTGTCGTGAACGATCGCGCGAGACGGTGTTCTACGACGTCTGCCGCCAGGGAAATCCACGCTTCTGCACTGAGCCCGACGTCGAAGAGGGCGAGGTCATCACCTATGAATGCGACAGCGCCGCTGTCGCCAGGCCCTACAGCGAGGAGACGGTCGGCCAGGTCATTAACGAGCGCCGCGACGAAAGCATGTGCAATGCGGCGACCGCCGCGCAAACGTGTGAGCTTGCCTCTGAGACCTGTGTGGACCCGGAGCCCACTACCCGAACGATCAATGGCGTTGCTGTAACCCGTGCCTGCTGGAACTGGGAGCGTAGCTACAGCTGTCACCAGTTCAGTCAGGCCAATGACTGTTCGGATCTCGAGAGCAACCGGCAGTGCACCTATCTGCGCGACGAATGCCTCGATGATCCGCAGAGCGGAGCGTGCAAGGTGTCCGAGAAGATATACAAATGCCCGACCCCGAGCAGCACCGCGCCGGGCGATCAGCAATATATCTGCGGGAACGACGTCTACTGCATCAACGGAGACTGCGAGCCGATCGTCCGTGAAGCCTCGACTGAGTTCAGGGACGCACTGGTTGGACTCCATGCGTTGGATCAGGCGGGCAAGGAGTTCAACGAAGCCGATCTCAGGGTTTTCAGCGGCAAGCGTGAAACCTGCCACAAGCCTGTATTCGGCCTTATAAATTGTTGCGCGGGCAAGGTGTCCGGTGCGGTGCCGGTGGCGGCAGGCGCTGCGGCATTGGCCGGGGGCCCTGCCGCGATCGCTGCCTTCGCAACCCCATTCCTCGTGCTGTTCGCCTGCTCCCAGGACGAAATGAAGCTCGATATCAGAGACCGGATGGGCTTTTGCCACAATGTCGGCACCTACTGCTCATCGAGCTTCCTCGGGATCTGCAAGACCAAGCGCACAGCCTTTTGCTGTTTCGAGAGCAAGCTGTCGCGCGTCCTTCAGGAGCAGGGCCGTGTGCAGCTCAACAAGCCTTGGGCCAGTGCCAAGAAGGAGCAGTGCCAGGGCTTCACGATTGATGAGTTCGCGTCGCTCGACCTGTCCGTGATGGATTTCATCGAGGTTTATGCGGACTTCATGGACGCAGCGAAGCTGCCCGAGGAGGTCCAGACGATGTCCGACATTCAGGACAAGGTTCGCAGCTTTTATGATCTCCACGGCAAGTAATCTTCTCGCTTCCGGCGATGGCCCCCCGTGCGATTGGGCGATGACGGTCTTCGAGCTAGCGATCTTCCTCGCCACCTATCGCGCGATAAAGCCGATCGGTGCCGATGCCTTGTCCGAGCGGCTGGGCGGCTGGTTCGAATGCTGTGTAGCGCCCGATGAAGTGGAGGCCGTCACGGCCAACATGGTCGGCCGAGGCTGGTTGAACGCGGTCGGCGGCGGCTTGGCGGCGGCTGAGGAGGGCCGCCGTGTCGCCGGTGCCTTGATGAACGGCGTCATCCGGATGCTCGACCAGGGCACGCGCCTGATCGACGTCGCGCTGATGATGTCAGTGCTTAGGCTTACCAAAGGGGAGTTGGACAATGGTCCTCTTTGAAGCGCCGACCCTCCTAGCGCTTCTGTTACTCCAGACGGTCGCGGCGCCACCTGCCACCCCCGCAAGCGCCGGCTGCGGCCGGTCGCGCGCCCCAAATGGGTTTGACTGCTGTCTCCACCTAACGCTCAGATTGAGCGCCAAACCCTTCCTCCTCACTCAACCTCCCTCCGCGCAACCTCAGGCCGATGATGAAAGGACGATAGAAGATGCCCCGAAACGCTAGGCTTTCGACACTTCTGCTGGCGCTGTCATCGCTCGGAGCAGCCACGCCGACCAGCGCTCAGGAAACGGGGGCCGCTCGCGACGCGATTGAGCAGGACCTGCCGGATGACTTCTATTGCGGCGAGCGCAAGCTCGGCCAGTGGTTCTACTGCACCCGTCCGAAGCCCCCCGAAAGCACTGCGAACGCGGCACCTGTGCCGGAGATGAGCGCTGCTCAGCGGGTGGCCGCGATCACCAGGCAGCTGGACGAGCTGAAAGCGCGTGCGATCCTTGAACCAACCGAATCCAACGTCATCGCCTATGTGCGTTTCCAGCGCGAACAGCTCGACCGCGCGTCGACCTTTTCCGACACCTGGCAACGCGCCCTCTGGCAAAACCCGGACCTCGATTACACTCTACAGCGGCCGGTCTCGACGGTCGGCAAGCGCCTGTGGCTCGACAACCGCCAGGCGGATCGCGACGCGGTGCTCACGAGCCTCGGGCAGCGCTACGGGCTGTTCTACTTCTACGCGCAAAGCTGTGGCGCCTGCGAGGTGTTCGCCCCGATCCTGCGGTCGGTCACCGACAGTCACCGCATGTCGGTGATGGCGGTGTCTATGGATGGTGGTCCCAGCCGCGATTTCCCCAACTATGTCGTCGATTCCGGCCAGCGCTCCCGGATGGGCGTGCCTGGCAATGAGACGCCGGCACTTGTCCTCTTCGACACGCAGACCAAGCGGACGATCCCCGTTGGATACGGCGTGCTCAGTGCCGACGAGATCATGGATCGGATCTTCATGCTGACCAACACCAAGGTGGGGAGCGACTACTGATGGAACCGCAAACAGGGAAGGGGAGGGTTCGCACTTTCCGCCGCAAAGCCGCAGGTTGGCTCGGACTGGTCGCTGCCTCGCATTTTGCGCTGGTCGGGGTCGCCCGCGCTGACGTCGCGGGCCAAATGAACAGCTTCTTCAACGATGCAGGGGGCGCTGCGAATGTCACGGGGCCCACTGCGTTCCAGGGCCAGTCGGCCGGCTATTACTCGCTCGGCAATGTCTGGACCCGCTTCCCGCAGAAAAGCGTCTCGCCGTTCAATCTCCAGCTCCCGAGCGCCCGCGCCGGTTGCGGCGGCATCGACCTGTTCAGCGGCAGCTTCTCCTTCATAAATGCGTCCGAGATCGTCGCGATGCTGAAGGCCACAGCGAACAACGCCCTCGGTTTCGCTTTCAAGCTGGCGATCGATTCCGTGTCGCCCGAGATCGGGAAGGTGATGGATGAGTTCAGCCAGAAGGCACAGCTCCTCAACCAGATGAACATCTCGAGCTGCGAAACAGCGCAGGCCTTGGTCGGAGGCATTTGGCCGCAGATGGACTCCACACGCTCGACGATCTGCGAAGCCGTCGGCAACAGCCAGGGCGTCTTCTCGGACTGGGCGGCATCGCGGCAGGGCTGCAACAATGGCAACAAGCGTGACGCCACGATCGCTGGCAACACCGACGGCAACATGAAGGACCAGCTCGTCGGCGAGCCCCATAATTATACCTGGGAAGCGCTCAAGAAATCCGCGAAGTTTGGCGCCTTCGATCAGTCCTTCTCCGAATATGTCATGACCCTGGTGGGGACGGTGGTGACGACGCCGTCGACCGACCCGACCGTAGGCGGGAAAGTCGTCATGTTCGGACCCGCCGAGGAAGCGGTCGTGACCGCATTGCTGGACGGAACGGCGGATGCCCCGGCGGTGAAGATGCTCAAATGCAATGACACGGACTGCTACGATGTCGGAGAGCAGACTCTAACGGTGCCGGCGTCAGCTGCGCTGCGGCCGCGGATTGCTGGCATGATCAAGTCGATGAGCGGCAAGATCCGGACGGACACGGCGCTAGATGCAGCCGAGAAGCAGCTGCTCAACATAGCCACGGTGCCGATCTACAAGATCCTCGCCGTCCAAGCCTATGCGCATTACGCCCTAACCGACGGCGAGATTGAGACCCTGTCCGAGATCGTGGCGGTCGACCTGCTGGCGGCGATGTTGGACAATATGCTCGATCGCGTCGAGCAGGCCCAGACGCACTACCAGACGTTCGATCAGGCGACGGCGACCCAGTGGAAGCAGCAGATCGCTGCAACCCGGCAGAAATTCTCGCAACGCGACGTCAAGCTCAACAACAAGCTGCAGGTGACCATGCAGATCATCAACCGCAGCATCATGCTCGAGTCCACGCTGCAGAATTCGATGACACCCGGCATGTCGTCGGCGCTCAACTTTTCGCGCGGGTTAAACGCGCAGGGGCTCATGTAAGGCGGGGTAGGGGGCTTAGCGATGCTGGAGGTCTTCACGGTCGGCGGCGGCGAGTACCTCGTCAATACCTTCAACGCCGTCGCGGCCTGGTCTGGAGGAGGGGGCTACCGCTCGCTTCTCCGCGTCGTGATGGTGATGGGCCTGATCTATTCGCTTCTGGTGGTCGCGTTCACGCTCAATTTCCGCGTTTGGTTCAACTGGTTCCTGCAATCGACGCTTATCTACCTGTGCCTCATGGTCCCGACGATCGACGTAAAGGTGACTGATCGGATCAACCCGTCGCTGGCGCCGGCGACGGTAGCGAACGTGCCGCTCGGGCTCGGTGTTCTCGCCAGCTTCACTACCCAGATCGGCGACTGGCTGACGCGCACCGCTGAAACCGTCTTCGTCATGCCGGCCGAGCTCAACTATACGACGAACGGCATGGTCTATGGTGCGCGCTTGTTCGACGCGACACGCAATTTCGTTATTCGCGATGCCGAGTTTTCAACCAATTTGGAGGAGCACTTCAAGAAGTGCCTCTTCGGCGATGTGATGCTCTACCAGAAATCGCTCACGACGCTGGCGCAGTCGAAGGATCTGTGGACCGACATTGGGCCCGGATCGGAAGCGCGCTCGCAGGAGTGGCTTGAGCGCCAGGGTGACGGGACGGTCAGCAGCGCGATTGTCACCTGCAGACAAGCCTATCAGATGCTTGATGCCCAATGGGCGCCGATGATCGAGGCCAACACGCCGCTTTGGGGGAAGGAACTGTACCCCAAGCTCAGCAACACGCTGGCGGCCGACAAGCTCAAGCACGATCTGCCGATAGCCAATCAAGCCTTCACTGGATCGGCGAGCGGCTACGCGGACTCAATGCGCCAGAACACGGCGATCAACGCCTTCATGCAAGCGCGCAACAGCATGGCGGGCGGCTCGGGCGCGGCGACGATCGACACCTTCGCGCAGACGCGCGCCGATATTCAGGCTCGCAACACGTACAATTCGATCGCGCAGCAGGCGATGGCTTGGGTCCCGATCCTCAACATCGTGCTGACCGTCGTCTTCTTCGCGATGTTCCCGGTGATCTTCCCCTTGTTCCTGATGCCTCAAACGGGGCTCGGGTCCCTCAAGGGCTACGCGATGGGGTTCTTCTATCTCGCCGCGTGGGGACCGCTTTACGTGATCCTCCATATGATCTGCATGACGCGTGCGGAGGCCGCGGCGGCCGGCATGGCCAGTGGCGGCGTGACGCTCGGGACCTATGCCGGGATCGCAGCAGTCAATGGCGAGACGGCGACGATCGCCGGCTTCATGTTGATGAGCATTCCTTTCCTCGCAGCTGGACTAGCCCGCGGCGCTATGTCGATCGCAGGGCAGGCGACGTCGATGCTGGCACCGGCTCAGAATGCAGCCGAGGCCGCTGCGCTGGAGCAAACCACTGGGAATTATTCCTATGGGAACGTCAGCTGGGCGAACGCGACGTCCAACATGCGGCAGAGCAACCAGTGGACCACCGCCGCGAGCTATATGGATGGCGCTCCGAGCATCGGCTGGCGACAGGATAATGGTGCGGTCGTGTCCGGGTACGGCAACGGTCAGGAGGTCTTCGACACGAGCGGCGCGATTTCTCGACTCGGCTTCACGCCGACAATGAATACGGGGACGGTTTCGGAGTGGCGCGAGATGGCGAGCCAGGCCCATCGTCAAGCACAGTCGTTTGAAAATACAGCGCAGGAGATTCTCACCAGCACCCACACGAACCGTAGCGCCTTTGGGACATCGAGCGAGCGCACGTCCGGTTTTGATTCTAGCAGCGGTACGGCCGCCAACACATCGATTGAACAGAGCGATCGGCGGTCATCATCGAGCAGCCAAGGCATTGATGATCGGTCGTCGACCGGCCAGAGCTTGAGCGTTACAAACCGGCACGATCGGTCGGCGCAGACCCTCGACACCGTAACCGGTGGAATTTCATCCGGTCTCGGCGGAGGTGGATCCGGGGGTGGCGGTCGTGCCGGAGCTCCCGGTACCGTCGCAAGGCTACTCGGCCGGCTCCCAGGAGTCAGTGGGAGCGTGCAGAAAAGTGGGCAGCAGGAGGACTCGCTCCGGCACGGAACCTCGGACAGTCGTTCGAGCGAAAGCTCCAACACGCAGTCGAGCAGCATCCGTGATGAGCACGGCGTTTCCTCGTCCGCTTCCACTTCCGATGGCACATACGCCCGCTCTGGCGAGTTCAGCCGTTCTTCAACGTCCTCGTCGTCCTCCCAGGGCATCGAGGACTCTCTGGCCCGCGCGAAGTCCTACTCTGAGGCGGCACGGAAGATGGAAGAGCTGTCGCAATCGCTCTCCAGGGATGCAAGCTATGCGGAGACGCACGGCATGCAGCTCAGCGAAAACATGAGCCAGGATCTCTCGCAATGGTATCGCGCGCAGCAAGCCCTGCATCCGAACATGGATGTGCCAGAGCTCTGGTCGACTGTTCTGTCAGATCATCAGCGGGAGGTGCGCGCAGCTATGATCTCGCAATGGGCGCAGGCAAAGCGCGACGACATCCGCCAGGAGATCAGCGCGAACCTCCGGGAACCTGACCTGGTCGATGTCAGTCGCACCAGCGTTGGCGGCGAAGGTGATGTACGAGCGGCATATCGGCCTCACGGGGTCGACGCCATTCATGGTGACCGAGGAAAGAGCGACCCAGAGGCGGCTGCAGCAACCATTGCCGGCGGACGAGTGGCGATCAGCGAGGATAAGGCGGTTGCCGAAGCCGGACGAGCAATCCGCATTCAAGGCTCGGTCGACGTCCAGCAAGAGGTCAGCGAGTCGCATAACAAGGGCTTTTTCCTGGATCCGAAGTTGCGGGAATGAGCCGTATCAGATCAGCAGGAAGTAGGCGGCCGCCCCGAACGCTATAGCATAGGCAATCGCGTAACCGATCAAGCCCGCGCGCGTCGGATTTCCAGCGGCGTCAACCGAAGGCTCGATTGGAGCCGGTTCGTCATAGACATACTGGACGACCGGACCGTCAGGGTTTGTATGCGTGGACGCGAACAGAGTATAATCTAGCCTGCTCATGTCGATCTCCGAACTTCTCTTAAGTGCCAGATTTTCCCGCTAGGCTCAAGTGGGCTGCGCCTGCTGAAGGCGTCTTGGCAGCGATGCTACTCACGTAGCGTGTCCGAAAAATGTAGACGCGCTTCGGACACTGAGGCTTGCTATTGTCCGATGTTTGTGTACACGCTTCGGACATGACTCCTGCTTCCGATCTAAAGTCAGCGATTCTGACCCGCATCAAGCAAGGGGGCTCAAGATCGGTCTGGACCCCTAGCGACTTCCTCGACCTTGCCAATCGCGACGCCGTGGACAAGACGCTCCAGCGCCTCGTCGGGTCCGACGAACTGCGACGCATCGATCGCGGCCTGTACGATCAGCCGACCGCCAATCGACTGACTGGACAGCTCAACGCGCCCGATCCGCGAAGCGTTATCGACGCGATCGCACGCCGTGACCAGATCAGGGTGCTGGTTGACGGACTGACTGCCGCCAACGATCTCGGTCTGACGAATGCCGTGCCCGCCAAGATCGTCGTGCATGCCGACGCGCGTCTGAAACCGATCCGGCTGGGAAAGCTCGAGATCACGTTTAAGCCGACGGCGGCGAGCAAATTATATTGGGCGGGGCGCCCGGCGATGCGGTTGATCCAGGCATTGCACTGGCTGCGGGATACCGACACCGCCGATACGCGTGGCGATCTCGTTGGCAAGCTTGACGATCTGGTCAACCATGGGCCTCACGCCCAAGCGATCCGGCGCGACCTGATCGAGGGCCTGTCGACGCTGCCCTCCTGGATGCAGGACCTGCTCCGGCCCCTGTTGATGCCCGAGGCTAGCACCGCATGAACCCGGCTTATGACGAGATCCTAAGAGCTGACGACGAGACCCGCGCAGGTTTGTTCAACACCACCGCCCAGCGGATCGGCACAACGGCATAGAACGTCGAGAAGGACTTCTGGGTCTGCTGGACGCTCGACGCCCTATTCAACGGCCTCCCGGACGGGCCGCGCCTGCTCTTCAAGGGCGGCACGTCGCTTTCCAAGGGCTTCGGGCTGATCCAGCGCTTTTCCGAAGACATCGACGTCACCGTCTTCCGCGATGATCTCGGGGAGGCGCACGACGTTGAAGAACTCAGAAGCTGAGCGGGAAGAAGCGGGAAAAGGCACTTGATGCAATCCGCCTAGCCTGCGAAGCCTATATCGGCGGGCCGCTGTTCGACAATCTGACCGGCTTGGCAGCGGCGACGGCGGGGCGGACCGGGATCGCCGCAGCGCACCTCGTGATCAGACGCGACAAGGATTTGCAGACCTTGCTCGTCCAATATCCGTCGGCGACGCCGGCGGCCGGATATGTCGAGAAGCCGGTGCGGATCGAGTCGGGCGCCAAGTCGGCGCTCGACCCCAACTCCCAGCGTACCGTGCAGCCTTATCTCAGCACGGATGTGCCTCAGTTCGATCTGACCGTACCGAATGTCATCATCGTCGACGCTGAACGAACGTTCTGGGACAAGGTCGTCATTCTGCATGGCCTCCGCCGCTGGTTCGACAGCAAAGGCTCGCTCCGTCAAGACGGTCACCGCGTCTCGCGCCATTACTACGATATGGATCAGTTGCTTGGATCCGACGTCGGCTCACGTGCCACTAGAGGATATGGCGCTAGGCGCCCACTGCGTCGCGCATGCTCGTGTCTTTTTCAATCGGCCAGCGTTCGACTTGGCGAGCGCGCATCCGCCGACCTTCGCACTTACGCCCGAAGGCGACATGTATGATGCACTCGCTCGCGATTACAGTGCCATGCAGGGCATGATCTTCGGCTCAGCCCCGTCCTTTGCGGCGGTGATCGAAAACGTCGCCAGTTTGGAAGCAAGGCTCAACGCGATGAGCGAGAAAGCCTAGAGGAACTGCTCGCCGGCATGATCATCGAAAATCGAGGCGTCGCGCACATAGTCCGCGACGGTGTCGAGCGACTTGTGCCGTGAATGGTCCTTCATCTTGAACAGGTTTGCTCGCTTGGCTGCCGCCTCGGTCAGAAAGCCAGCGCGAAGCGAGTGGCCGGAATAGGTTGAGGAATCCAGCCCCGCCGCAGCCGCTGTCGCCTTGACGAGCCGCTGGCGGCTCGGTCTGGGATCAGGCAGCGATTTAGCCAAGGCAAATCCTTCCCTCAAGGCCGGGTTTATCGTCGCGCTATCTATCCATTTGCAGTGGCGAAGACGTGCGGACAGGACGGTCTATGGCTTTGCCGACAAGCTGTTGCGGCCGCCGGTCCAGGTATCTCGACCTTGGCATCAAATATCGTCATGCTGAGCGTGAAATCGTCCGCTGCGGCGGCGGCCAGATGGCGCAGCTACCGGTGGCTGGTGAATATATGTTTTAGAAGGAGGGGCTTATGGCGATGACCTATGACGAGGGCCAGCCGGAACGGCATGGGACGGGCCAGACCGAGAAGCTCGTCATCGCCGCGTCCTCATTGGGGACTGTGTTCGAGTGGTATGATTTCTATCTCTACGGGCTGCTAGCGACCTATATTTCGGCGCAGTTTTTTTCGGGCGTGAACGAGACGACGGGTTTCATCTTTGCGCTGGCGGCGTTCGCCGCGGGTTTTGCAGTGCGGCCGTTTGGCGCGCTGGTGTTCGGGCGGGTGGGCGATATGGTCGGGCGGAAGAACACGTTTCTGGTCACGATGGGGATTATGGGGCTTTCGACCTTCGCGGTCGGACTGTTGCCCAGCTATGCCAGCATCGGGGTCGCGGCGCCGATCATACTGCTGATCATGCGGCTAGCGCAGGGGCTGGCGCTGGGCGGCGAATATGGCGGGGCGGCGACCTATGTCGCGGAACATGCTCCGGAAGGGAAGCGGGGGCTTTACACTAGCTGGATCCAGACGACGGCGACCTTCGGCCTGTTCGCGGCGCTGCTGGTGGTGATCGGTTTCCGCTTTACACTGGGCGAGGCGGCGTTCGCGGACTGGGGATGGCGGATGCCGTTCCTGATTTCGATCCTGCTGCTGGGCGTGTCAATGTGGATCCGGTTGCAGCTGAACGAAAGCCCGGTCTTCCAGAAGATGAAGGATGAGGGCAGGACGTCCAAGGCGCCGCTGACCGAGGCGTTCGGGCAATGGGGCAATCTGCGCTGGGTGATCATCGCGCTGCTCGGTGCGGTGATGGGGCAGGCCGTGGTCTGGTATGCCGGGCAATTTTATGCGCTGTTCTTCCTGGAAAAGACGCTGCGGGTGGATGGCGCGACGGCCAATATCCTGATCGCCATCGCGC
>Ga0163161_10000995_pt1 | contig 21652 bp, 16 predicted proteins | sample S45metaG_FD_129847 | JGI IMG/M metagenome (GOLD analysis project Ga0163161, IMG submission 129847) | Switchgrass rhizosphere microbial communities from Kellogg Biological Station, Michigan, USA - S4-5 metaG | ecosystem: Host-associated > Plants > Roots > Rhizosphere > Soil | place: USA... | reverse complement strand
ATTTGTCCGATTGTGGCGATTAAACAAAGCCAGCATGACCAAAGCTTGGTTTATTTTAATCGTGCTTATCACCAAGTGGGGCAGACCGAGATTGTCTAATCCGACTTTTCGCTGTGTACTCTCACATTAAAAGTTAAAAGATAGAAATGAATAAGCATGGATCGCTTTGTTTAAATTAAAAATATAATTAAATATAATATCTAAAGTAATAATTAAGTTAATCTAATGAAAAATAATAATAAATTTAAATACTTGTCATAAAAGCTACATTGACACCTACCAACACTCAGATTATGCTTTGCGTGCTGGCCACATTGCCAGCCGGCTTTGACAGGCTGATCTTCAAGTACATTGAAAAACTTGTTTTTTTGATGTAGACCCACTCGTCCCTCTTTTGTAGCGGTAGGACGGAAGGGGGACGCCTTCGTGCGTGCTGGGTTCTTGAAGCCAGTCTGTCAACCCTCTTTCGTTCTGCCACCATAATTCCAAATGAATGCTTTGGCAGAACTCCCAAAATCAGGAGTTGGCTATGCACATCCATCATTTCTTGGCAGCCGTTGCCAAAAGCTATAACGACACCACTTAATTCATCTTTAAACAGTTTGAAGGCTTAACCGCTTCTCAGGCTTTAAGTCATTTTTACTTAAAACTTAGCAATAACAAAACTTGAGATGTGCCAAGCACCGTGTTACGGCTTTGCTGTGCCTTTTTTTCTCCCAGAAAGGGCACAGGCTTTTTATCTCATTTAGAAACAACAAGAATTTAAAACGGTAAAACTATGCCAACTTTAGAAACGGCTTCAAAAAAATTAAAAGTTATTCATAGCGCAGTAGACCTATTTAATCTCTATGGATTTCACAACACGGGCGTAGACCTAATTGCCAAAGAAACTAAAATTCCGAAAGCCACGCTTTATAACTACTTTCACTCCAAAGAAAAGCTGGTTGAAACATGTATAAACTTTCAAAAAAACCGCCTGAAAGAAGAAGTACTGGCAATTGTCTACTCACACCGCTACTCAAAACCAAGCGATAAACTCAAAGAAATTGTTCGTTTACATGTCGATGTAAATAGCCTTTACCACCTTTTGTTTAAAGCCATTTTTGAAATAAAACAGCTTTATCCAACAGCTTACCGCATGGCAGTTGAATATCGAAAATGGCTACTTCGAGAGCTTTTTGATCTAGTTTTTAGTCTGGAAACCAATGGATTTAATCCCGATGCTAATATGGTTTTAAACCTAATTGATGGTTTGATGCTACAGGTTTTAAGCTTTAACAGTTTGGTTGAACGGGATGTGGTGTTGGAGAGGTTTTGGGGGAGGGAATGAAAGTAAATTAAATTTGATAATTAGATATTAAGTTCTGAATGAAGCAATAAATATTAGAACGACATATCATGTCGCTCTGTGATTGTGTAATATGATACTTATATACATATAATGTTATTTTTAATTTATATTATAAATTAGCTTTTATTTATGCCATCTAATACCCTATTTTGAATAAATGAAGGTTCAAAAAATTCATTCTTATAAGTTAACTTATAAAAGCTTAAGTCTACTTTAATTTTTTAGAATATGAGTGTTTAAACATCTAATGGATAATTTGTCAGCTAAAGATTTTCTTAAAAATAGAAGACCAGAGGAGTTTTCTAGTTCTACTATCGTTGAAGTAGGCACTCTAGATAGAGTGCAATTAGAATACTATTTATCTACGCTTAATATACGTAGCCAAGAATTAGAATTTGAGACATTCGCTAAAAAATTATGTGAGAAAGTTGTTTGTCCTAATCTCTTAGAGCAAACAGGACCTGTGGCTGGAGGTGATGGTAAAACTGATACTCAGACTTTTCCTGTTTCAACACAAAATCAATTATTATGGTATGAAGGAATTAACGACCAATCTCATAATGAAAGATGGGCTTTTGCTGTAAGTACACAAAAAGATTGGAAAAGTAAGTGTAAAAAAGATGTAAAAAAAATTTTTGAAACAGAGAGGGGATATGTAAAAGTTTTTTGTATTTCAAATCAGTCGATTAAAGCAGACCAAAGAAGTAAATTAGAGGATGTCTTAACGAAAGAGTATTCTATTGATGTACGTATTTTAGACTTAAGTTGGATTTTAGACCAAATATATAAAAATAACTTAGAATTTATTGCAATTGATAATTTAAATATACCTACTTTCTATAAAAAAGAAATTGAGCTAAGTACTGATGACTATCAAAAACAGAAAGAATTAGATCATTTAAATAAAATTATCTTAGAAGAGATTAATCCAGCTGAAATAACTCAGAAGCAAGTTGATTATTTTCTTGAAGTAGCTATTTTATATAAAGAGCTAGAGAAACCAATAATTGATACACAAGGTTTATTTGATAGAGCTATTAGAATTGCGAATAAATTTGGTACTAATCACCAAGTATTAGAAGCTATTTATCAATATGCTTGGGCTGCATACTGGTGGTTTGAGGACTATACATTATTTTTAGAGAATTTGAATCGTACTTTTCAAATACTGGGAGATGATACAAACTCGGAAAATTGGGAAAAGTTAGTTAATCTACTGACTATCTATCATGGAAGATCTCCATATTCTGATATTAATGAAACTATAGATATAGAGGCTATTTATCAAAATACGATAATTAAATTAGATGAAATATCAAAGGACATAAGTAGACCAAGTAATTCGCTAATGGCTCATCTTCATCTTTATATGCTACAGTTACTTCGAAAATTTAAAGATGAAAATTTTTGTAAAGATACTTTAAAGAATGTTTTAAAAATTAGTCAATCTGGAAATAACTTAATAGGTTTCCCATTTGAAAAAATTTATAATTTATTCTCTAACTTAGATATAATTTTTGAAAATTATGAAGAGTATGACGAGCTTTTAGATTATTTTACAGAGCAATCTGGTTTACGTAATAGTGAAGTAAAAATAGCAAAACTCCAACTTGAGCGGGGTGCAAAGCGATTAGAAAATAATAAGCCTTATCAAGCAATTAAATTATTAGGCAAGGCATTTGTAGGGCTTAATAAAAAAGAAACCTATGAGGAAATGACCTATACAAATTTACTTTTATCAGAGGCATATGCACAAATTGGGCTTAGATGGGCAAGTAGAGGTAGTTTATTATTTTCAGCATCGCTTTTAACAAATTATTTTCATAAAGAACAAATCATTTTACCAGCCACTATAAAGGTTTATTGGCAACTTGCATGGAATGAATTAGAGTTAGGTAGGATACCACAGTCATTATTATGGGTAGAAATAGCTTTAATTAGTTCGAGTGCTATAGGCGATAATTATATCGATTCTGAGAAAATAACTATATTTGATGGTTGTATCGCTCACTTATTATTAAATTGCTCTTTTGATCAATTACAGGAATTTATATATCTTCCAGATACTTTGGATAAATTACAACTGTATTCAGCTTATGGTATTTTATTATATATTTTAGGATATGAAGATAAGGTTAGAAAGGAATTAGAATTACAGAATATGGATGATTTCTTGGAAACTTTATTTTTGATTAGGGATGCTGATATTGATCATCCTACATCAAAAGTGGTATCTACTTTAGGAGAATACAATAAGTATGTAACAAAAGTTTCTGGATGTACATTTGAAATTAAATTTTTAAATAAATCTCCATTTGTGGAATTAGCAGAATCTATTTTAACTACAATTGAAAACTTCTTTTCGACAAGTGTTGTTGATAATGTTTTTACGAAAATAGTATTATTGAAGATTAATCTGATTGTAAAAAATGATCATAATAATATAATTTCTCATGAATTTAAAAACTCTAAAAAAGGACTAGAAGTTGATATTTATTGTTCTAATTTTATATGGAATAATTTAGATCAAGAAAAGCAGAAAATAATATTTAATTGGTTTTATGAGTTTATTGTTGAATCTTTGCTCACGGTTTATCATATAGTTAATGAAAAAGATTTTTTTGAGAAGTCATTAGGTAATGATTTTTCAGCTTCACGTTCTATTGCCTTCAGTACTTGTTTTGGAGGTACATATAACGTCTTGGGGAAAAATGCATTCAAAGATGTATTAGATATTTTAAACGGTAATTTTGGATCAAAATATAAGATGATAAGAAATAATTCATGGGATTTTAATAATTCTAAAACTACAAAGAAAACAATAAAAAAAGCTCAATTAGGAGAAAATAAAAAGACTCCAGATTTTGAAGATATAGAGTCTATTAGTCATGACCAAATAGGTATGACGACATTAATTAAACCTGAGTTATGGGATGAAGCATCTTGGTATGGTTTAGCTTTTATGCATTTTAAGGATAAGGCACCTGTATTATTTTTAATGTTTAAAAAGAAGGAGGGTATAAATGTTTTTATGGATTTATATCAGCAATTAGGTCAAATAGATGAACTAGAAAAGTTGAGATTCTCAATTATAAAAGGTGTGTCGAAGGCTAACCCTAGTTATTACAAAGTATTATTGACTGAAAATGTAGCAGTAGACGAGAAGCATAAAGTTATGACAATACTTAGTCGTATTCACAAAATGACTCCATCTACAACGCATAATTGGGATAATTTTGAAAAAGAATATAAAAAATATGGTTCCTATAGCATAAGTTTTGGAGCATTTTTTAATGGTGAATTTTATCCATATCCAGAATTTGAAAAATTTTCCATTAAGAAGAAAGAATTGGTAATTAAGAATGCTTGGGAGGTTGGTCTTAATGACTTTGAAAGGATGGCATTAAGAGAAGATGATGAACCAATCATACCAGATGATATTATGGATATTCCTTTTCTAGATATATTTAAGTGAAAATATATCAGATAGATTATAGTGGCTATTATAATGAGGAGGGTAATTTTACCCTCCTAAATATCCTTTATGATAAAATTCTATATTGTCCTTTGTCTCTATATGTTTTTGAAAAATAGTGTGGTTTTCTAGGTGAAAAGTTTTAGTTATTTTTTCAGGTTTTGATATTTCTATTACCTCTTCTATAAAAGAATATACTGTATCTTTAAAATATTTTAGAGAATCAATCCTACTAAGAGTATTTCTAAGGATATTACAGTTTAATGGAATAATTTTTTCTTTATCCATTGATTGCCAGCTTTTAAATGAGCCAAAACTAGAATTTGTTAAGATAGCCCTAATCTCTTTCACATTCATGTAATCTATACTATTATCGAAACAAGATTTATAAAAAGCGTCTTTTTGTACTTTTTTTAATTTATCAAACCTTTTGATTTGAGAAATTCCTTCATTTATCCTTGAATCTAATCTTCTTACTGTTCTAGCATTTTCGGGGAAAAGAGTAGCTTTGGCTTGTATAATTAATACACTATGAGATTCCCTGCAATAAATAAGTAAATCAATTTCGCCTTGTTGATGATTATAAGATTTATTTTTTATTACAATATAATTTTTATTATTGAAATATTCTTCCGTACGAATTAAAAGAGTAGGTTCAAAATGAACTGATATTCTTGAATCAAATTGATATTTTTCTTTTTTCTCATTATTATTTTGAATACTAATTAATAAATTTCTTGTAGATAATAGAATAGGGACAGCAGCTGGCATAAAGTAAATTTTATCATTAATATGCCAGAATGGAGGCATGAATTTATTATCGAGGTTGTTATTCTGTCCAGGACTTATAAAGAAAAACTCTTTAAATTTTTCATAGTCCTCATAACTGCATCTACAAATACTTATTATAGTATTTCTAAGTTTAATATCTTCTACACATGCCATAGCAAGCCCATCCCAAAGTTCCTCTCCTATGTCTGTACGGTGCAGTCTTTCCTTTGATAAATAATTGTCTACAAACCATGAGGCATCTGTGTATGTTTTACTAAGTGCACATAATGCGTTTCTTATTTTGATAAATTCACAAGAATTAGAAAAACCTATTTCTTTATAAACTATATTAGGTATAAGTGGCTCCTCAATAAAAGAAATCATTAGTGAATTATATTGAAAAGTCATGTAATTTTTATTTTCGATGATTTTTAGTTTTTCATTTCTTTTAATTCTTCTAAATAATGACTTGTAAAATTCAGGATCACTAGATTTATTTGAAACTCTAGGAAGACTAAGCTGAGTTAGTACTATATCCTTAGTTTCAATATGTTCAATATCACTATTGGTATAATCAATTTTAGATTCATTCTCATTAATAATTTCTAAATTATAAACTTTACTATGTATGAAAGGGAAAATATTATTTAAAGTTGCACAAGTTATTAAACTTTCAAAATCTTTATTATTAATTTCATGATAACTTTCTAAAGATTTTTTAGTGGAAATTTCACTAAAATTTAAATTTCTGCTAAATATAAAATTAAAAGGAGTAAAAATGCCATAGGGGAAAATTCTGTTATCTAAAAAACTCCTTGTACATATTTGACAAAAAAGATTGTATAAATGACAAAAGGGTAATTTTAATAAAGGGTTTTTTTCAAATTCGTCATCAATTTTTTTTTCTAGATCACTAATTATTTTCATAAAAATATCAATATCCTACTATATTATTTTTTATTGTATAAAATTTTTTATTAATTTTATACTATTTTCTAAATTTTTATAAAAGTCTAATTTGATTATTAATTGATATTTATAAATCAATCTAAATAAAATTTAATCTAACTCCAGATCACTTATCGATCGTATAATGTATAGGGTTATTTATAAGCTCTATAAAGAACCTTCATACTCCACATACCCATCTTCAATTGCAGGAATAATCTCTACAAACTCAAAGTAGGGCACTGTACAAAATTCAGAGTCTCGAATCGCATCAATCACAAAATAATAATCTTGAATAGATGTCGTCTCAAACACAGCAATATCACTGGCTTTAGTGCTAAACGCTTCAACGTCATACCAGCGAACTTTTACAGTCGGGTACTTCTCAAAAATAGGCTCAAGCTTCTTTGCACTAAACTCAGCCCGCTTTTCACGTGGTAAAGCCAACCAAGCAGGCAAGGCTCTTAAATGAATAAAAAAAGTATAGGTTCTAGACATAACCACTCCATGACTGGCCGAGTTGTAGCTCAACTGAAAAGACAGCATTTACTTGTCATATCAATATGACTCAGTCAGTATATGAGTGATTACTCACATTAAATACTCGCATTTCGGCTCATGTCAGAAACACATCCAGACCCACGCAAACGCCCGCGTCAAGCACGCTCAGTTGCTACATTTGAAGCTATTTTAGAGGCGGCTGCTCGCATTTTAGAATCTTTAGGCTTTGCTGGATTCAACACAAATGCTGTGGCTGAGCTTGCTGGCGTAAGCATTGGTAGCCTCTATCAATACTTTCCATCTAAAGATGCTTTAATTGTTGAGTTAATTCGACGTGAACGAGTTGAACTTTCAAATCGTATTGTTGAAGCCATACAGCAACACGATGCTCCAGACTTAAAAGAAAAATTAAAACTCATCATACATGCTGCTGTGCAACATCAATTGAGCCGTCCGCAGTTGGCACGAATTCTTGAATTTGCTTCTGAACTCATCGGAAAAGACATTGAAGAAAGTGAGCATCAGTATGAGCTTGAAACCATAATTTCTGATTTGTTTATACGTTCTGACATCTCACATGCGCAAACAGCAGCACAAGATGTGATTGCTTTAAGCAAAGGAATGATTAACGCGGCAGGTGTAGCAGGGGAAAGTGATTTAAATCATTTACAACAGCGAGTTGAAAAAGCTGTATTTGGTTATTTAGATTTGGCTTAAATATCAGAATAAAAGCTAATTTTTATCACAACAGATATTCTTGTAGCTCTTTTTCAATTGTTTCGCTAATTAACGTTGAATAGTCACTATCCTTAGTATCTAAATGACGCATTAACCACACATCTTGTTTTAAAGTTTGCTCAGCTAGTATGGGTATTAAATTCGAAGTATTTGCAACAAAACAAGGCAGGGCTGAAACTCCTTGTCCTTCAATGACTGCTCGTAGCTGTGAGCGCATGTTATCAAAAGACAAAGCAGGGGCTGCATCTTGGGTGAGTTCACGCATCCATTGTGCTAAGAACGTATATTGAAGACTTCGGTCCCAACCGATTATACGATGATTCAGTAAATCATCAGCCATTTCAGCATGCTCTGTGAAAGTGGCGAGATAATCTTTACTACCATAAAGTCCATACTCCAGTTGTCCAAGTCGCCGAATAATGTAACGCCCGCTTTCTGGACGAACAAGTCGAAGAATAATGTCAGCTTCCCGTCGAGAAAAATCAACAGGAACGACACTCGTTGAGATCTCTAATTGTAAATCTGGATGTTTCAGTTGCAATGCTGTTAACTTTGACTGAATCAACTGTTGCCCGATTAACTCTGGTAAAGCAATGCGGAACAATGATTGTTGCCCTTGATCGTTGTAACGTTCCATCGCTATTAAATGTTCTTCTGCTTTTTCAGCCAAAGAAAAAAAATGTTTCCCAACGTGGGTGAGTGTATAGCCATCACTGTCTCGGGAAAAAAGAATCGCATTGAGACTTTTCTCCAGTTCAGCAGCTCTGCGATGTACTGTAGAAACACTGATACCTAGCAATTTTGCACTGCGGCTCAACCCGCCAGTTCGCCCAATAGCTAACAAAATTTTAGTATCGTCCCAGTTCATACCTTTCCATTTTTAAAAAATGCGTTTGCAATAAAAACTATAGTATCCCCGATGTTTAGATTTATACAATTCAAACAACCACGACAAAGACTCAAAACTCATTATTTGAGACGACTATAAACCTTTTAGAGCTGTGACATGTTTTGCTGCAATTAAATAAGATTTTCTGGTTATGGCGGGAGCTATTTCTGAGATCACAATGTTAACAACAGAGGAGTTTTGCCATGACGACCATTTATGTGGTTGATGCATTTACCACTAAACCAAATACAGGAAATCGAGCGGTGGTTGTTCTAGATGCGGACCATCTTACAACTCAAGAGATGCAAGATATTGCTGCATTCGCAGGGTATTCAGAAACTGCCTTTGTTTTATCTCCAAAAGATCAAAGCCATGACATACATGTTCGATATTTTACGCCTACAAATGAAGTCCCGATCTGTGGACATGCGACGATCGCCACTCATTTTTTACGTGCAACTACAGGCCACCAATCAGACTATCCATTAATCGCAAAAACGGGGGCTGGTCATTTACCCGTTTCAATATTTGGAAGTCCTGCAGAATTATTGGTGAAAATGACTCAAGGTCGCGTAGAGTTTTTTCCACCTTTTAATGCGAGTCAACGGAGTGAACTTGCAAATGCGCTGGGTGTAAGTGAGAGCGATTTTGCTGACTTGCCAATACAAGTTGTCACGACGGGGCATTCCAAGGTGATGGTGCCAATGCTGAGCAGAAGTAAGCTTGATGGATTAATTCCAAACAATGAAAAATTGAAAGCTATTAGTGCTGAAATAGGTTGCAATGGGTTTTTTCCATTTGTTTTGGAAGGTAGTAAGCAAGAACCTATTACTTATGGTCGAATGTTCGCACCTGCAATCGGTATTAATGAAGATCCTGTAACTGGTAATGCAAATGGTCCAGCGGGAGCGTACCTTGTTCACTACGATTTAATCGAATGTGATCAGAAAGTAAATTATTGGGGCTATCAAGGCCTTGCAATAAAAAAACCGGGGCAAGTTTTAGTGACAGTTGAGAAAACAGATTCAATATTACATGTCAGCATTGCAGGACAAGCCGTTTTAGTTGGCTCAGTTTTGTACTCGGGAAAAGATTGATTCTGTTAAATAAATGATAAAACCTTGCAGTAACACGATAGCTGTCTTTTTTGTTGTAAAGGGTACAACAGGTGCTATTTTAGTTTTTAGATTTACTGCAAATTCATTTGTTGAGCTTGCAGTAAGTTTATCTTGTAAATATTTCTGTAACAAAGCCTTCTTCAGCTACTCATTCTAGGAAGAACTTGAAAGGATTTTTAGGGTTTCCAGTCGTGTAATTCACAAATTGCCTTTTCTTCGGGTTTCATTTTCTTTATATCTTTTGGATCACCAGAGATAGGTTGGCATAAGCGTGTAGATTGCTCATTATCCTGTCCTGTTGTACGAGCCCAAACTGTGACTAAACCAGAATTTTGAATCGTTTGATTACAGCCCTCAAGTGCATGGAATGCATGGATGGAATTACGTTCAAAGTAGGTGAGCCATTTCTGGTCTGGATCTTGATTGGAAAACCACTTTTTCCATTTACCTTTTGACCCATCGATCTGAACGTTCCAGCCTTTATCACTGCGTTTCTGTTTGAACTGGTCGCTGTCCCAATGCATCACCATAAACTTATTTTGATTAATACACTGCGGTTTGGTCAGTGTCATATAGATCTCTTGAGGGTGGTGATAATGGTATGGATAAGAAGTATTGAATAATTGTACGGTCATGCCAATTTCTGCACCTACTTTTTCACCATCAATTTCCTTAATCCGCAAGTTACCCCATGGACCCATGACCTCTGCATAAAGATATCCACCACGGAAACGGTCACTTCCCGCATTTGAGTTTTCTGCGTATAGCGGGATCCAACCTACGGAAGACCAAAGTGTTGGTAATCCTTTGATGCTCAGATCCTTCGTCCAGTGTGAAGTAGTGTCGGTGCGTGATGTGATTGCTAGGAAATTTTCGTTCAACTCCAAGCCTGCTGTACCAATTGTGCCACCCATTTTTTTGTAGTAATCAGTCAGTAATGGACGGCTAATCAATTTGGAGGTTGCTGACAAATTTTGCACTTGTAGGCTAGGGGTATAGAGTGTGAATTCTTTATAGTTCTTTTGTGGGTCGAAACATGCCTTTGCTTTGTCTGGCTCGGCTAATACAGCCCTGAGGTGTTTCGCGACCAGTTCTACATCTCGGTACTTCATGATGCAACGTGTTTGTGCTTTTCCCGTTTCGGAAGAATATGTTTGGGTCGTTGCTTGTGCTGAGTCTTTGCATTGACCAGTAGGTGTCTCAAGTGCCTTTAGATATTGGTCTAAATAGACCAGTGACTCGGCCCAGAACTGATCAACCAGCTTTTGTTCCTCGGCGGTAACGGGTGTGTGCTTCACATCGTCTTGGCATTTGAAGTGGGCCGCTTGTACTTGAAAGCATGCAAGCGTAGTTCCAAAAACTACACCTAAAATTCGTTTATTCATGATTTTATCTCTGTTGTTATCGTTAAGTGGAAAAGCTTGATATTTCTACTTAAAGTTTCTAATTTTTTGCACTTTAAAATGATGTAACGAATAAAAAGCTGGGTAAGTCCCTACAGTCGGAACTCACTGTATAGAGTTAGAAAATACTTAAAAATTATCCTAAATATTGAAGTTAAAAATGAAAATCTAAACTTCTATGAAAGAACACAAAGCTTAAGTTTAAAATGATTTTCATATTTTATCATTTTGATTTAAAACAACTAATTAATTTTAAATAAGTCTACATTATACTTTTTTTAAGAAAGTTGAAGATCATATAGTATCTAAAAATTTCTAAATTCATTGTCAGAAAAAATTATATAAGTTGTTGAAATCAATTTTAATCTAACAAGATTGCTATTTCTAGATGGATGGTCTATTTTATTGATATGAATTATTCAAACTTACCCAAAAGACCACGTGGTCGGCCAACTAAACATGGCATTAACTATGCCGATACGAAAGACGTATTAATACGTCGTGGTATTGAATTGCTTACAGAACGTGGAATGAATGCCATGAGCTTAGATGATCTCATGAAGCCTATTCAAATTCCTAAAGGCTCGTTCTATCATTATTTTGAAAACAAAGAGGCATTTATTTTAGAAGTCCTAGATGCTTATGAAACTTATTTTGTGAAACGATTAAATAAGTTTTTAAGTCAACCAGATCTTACACCTCTAGAAAAACTACAAAACTTTGTAAAAGACGCTGGAGAAAAACTACAGAAATATGATTTTAAGAGGGGCTGTATTCTGGGGAACTTAGGGCAAGAAGTTTCTTATTTGGCTCCTGAAATTATTGCTCGAATAGAAAGTATTTTTCAGGTTTGGCAGACAATAGTTTCTGATTGTTTGCGTGAATTTTATTCTCAATACAGTTTAGTAGATTGTAATGAAGTGGCTTACCAATTTTGGATTGGGTGGGAAGGTGCGGTTCTTAGAGCACGCTTAACCAAATCTACGAGTCCGTTAGAAGCATTCTTTCGCTTGTTTTCTTTAGCTGTAGAACAACTAAATTACGTAAAAAACTAATTAAAAAAATAAATGCGGAGGTCTGCATTTATTTTTTAATTAATTTTAGACAGTTAGTCTAATTAAATAAGGAGGAAGCTTTATGTATAAAGGTATCGTAATCACTAAAGATGATGCTGGTTATGTGGCAAAGGTTGCTGAGATTACTCCAAAGCCTTTACAAGAAGGAGAGGTTACAGTTGAAGTAAAATATTCAACATTAAATTATAAAGATGCTTTAGCCATTACTGGGCGCTCTCCAGTAGTACGTAGTTTTCCATTAACACCGGGTATAGATTTTTCAGGTGTTGTAATTGAATCAAAACATCCAGCATGGAAAAAAGGAGATGAAGTTCTATTAAATGGCTGGGGTGTTGGTGAAAAATATTCAGGCGGATTAGCTGAACAAGTGACTGTTTCAGGTGATTGGCTCATACAGAAACCTTCGGCTTTTTCTTTTAAGGATACGATGATTATTGGTACAGCAGGTTATACCGCTATGCTGTGTGTTATGGCCTTGCAAAAGCATGGCATCAAGCCAAGTGATGGAAAAATTTTAGTGACAGGTGCAAATGGCGGAGTGGGTAGTATTGCCATTATTATTTTGAGCCATCTTGGCTATGAGATTACAGCATCAACCGGTAGACCCCAAGAATCGGAATATTTAACAGGTTTAGGGGCAAACGAAATTATTGATCGCGCTGAATTATCTTCACAAGGAAAGCCGCTAAACAAGGAAATTTGGGCAGGTGTGATTGATACTGTGGGTAGTCATACTTTAGCCAATGCATGTGCTAGTACAAAATATCGTGGTGCAGTTGCTGCTTGTGGTCTGGCAGGCGGAATGGATTTTCCTGCAACAGTTGCTCCATTTATCCTGAGAGGGATTACCTTATATGGAATTGATAGTGTTATGGCACCAATCGAGTTAAGAAAAGAAGCTTGGGAGCGTTTAGCTACAGAATTAGATAAAACGAAATTGGAAGCAGTAACGACTGAGATTCAGTTAAGTGATGCCTTAAATTTTTCAAATGAAATTTTAGATGGAAAAATAAGAGGCAGAGTTGTTGTAAAGCTCTAAGCCTTCAAAAGAGCGTTAATGACTCTTTGTATACCTTGGGGTGAAATGATTTAAGTTTATAAAAAAAAAGCCATCCACTGAGATGGCTTTTTTTTGAAATAATTTCAATTGTCGTTTTTCTTCAATAATACTTAAACCTACCAGCTTAATGCACCACCAGTTTAGTAGTTAGTTAAACGCATTTTAATTAATATTGAATTTAATAGGGGTTTAATTAGTTTTGCTAATTAATTACATGTATGGTACTCATTTAATTAAAATAAATAATGATTATTTAGCATAAGTTATACAATTGTAGTATTTCGTATTGCCATACCCATTACTATGATTAATAAATATAACTTTAATTAATATAGATAAAATTTTAAAATGTTAGACAAAATTAAGTGTGATGCCTTTTCTGCTGTTGTTGAAACAGGAAGTTTCGAAAAAGCTGGTAAAAAATTATGTGTATCTCAGTCAGCAATTTCTCAAAGAATTCGATTATTAGAGGAAAGATTAGGGAATGTATTATTAATTAGAGAAAGACCATGTAAACCAACACCATTTGGTGCTGAGTTATTTGCTTATCTTCAGCGAGCATCTTTATTAGAGAATGTTTTTTTAAAGTCAGTCATCAATAATAATAAATTTAAACCATTACCTATTGCTGCGAGTATAGATACCTTTGAGTCCTTGCTTTTCCCTATATTAGCTAAGTACTGTCTTTCTGAGTCTATTACAATAGACATAAAGATTGATACGCTTTGCAATACCATCGAACTCTTAAAAAAAGGAGAGGTGCAGGCCTGCATTACTTCAGAGTCTGAGATGATAAGAGGTTGTACAAGTGTACATTTAGGTAATATGGTTTATTGTCTGGTTGCTTCAGAGACTTTCATTAATAAATGGTTTAAAAATGGAATTAATAGAGAGAGTCTGCGTTTAGCTCCTTCAGTTTTGTTTAATGAGAATGAAAGAATATATTTCGATTTTTTAGAATCTAACTTCGGACTAAAAAAATCAATGATCCCTTTTCATATTATTCCTTCGACTGACTCTTATATTTCTGGACTTGCTTGTGATATGGGCTACGGAATAATGCCTATATGCAAGATGAATCAGGATTTATCGAATCAGGGCATAAAAGAAATTTCAAAAGAATATAGAATTAAGATTCCATTATACTGGCACCAGCTCTCTTATCTTTCTCCAGCAGTTTTAATAATGAATGATATTATTATTAACCACTCAACAACAATCTTGGCTACCGTAGGGAATGAAGATGCTTAAGCATGAGGGTCAAAGTCCAATCGAGATATACAACTCCATGATTGATACTGGCGTTGTTCTTGCAGATCCATCTCAGCGACAAGCTATTGAAACATTGAATGAGATTTGGAATAAACTTGAAACCCAGTCTAATCATTTCTTTAGTCCCCAGATTAAAGGTCTCTATATGTGGGGGAGTGTAGGAACAGGCAAGACATGGATTATGGACTTGTTCTATAACTCTCTTAATTTTAAAAAGAAAATGAGAGTGCATTTTCATCATTTCCTAAAAGATGTTCACAAACAACTTATTGGCTATCGGGGAAATAAAGATCCTTTAAAACTGATCGCTAATGACATAGCAAGCAACTATAAACTGATTTGCTTCGATGAGTTTTTTGTTTCAAATGTTGCCGATGCAATGATACTTTCAAATCTATTTAATATGCTTTTTTCAAAGAAAGTGATATTGGTTGCTACCTCGAATATTGATCCGAAAGATCTTTATAAAGATGGCTTAAATCGCGATAGATTTTTAGAGACCATAGATCATATCAATCAGAATTGCACAGTCTTGAAAATCGGTAATCAACTAGATTATAGAACCATCAAAGAAAGTAACGCCAATGACGATTTCTATAGATTTCCATTAAATGAAGAATCAGAACAATGGCTTCATTCGGTTTACCAGCAACTTACAAATAACCAGAAAGAACTCAAGACGAGCATCTTAATCAACCACAGATCAGTAGATGTTAAATCTTGTCATAAGAACGTGATTTGGTTCGACTTTGAAGCCATTTGCCGAGAAGCCAGAAGCCCAGCTGATTATATTGAGATCGCTACGCAATATGACTATGTTCTAATCAGTGGAATTGGTGATCTAACAGATAGAATTTATGATACCGTGAGACGTTTTATTTATTTGATTGATGAGCTTTATGATCAAAAAATCAAACTCTACTTTGTTGCCTCACAGCCATTAAATCAATTATATAAAGGTGAGAGGCTTAAATTTGAATTTCAAAGAACTTATTCACGATTACAGGAAATGCAAAGCATAAGTTATAACAAGGCACTTCAGGAGTCTGCTTGAATATATAACTATGCTTTGCATGAGTAACACGCAGTTGGATTAAGCAAAAAAGTACGATTTATCTGGAAATTTTGACTTATATCCATTCTGCAAGAATACTTCTAATGCTTGAATAATGTCTGCTTGCTCCTCGGTACTAATTTCCTTTTTTCTATTCTTCTGAAAGTCTTCAATAATATATTGAATGTCAGCGTTATAGTCCTTAATAAAAATATCTGAACTCAGTCGAGTTTTAGGTTCAATATTTGCAAGTAATGGTTCTATTTCTTCAATATTTTTAAAAAATTCAATACTAAACTCTCCAATTTGAAGAATGATATAACGGCTTTCAACCTCAATATCTTTATTTGCAAATCTGTGTCTAACATTTGGGGGAATTTGAAAAAAGTCACCCTGATTAACAATATATTTCTGCTGCAAATCTGGTAACTCAACCTGAATAGCACCTTTTGAACAGTACACAAGATCGGGGATATTAATATGCTTATGAAACGGAAACAGGCTATCTTTTAAATTGCAGAGCACTATCCTAATATCACGGTCATAACAAAACTGATGCATTTCCATTGATCGTTTTCCTAGTCCGATTAACTAATTTTATAAAGTTGTTCTGGAGTAAATATTGGTTCATTGAGATGCTTTTGAAACAATTCAACCCAATCAGCCGAGACAGAATCAGCTGCATCAACAATCGCTTTGGAGAAATTACGTTCATTCTGCCAGTATCGGGTAAGCACACCAAAAGAGTAAAAATACTCCGAGGGCTTTATATATCCTCTACGGTTCTCCATGAGTTTGTAGGTCTCGAAACCATCCAGCATCAAACCCCCAGTGTTATATTCATCTTCCATATTCGGGACAATATTCTTTTGCTCTAACAATGATTTAACCAATGCTGAGGGATGCTTATAGATATCAAAGTCTTGACTGATCGTATTCACCACAAGATCAAAATCAAATGAATACCCTAGACAATCAGTAAGCTGTACATGGCTATCCATTATCTTTAGAGGTTTGCTGTTATAGCCAAGTTTAATTGATTGGAGTAGACCAGCTTCAAATAGACATTTTAGTTTTTGTGCATTTTCCAGTGGAATTGGTACGGCAAGACGAATGAATAAGTGATCAAATTCTTGGTCGTAGCGTTTTTTATCATGACTGCTTAAATAGCGGTAAAACTTCATTCTTCGTACTTTAAGAATGATCATATTAATTAAGTCATTAAGCTCTTGGTGCTCCAGATCATATTTCAACTTTTCATAAGCATTTGCAAATTTCAAGTTGCACAGATCATTGAATGACACTGCACCATTAGTTGCATTTTTAAGCTCAAGGTCAAGCAGATGAAGAATATCATCCAGTGATAAAACCTTATTTAAGTGTTGCTGCAACTCAGAGAAAGATTCATGAATGAAATACTTAAAGTCATAGTTAGGCTTATTGCCTCGTACCGCAGGGAAGTATCCTGAACGACTAACAACATAGGCTTTGAAGTTTTCATCTGTCACTGCCTTCTGATAGCTTGAGAAGGCTCCATGTTCAGTTGCAAACCATCCTTCACTAAATAGAGTGATGACTGTATCAACACCACTAGGGCCCATACCACGAACAAGAACATTTGGCTTATGATCTTGTCTTATAATGTCATTAAGTCTCATTAAGACTTTTTGAAAAGGGTATGGTTTTACGAATAAACTGTGCTCGGAGTTTAAACTACTTGCAGTCCAGTGTCCGATAGCCAGCAACAGCTTAGAAAACCCTTTTAATTCAATTGTTCGATTTGAGTTTTGATTCTTGATAACTAAATTATAACCGCCTTTAGCCTCGTAGCCATCGATTGCTTCATAGCCATTGTAAACTTCAACTTTTATACGATTTAATTTGGCTAACTCTAAGTATTTTTTGAATCTATCATTGAGATAGATACCAAATAAAGCTCTAGGATAAAAAGCATTAGGATCGGGGAAGACTTGCGGTTCACCATTCAAAGATTTCTTATAAATTAGATGTGGATAATGAATAATCAGGTGATCTTTATTTTCTTCCATCCAATCCACAAAGTCGTTATCCCAAAGCGACATTGAATGGGCAGGGTTATTACACAGATGGCCAGCCAATAATTCGTCTTTGTCGTATGGATTCCCATGACCAATAGATTCACGCATTTCAACAAGAGTGATAGAACATGACTTATGATCAATATCTTGATTCAGTAATTTTTTTACAAAGCTAATGAAGGTACACGTACCTGAGAATCCCATTCCAATGATACAGAACTTTTTCAAAGTAATATCGTCCATAAAAATGTAAATTCAGGAAGTTAAAACTTAACTTCCTGAATAACATGAGTTAGTTCAATTTCTGAAGGGCTTCTTTAATACGTGCTGCTGCTGCCTTTAGAGTCACTGGGTCACGTCCACAATTCATGCGAATGTAATGTCGGAGGCTATCGACGTTTTCACCAAAATGCATGCCTCCAATAGAAGCAACTTTTGCTGTTTCCAAAAGATATTGATCGGCTGAATCAAATCCTAGCTTTTGGATTTTGTCGCCATACTTTGACAAGTCCAAGAATAAGAAAAATCCACCTTCAGGCTCAGTCACTTCTAAACCAGTGCAGCTTTTCAAATCCTGAATGAATGTCTGCATGTTCTGCCTAGCCACTACCGCACGTTTCTTTGCAACCTCATCCATGTATTCTTGCATTGCTTCATGCGTCGCAATTTGGGCATAGGTCGAGGCAAATGAGTTTAAGTTCACCTGTACCTTCTCCATAACTTTAATTAGTTTGTCCGAAGCACAAATATATCCAGATCGGTCGCCATGCATTCCATAGGTTTTACCGGGACCAGTGATATAAATGGTGTAGTCCCACATAGAGTGTGTCTGGGCTTTAAACTGCTGCGTAATATTTGAAATGTTTGCAGGCTTAGTATTCAAAATATGTGATTCATATGGGCAATCAAAAAGCACATAGATTGGGCTTAGACCTTTTGATAAACGTTCGGCATTGGCAGTCAAAATCACTTTCGAAATCGACTCTAATTCATCACGAGTATAAATTTTGCCAGAAGGGTTTAGACAGTCACCAAGAATGATAATTTTGGTCTTATCTGTAATGGTCTTTTCTAATTCAATTACATCAATCGCTTGGTTATAAAAGTCTTTGACATAGATTGGTTTAGCTTTACCCAAGTGCAATTCAATCATATCTGCGTAATGGGGCCAGTTTGGTACTGGGTAAATAACTTCATCATCTGGATTCAGAAGTGTATGGAATACAACGGTGATGGCGCCTTTAATACCGCCGGGAGTCACCATGATTTCAGTATCTGGGTTGAAGCTGATGTCTCGTAAACGTTTCACACGCTCAGCAATAGACTTTCGTAAGAAAGGGAAGCCTTTAACTGGGGCAAACTCATGGATAATTGCAGCATTATTCGAAATATAACTCTTAACCGCATCATCAATGCCGCTATTGGTCTTTTCATCCAATGTACCAATACTTAAATCAATGACCTGATCATCTGCACTAGACTTTTTATTTAGTTCTAAAATTTTCGCCTTGGTTCCGTGTGTAATTGATTCACGTAAATTCAAGGCTGCTTGTGAAATACCTAAGTTTTGCATTATTAGATCTCAAAATCCGTTTTTAATTAAAGTGATACAGCTTGATCAAACATGGCATTCCACATCTTAAGCTGGGCTTTTAATGTTTCATTCGCACCGAACTTAATCTCATCAAGGTCTTCTTGATCATTACAGTTGTTATGGACGCATTGTTTAGCATCTTGTGCGTGACGATCTTCGACGCCATTTTCGATATGTGCGTTAAAATAGACCTCGACTTTCTTAACGAATTCATTTGAATCAAGGTTTTTGTTATTGAATCGGAATGCTTCACGGAATACTGTAAGCATCTTATCAGCATGGTTTTCTAGGGCCATTACTGCTCCCAACATGCGTGGATAACTACCCGTAATCAAACCTTGGATAGTATCTCGATACTGTAATGTCTCTGCGATGATTCGATCACTATTCTTAGCTTGCTGAACCTTCATCTCTGGAAGATTGTATTCTGCAGCGCCAAATACATTGAGCGCATTCTCCATAAAGATTTCATGACACTTCGCCTTTTCACCCATACCTGTTTCTTCACTTAAGATGTGGGTGAATAGGACTAGAGTGTCCATATCATTTTCAAAAGCAGATCGTGAACATACATGAGCAATCCCTTTTACTGTCAGCTCGGTACGATAGAAGAAATTGTCACGAAATAAGATATATGATTCTGGCGTCCAAGATGTAGAAGTCAAATGCTTGAAATAATTGTTTTGGAAAATTTCATGATCATCCATTTTAGTAATGAACTTATCTAACTCAGCACTAATAGTTCCTTTACAATCAACATTTCCATTGATGATTACTTTAGAATTCATTCTTGAATTTCCTTTTATAATGAAATTTATTTTTACAGCGAAATTTTTATAACAAAGAAATAATCAAAAAAAATGAGTATTAATTATTTTAATGTTTGATAAAATTATCTAATATTTATGTGATAATTCATACTTTAGTGTAGTTTGACTTGGTTAAAAATCAAAAATGGAATTTTAAATGTATCTTTTAGAATATTTTTCAGCGCTGCAACTTTCAATAATGTTAATAACAATAGTTTTTTCTTATATTATTTTTGGAATGGTTGGTTTTGGAACTGCGTTAATTGCGAGTCCTGTATTACTTAACTTTTTACCTCTCTCACAAATTATTCCTCTTTTAGCCTTACTAGATATGTTCGCTGCCATTTCGAATGTCATTAAAGATGGTAAGAAGGCAGACTTTTCTGAATTAAAATTCCTAATACCACTTATGTTTGTAGGTAGTTTTCTTGGCTTTATACTGCTGATGAGGGTTAATGCAAGTTACGCACTTCTAGCATTTGGTATATTTACTCTTTTATATGCTATTTACTCATTAAGTGGCTTTAAACCACAGAAAAAACTAGAGAAAAAATTTGTTTTTCCTTTTGGATTATCTGGTGGTTTCTTAGGAGCCATGTTTGGTAGCGGTGGGTTTTTATATGCGATTTACCTCAATGGACGAATCGAAACCCCAGAAAAAATTCGTGTTACTCAAACTACATTAATTGGGTGTAGTACGGTTTTTCGAGTCATTCTATTTACTACAGCTGGTGTGTACTTTTCGGATAACTTATTTTCACTTGCCCTTCTGTTTATCCCATCAATGTTGATAGGTGCGTTCATTGGCAAGCGAATTACACTCAAATTGTCTAAACAGCAATTCTTAAAAATTATTAATGTCATTGTACTACTATCTGGAATCTCGATTATTATTAAATATGCTTTAACAATATAGATCCATTATTATTAGTGCCTAAACTAATTGATTTAGATATTAATAATTTGAATATTAAGTTTATTCTATTTTTTTAATAGTGAAGGATTGGACACGTATACTTCTTTATAAAAAGTATTAATAAATACATTGTTAGCTATAGTAAAATTAAACCAATTAATAAATACCCAGCTATAATTTTTGATTTTAATGACGTGACAGTGGATTCTGAAAAACTATCTTTAGAAGCAGTAAACTGTGCAAGAAATACAATAGGTGATAGCCAACTCTTAAACACATCAGCACAGTTTAAAAAGAGTCTAATAAATATTAAGCCAATAAAAAACCGCTATCAATAGCGGTTTTTATTGTTTGACAGATGCTTAAACTTACCAGCTTAACGCACCACCAGTTTGGTAGTCAGTCACACGAGTTTCAAAGAAGTTCTTCTCTTTACGTAAGTCCATCATCTCAGACATCCACGCAAATGGGTTGGTTACACCAGCAAATTGCTCTGGTAAATCTAACTGAGATAAACGGCGGTTACAGATGAATTTCAAATATTCTTCCATCATGCTTGCGTTCATACCCAATACACCGCGTGGCATCGTGTCACGCGCATATTCGATTTCAAGCATTGT